>ERZ1106981.282-NODE-282-length-42835-cov-10.810215_pt1 | contig 42835 bp, 36 predicted proteins | sample MGYA00403692_ERZ1106981 | MGnify/ENA primary metagenome ERZ1106981 (study PRJEB35170, sample SAMEA104062431) | human gut metagenome | biome: human gut; feature: human-associated habitat; material: faeces | place: Denmark | collected 2012-06-22 ... | reverse complement strand
TGGCATACTGTAAAAGGAAAGGAGTCTTCTCCATGACCTTAATTCCTACGATTATTGAACAGTCCGCCCGCAGCGAGCGGGCTTACGATCTGATCTCCTGCCTGCTGAAAGAGCGGATCATCCTGCTGACCGCACCGATCGACGATACGGTATCCGGCAACCTGTGCGCCCAGCTTTTATATCTGGCCTCCCGCTCAGGTCAGGATATTCAGCTGTATATCAATTCCCCTGGCGGCAGCGTCAGCGCCGGTTTGGCGATTTATGATACGATGCGCTTAATTCGCTGCGATGTTTCCACTATCTGCATGGGCATGGCCGCCAGCATGGCAGCCGTTTTGTTAGCCGGAGGCACCCGCGGCAAACGCTTCGCCCTGCCCAACAGTGAAATCATGATCCATCAACCCTTAGGCGGGGTTCAGGGACAAGCCGCTGATGTGAAGATCGCCGCCGAGCATATTCTCCAGATCCGCCAACGGCTCAACACCCTGCTGGCAGCGGATACTGGCCGCAGCCTGAGGGAAATTTCCGAGGACAGCGATCGCGACCGGTATTTCAGTGCTGAGGAAGCGAAGAATTACGGCCTGATCGACGATCTGGTACACAAGCAGAAGTAAGTCTTTCCGCCTTCGGGCGGTTTTTTTGTTATTGACTCAGCTTTTTCCCAAGCTTTCCAGGAAACGAACGGCGGTTTACGCCTTCCGCAGCGATCTGGAAAGCAGCCTGATTTCAAGCCTTTTCCGCAGTTCTCTTATTTCTGTTTTGTTTTTCACCCCTCGCTGGTTTTCCGTCTGAGGTTATGCTATTCTTATGATAATAAAAGACGGATATAAAATTGAAAACGAGGTAGGATAGAATGGAAAATCCCACTTTTAGAGTCAGTGAGTTCTTTAAAAAAACGGCCGAGGCGGTATTGCTTCAGCGGGATCTCAAATCATTTAAAACGGTGCTGAATGAAACACTGCTGTGCCGCGGCGTCGATCGGGAAACGGCGCTGGGCCGCGAAGATCTTCTGCTTTGGCTGAACCGCTATTACCGTCAAACTCCGCAGCCCGTTTCGCTGCATTGGATTCACATTGAGGTTGTGCGGAAGCAGCCGCGCCTGTGCGTTTTGTTCGCTGCTTTTCAGCTCGGCTATCCTGACCGTCCCGCGCTCCGGATTCAGCTGCGTCTGGAAGCGGAAACGCCGCGGTTTTCGGTCCTGCTGCTGGATCTGGATCTGCCTTCAGCCTTAAAGCTGCCCAATGCCGGCGTCAGTGCTCCGCAGCCTTCATTTACAATGCTGGAAGCCGCGATCGATCAGGAAACGGTCGGTGTTTATTGGGAAGAGAACCTGCCGTTGTTCTATATCAGCTCCTCTTTGTTAAAAGCCTTGAACTTCACCTATGATGAATTTTATCTGCAATGTCAAGGACAACTGGATCTGCTTCTTTATCCCGACGACGTCGGCCCGGCTAAAGCCCAGGCCCGCCAAGCGCTTCAGCAAGCCAATCAATTTGAACTTACACTGCGTTTAACCCGCCGGGACCGTTCCGTTTTATGGCGGCAGTGCCGGGGTTTCCGCTTTTTGACCGATCAGGGCCGAATCGCAGTGCTGATCTTTTTTTCCGACATTCAAGCGGCGATGCTTCGTCAGAGCGAACTGCAGTCAGAACTGAATACCCTGCAGCAGAAAAACGCGGAAATGGCGATGCTGACCGATCATCTGCCCGGCGGTATTTGTCTGGTCCAGGTGGACGACGCGCTGACGCTGCTGTATGCGAATCTGCGGTTCTATGGGATTCTTCAGCGAAGTGCCGATCAGATCCGCAGCACCTTTCATAATGAACTAAGCCGGCTGATTCCAAAGGAAGATCACAAGCGTGTCCTGTGTCAGATCAAGGAAGCCTTTGCCGCTGGAAAACCGGGTTTGAAATTTCAGCTGCGGCTGAACGGCGGATCTGGTGTTCAGTATCTATTGATCTATGCCGCGTTTGCCCAAACCGGCAGTCTTCAGACAATCAACTGCGTCGTTGTGGATATCACCGCCGACAAGCAGCAGGCACTCCAAAGCCAAGCCAACGATCAACGGTTCCAGGCCCTTCTGGATCAAACGGGCTGCCTTTTATTCGACTACAATATCCGGAAAAATGAAATTATTGGAAGTCCGCGGACCTGCGAACGCTATGATTTTCCATCACAGCCGGCCAATCCTGAATTTTTCATTGAACAGGGTTATATTCAGCCGCAGTTCAGCGAAGCTTTTCTTATGGTCTTCAGTCAGCTGCGGCAGGGCGAGAATCATGCCGGCAGCCTGATCAAAACCCGAGGTCATGATGGAATCTATCATTGGACCCAGCTGACATTAACTGCGCTGCACAATGAATACGGATCCCAGGAGCAGGCTGTCGGCATTCTGGAAGATGTCACGCTGCAGAAAGACGCCGAACTGGCTTATGCCAAGGAACAGCAGTACCGCCAGGCGATCGCCGCCGGGGCTTGTTTAATGATCGAGATCAATCTCTGCGACAACCTTGTCGAAAAAATCAGCGGCGAATGGAGCTTTTTGATCAGCGAGGCCGTCCAGACCCCTTACGATCAATTTCAAAAGAACGTCGCCCGCCAACAGATTCATCCGGATGAGCGGAAAGCCTTCCTTAAGGCCTTCAGCCGGGAAGCGATCAAATCCGCCTACGGTCAGAATCATCGCGAGATCACGCTGCAGTACCGCCGGCTTTCAGAAAAACGGCAAATGGTCTGGGTGGAAACCACCGCGCATATTATTCAGGATCCGGCTACCGCGCATTTGAAAGTGCTGTTTTTTATCCGCGACATTGACAAGGAGAAACGCCATGAACTGATTCTGCAGTATCAGTCCCAGCGGGATTCCCTGACCGGACTGCTTAACAAAGGCTCCACGGAGGCGCAGATTCAGTCTGTCCTGGAAAGTCATCCGCAGGCGCTGCATGCGCTTCTGATTCTGGATATTGATGAGTTCAAGCATATCAACGATACCTTTGGGCATCTCTATGGGGATCAGGTTCTGGCCCGCATCGCCCGGCAGATCCGCGAGGTTTTCCGCGCCGACGACGTATTAGGGCGGATCGGCGGCGATGAATTTGCGATCTTTATGAAAAACTGCCGAACGGAACAGATCGTCAAAGAGAAAGCAGAACAGCTGAGTCAGGCCGTCGCCGCCCTGTTTTCCGGCAGCATCTCCTGCAGCGTCGGCGTTTCTTTTTATTCCAAAGACGGCACTTATTTTTACAAGCTTTATCAAAACGCTGATATCGCGCTGTATCAATCCAAACGTCAGGGGAAAAACCAGGTCCAGTTCTATCTGCCGTCGATGAAGCAGGAAAGCTGGAAGGTTAACAATACCAAGATTGACGATCAGCCGGACACGGCGCCGGATGTTTCGATCATCCCGGAGCTGGAGGAGCATTTGACCTCACAGCTGCTGGAAGAGCTGAACGACGTGATCTATGTCAGCGACCCTAACACCTATGAGCTGCTGTTTATCAACCGCACGATTAAAGAGGATCTCAACATCATTGATGATTATATCGGCAAAAAATGCTATGCGGTGCTGCAGGGACGGGATTCCCCCTGTCCGTTCTGCACCAACAGCAAGCTGAAATTCAATGAGTATTATGTCTGGGAGCACACCAATGAATTGATGAACCGGGACTTCATCGTCAAAGATAAGCTGATTCAGTGGCAGGGCCGGACAGCGCGCATGGAATTTGCGATGGACATCGCCGAACACAATCATTTAAGTAAAGAGCTGTCGCTGCAGCTGGAACGCGGCAATGCTTTGCTGAGCAGTGTTCGCCGCATCGTCGTGGCTCAGTCCATGACCGAAGCCATAAAGCTTTGTCTTGCTGATATCGGTCATTATTATAAAGCGGAACGTACCCTGCTCAGCTTTACCGGCGAGTCCCATTCTCTGCATGAGTGGCCTGGGCCTTCGCTGTCGGGACTGGCTGAAACCTGGACGGCCTTGACAGCAACATTATTCGGACCAGATTGCGCCTATTTTCATACGCATTCCGATTTTGTGCTGCTGGATATGGATCTGATGAAGAGTCAGAATGCAGAACTGGCGCGCAGTTTTATGCGTCTGGGACTGCATTCACTGCTGGCGGTTCCGCTGCTTTGCCAAGATCAGATTCTCGGCTGCTGCGTAATCATCAATCCGACAGCCCAGGGTCAGGATTTAAGCTTCGCCCAATCTCTGGCCACTTTCCTAGTCAGCGAACTGATGAAATATCAGGCGGTGGAAAAACTGCGGTTCATGAGTTACCGGGATCCGCTGACCGGCTTGTATAACCGCAATCAGTATGTTCAATTACTGGAAAACTGGCAGCAGAATCCGCCGGCTCAAGCGGGAGTTGCCGTCTTCGATGTCAATGGGTTGAAGGAACTCAACGAATTATATGGTCATCATTATGGGGATCAGGTTCTGGTCGAAGTCGCCCGCATTCTAAAGCTGCAAGCCTGTACCGATCAGCTGTTTCGTCTGGGCGGCGACGAGTTTATCGCAGTTTATGAAAAAATTACGCATGCCGACTTCCAGCAAAGTCTAGCCCGGCTGAAAAAAGCGTTCACGTTAATTCTCAACGGTGTTTCCCTGGGCGGCAGCTGGAGTGAGGATGAAGCGGACATCAACAGCCTGCTGAGCCATGCCAATCAGCTGATGATCATCGCTAAGCAAAATTATTATAAAACAACGGAAACCGTGACCAAGCATTATCATCCTCAATCCCTGCAGCGGTTAAAAGAAGCGCTCCAAGAAAATCGTTTCCTTGTCTATATCCAGCCGAAGGCGGATCTTAAAAGCGGGCGGATTCTGGGCGGCGAAGCTTTGATCCGCTATCTGCATCCGCAGCTGGGAATCATGCCTCCGTCTCGCTTTGTGCCGGGCCTTGAAAAAGAACATCTGATTCGCTTGATTGACTTCTTTGTGCTGAATGAGGTCTGCCGCATTCAGCAGCGACGTCAGCATGAAAGCAAAGACGCCGTTGTGCTCTCACTCAATTTCTCACGGATTACATTGTTGGAAGACAACATGGCGCTGGAAGTGGAAAAGATTCTTTCCCAGTATGATTTCGATCCCGGCTTAATAGAAATCGAAATCACGGAAACGGTCGGCGAGCTGGAAAAAGCAACACTGCGTTCGATCATTCAATCGCTGAAACGGCTGCGGTTAAGAATTTCACTGGATGATTTCGGAACCAAATATACCAATCTGAGCCTGCTGACCGTCGCTGACTTCGATGTTTTGAAGCTGGACCGCAGCCTAATTCAAGGCTTGGCGGATTCTGCCCAGAATCAGATCATCGTCGCCAGTATCATTCAAATGTGTCACCAATTGGGCGTCAGCGTCATTGCCGAAGGCGTAGAAACCGAAGCTCAGCGGGCGATGCTGCTGCAACTGCAATGCCGCTTAGGCCAGGGATATCTGTTTGGCAAACCGATGCCGGTGGGAGATTTCCGTATACTTTACAATCAGAACAAACCGGAATGATCAAGGAATCGCCGGCTGATTCGTTTTTTTGGCTTATGCCGAATGAATTCTGATCCTAACTATTAAAACGAACCTTGGTCAAGATAAAAGGAACGGTAAGTTACTGCCTCGCTGGCAGTCATGCCGTTCCTTTTTATAATTGAATGATATCTGTAAGGGAGTTTGCCTGTCTGATCAAGACTGACTTTTACTCAGGCGACTTTGTACTTCATGAATTCAGGATTGGCAAGTCGCGCTCGGTCTTCAATTCGGCAGACCTGAATTCCTTTCTGATAAGTCGCTAAGCATTGATGTTCATCATTGACCACAATAAAATCTGCTTGTTTTCCCTTTCTCAGCGATCCGATTCGGTCCTGCTGATCTAAGAACACCGCCGCATTCAGCGAAGCCATCGCCACGGCCTGCGGCACCGGCAGATGCAGCTCATCAATCAGGTTGAACACATCCTGCAGCAGTGTTCGGCCGCTTCCGTAGATCGTTCCGTCCTCCAGCACGATTTTTCCGCTGGACTCCAGCCGTTCAATCACCCCGTCAATCTGATAATCTCCCGCCGGCATGCCGGTCATGCTGTCGTTATCGGTCATCATCAGAATCTTATCCCAGGATTTCATTCTCAGCAGGATCTCAATCATCTGCGGACAGACATGGATCAAGTCGCAGTTGATTTCATTGTAAATCCGCTGATCCAGAAGAATGGCGCCGCTGACTCCGACTTCACGGTGATGTAGACTGCGCATGGCGTTGAACGAATGCGTAGCCATCCGGCATCCGGCGTCTATCGCTGCAATCGTCTGTTGATAATCCGCGCCGGTGTGAGCAATGCCCATGCGCACGCCTTTTGCACTCAGCAAGGCGATCACGTCCATCGCCCCCGGCAGCTCCGGCGCCAGTCCCATGCTGAGCAAATCCCCGCCGGCAGCTTCATAAAACGCCATGGCTTTATCTAGGGTAGGTTCCTGGAAATACTGGATTGGTGTTCCGCCATTGTATTTTGGATTATAGAAAGGCCCTTCCATATACAGACCTAAGATTTCCGCGCCTTGTTTCTGATGGTTCTTCGCTCGATGCAATGCCTGAACATTTTCCAACATGATCGGGGATGAAATGCAGGAAGGCACACAGGCTGTCACCCCTGACCACAACAAGGCCTCCGCCATGTGCAGGATCGAAGTTTCATCCTGCGTTTTTGAGGCGTTCCAGCCCATAAATCCATGTAGATGTGGATCGATCAGACCGGGGAACAGCCAATCCTGCTGATAGTCCACCACCGGCTCACCCTGAGGCGTCGTTTCCACTGCTATGATGGAACCTGCTTCATCCACGGTCAGCCAGCCGTCAACGACGTCTGTTTCTGTTACGATGCGATGACTGCGATAACTTTTCATTCCGTTTTCCTCCTTCGCTTTTATTCTATGCTTCGTTTCCCTTTTCCTCAAGGGAATCAGAAAAAAGCATTCATCTCAGAACTCAGCTGTTCCATTTTTTCATTGATATACAGTATTTGATCCCGGCCTTCCTCAATGGCGTGGTGAATCAGCGCTGACGTATCTGCTTCTTCGGCATTTAAAATTAACGTCAGCACCAAATTCAAATTGATACCGCTGATCAAATGCGTCTGCGGCCGGCATAAATACCGCATCATCAGCTGATTGACACTGCCGCCGGGCATATCGGTGAGAATGATCAGCTCATCTTCTTCACATAACTGACTGAAATAAGCTTGAATCTGATCAGCCGGATTCTGGATATCGACAAAGGCATCGATTACCGTCATTTTAGCACTATCTCCAGCAATGATCTGCAGGGCACTCTGCATACCGGAAGCCAGAGTTCCGTGCGCTGCGATTAAAAACTTCCGCATAGCTTACAAAATCCCGATACATCTTCCTGCAATGGCAACAACCATCATCCCGATGATAATCCAGTTTGCTTTGACATTTTTACGCAGCAGCGCGATGACCAGCAAAGACAGCATCAACGGCAGAAATCCCGGCATAATCATATCGAAGGCACTTTGCAGCTCAAATGGAACATCGCCGAAATTCAAGGTCAGCGGGGTGGACAGCGAAACATTGGAAGCGACCATCGCTCCGACCATCGTTAACCCGATAATGCCGGCAGCTTTAGAAATCAGGGTAATCAGACCGCTTTCATCCATCTTCTGAACCAGCTGTGTTCCGGTCGTGTAGGAGGCGATTTCCAGATACCAGCGGCCGATAAAGCTTGGCACATTGATCAAAAGCACAAACACTACGGCGCCCAAAATTGAACCGCTTTGTGCCAAGGAGATGCCGATGCCCGCAGCCAAGGTCCGCAGCACAACCCAGAAAATCGCATCGCCGATGCCCGCAGTCGGACCTAACAGCGCGGTTTTTACCGCGTTGATGGCAGCCGGATCAAAGTCAGGATTGACGGCAGCTTCCTTTTCCATTGCGGCGGCTACGCCTAGGTTAAAGGTGACAACGTTAGGACAGGTATTGAAAAACTGCGTATGCCGGTTAAGCGCCGCCTTGAAGCCTTCTGGGTCATCTTTATAATAATACTCCAGCATTGGAATCATCGCATAGCCGAACCCCAATCCCTGCAGCCGCACCATATTGAAGCAGGATTCCAGGAAATTGGATCGCCAGTACATCCGTTTTAAAGAGGTGACTTCTTCTTTTGGATAAGCTTGTAAGTTTTTATTCATAGAAAGAATTCCTCCTCTTTTTCTTCAGTCGCTGCGGCAGCAGGTTGTGTGCGTTTCAACATAGTCTGGAAATCCAGTTCGCGGTAAAGTTCGATGCCTGCCAGAATGAAGGCGATCAAAGCCACCGCTGTCGTGGATACGTTAAAGAATACGACCAGTGCAAAGCCCAGCAGATAATACAGGAAAGCGCCCTTTCTTCCTAACAGCATAATCGTCAGGATACCTAAGCCTAAGGCTGGAAGCATCCCGCCGGCAACCTTGATTCCATCAATAATCGGAGCTGGAATCGCCGCCAACATCACGTCGATCGACTGCGTTCCAAACGCGATGCACAGAAAGACCAGAATCGCCTGGAAGGATTGTACGAGCGCGGATACCCACAGAATCGAACGATCATATGCTTTCACATTTCCTTCCTCGATGAAGCGGTCAAACATCGGCAGAAAGTTTGCCGTGATGAGTTTGCGCAATTCGTTGGTAAAGACGCCAAGCATGCCAATCGGTACTGCCAGCGCCAGTGCGACTTCCATATCCGCGCCTGTCAAGATGACAAACGCCGTAGCGATCGTCCCACCCAGCGCGGCATTGGCCGGCATCGTTGCCCCGATACTGGCAACACCCAAAAAGACCAGTTCTACTGAGGCACCGATTAAAATTCCCTGCTGCAGATCCCCCAGCACCAGACCAACCAGCGGCCCCAACACAATCGGACGGTTCACCATCGGATTGGCACACCAGGCCAAAGACAACAGATCGCAGACATAATACACGAGTCCGACTAACAAACCTTGGACAATCATCATTTTTTCATTCCTCCTTTGTTATCCCAGGTGGTGCAGACAGTCGCTGACTTTTTTCTTCGGTTCATGCGGCACCATCTGCACAGTAAACTCGATCGGCAGCGCGCAGATCTGCTTCAGCGTATCCACGTCTTCCGGATCGAGATAGATATTGCGGTCGAGTTTGACTTTTTCCTCGGTCCGCAGCTGAGGACTTCCGTAATAATTCCCGATGTTGATCCCTTCAATCGTTTCCGGTACGGCCTGCGCAATCCGCAGAGCATCCCGCGGATGATTGACGACCACGAAGATTTTCATCGGCAGTGCCTTGGGGTTGGCAAGCAAGCCGATCGCCTCGCTGACACTGCGGATGGCGACCTTCATGCCTGCCGGAACAGCCAGCTTCAGCGCTATGATCTGCAGTTCGTTGCTGATCACTTCATCATTGGCGACAATGATTGAATCCGCCTGCAGCGTTTTCGTCCAGGTCGTTGCCACCTGTCCATGGATCAGCCGATCATCGACCCTTAACAATTTAATCATTCCCTCTCACCTCCTAAGGATCTCGTATGCCTATCTACTAGCAATTTCCGTGGCAAGCTCATCCAAGCCGTAAAAAAAGACGAATCTTTCCCCGTTTCCGGTAAAATTCGTCCTTTTTCTTGATTTCTGCCGTGAAATCCAGTTAATCTGCGGCAAAGAAATCTTTTTGATCGCGCACTGCGACACTGTCCGGAGTTTCCGCGACACTGCCCTGCTCGATATAATCGTACAGATAGCCGATCTCACTGACCGGCAATACAATGTTGTATGCCTTGCAGACAGAAGCAAAGGTGTCCTGAACGGTACGAATAAACTCAGTTTGGCTGTGTGTGAAGGTTTCCAGATCCGGATACTGCGCCGGCGCCTTGCCGATCACCAGCCGTTCGATCAAACAACTGATATGCAAATACAAGCCGATGATCGTGCGGCCGTTGAAACTGCATTGGCGTTTCTCCTGAATCTGATCCAGGATTTCCTCGACATACATGAGTATCCGATTGGGATTGAGAATCGTCAGATAATTCATCAGGTTTTCCATGGAGAAATTCTTGATAATCTTCCGTTTGAAGGCATGCAGCTGATCTTGAGATAGAATGCCTTTCAGGCATTGATCCAGCGCGTCCATATTTTTCTGATCGATCAATTCTTCCACGGATACAAAAGGAATTCCCGCCACCGATGCATCCAGGGTGCCGACAATTAGCAGAATATGATACTGGGCCGTCAAGCTGGTGATCCGCCCCTGATTGAGCGAGGAATAGTCTACGGGAATTAATTCCACCTTAACGGAAGCGGGCAGACTGTTTTGAAACAAAGCCAGCACTTTTTCCGCCGTGGCGATTCCGGTTGAACAGACGGCCACAATGGCATTAGGCTTCTGTTGGTTCTCCAGGATTTCGTAATGATGAGCGCTGCGCAACCTGGCTTCTTTGAGAATTTCTTTTAATGAACGCGTTCCTTCCATGATCATCGAACCGATGTCCAGCATCAGCTTGGTTGACACATTAGAGAGAATGCCGATGTTCATCGTGCGTTGAGTGCCTAAAGCGTCGCTGATATTTTCCAGCGATCCCATATCGACCAGAACAATCAGCTCCAAGCAACCTTCCAGGGAGTCAATGTATTCGTTCAACCGGGCTGTGACATCGTCAAAGCGGCAATCTGCCGGCATATCGATTGCATCAAACATCTGCGTCCGCAGAAGCTGATTGCCAACCTCGGCCATGCCGCTGGCAACCGCATAGCCATGCGCCAGAATTACAACAGGAATGGAGGCTCGCTGCAGATCCCGGCTGAAATACTGCATAAAGATAAACAGATCCAAGGTAGGCAGCAGCGTGGAAGTGAAGGACAGAGTATTGACAGCCAGATCCAGAATCTTGCGGATCTGACGGGCTTCCAACGGATACCGCTGCAGGATCAGCTGCAGAAAGGCTTCCGCACTTTCCTTCTCCTCGGCATTCAAGGAAAATTCCTGCTGACGCTGACGGGCAGCGTCAGCCAAATAACGAGCCAGAATCTTGATTGAATTGTTGGACAGCTGCCGGCGGGGAGAGTGGGAAACACTCAGCGTTAAAATCAAACTGGATAAATTGCGGAATATCTCCTGCTGCGGCGTAATCCAGCGATCCTGAATCAAGGTATCCGCATAGGTTTCCAGTTTGGTATAGGCTACAGCCAGAAAACTGTCAAAGCTCATCTGGCGCTGTTTGTAGCTGTGGAAGCTGTGCAGCAGCGCATGGTTGAATACCTCATAGCTGCTCACATTGCAAATCTGCGGCACAACCGCATGCAGCGGATGCAGTGTCTGATCAGAGCATTGAAGCAGGTCATAGGTCATCGCCGAGGTCAGACTGGCCGGCAAATCGTGAATATGAATTTCCAGCGATTGTGCTTTTCTGCGCAGAAAGGCATTGGCAACGCTGACCTTGACTGCATTTTCCAGCTCTCCGACATTGCCTGAGTAATGCACAGATTCCAACGTATGATAAGCCAAATCGCTGATTAATACCGTGCAGTCCAGCTTCTTTTGTTCCTTATGAAACAGGGTAACGATCAGCTTTCGTTTTTCTGATAAAGGCCGATGATCTAAATCCGGCAGCTGCACATGAATAGGAATTCGCCGCAGCAGCGTTTTCAGCAGGATTTCCTGCGGATTTTCCGTAGTCGCCATCAGCACGCGGACATGACTGGAATACCAGGTTTCATTGTCCCCGATCATGTGATAAATTCCCTGATCCAAAAACAAAAATATCTTTTCCTGGCATTCCGGTTTCAGCGCATGAACTTCATCGAGAAACAAAATGCCGCCGTCCGCCGCAGCCAAAAATCCCTGCCGGTCGCTGTCCGCACCAGTGTATGCCCCTTTTTTATACCCGAACAAATGCGTCAGGAACAATTCCGGATTATCCGCATACTCAGCACAGTTGATCGTAACGAAGGGACTGTCTTCGCGCAGCGTTCCCTGTTGGCAGGCGTATTGATACATTAAGCGGGCCAGGTAGCTTTTTCCGGTTCCCGTCGCTCCGGTCAAAAGCATAGGCAAGCCTTGCGGCGGATAGGTAATCGCGGCTTTCGCTTGTTCGATGGCATAGGAAAGGCTCCCGTTTCGCCCGACAAGCCGATCAAACACATCGTTCTCTTTCCGCAGCTTATACTCATTCAGCTGTGGCCAGCCTGACAAGGAGCTGAGTGTTTCAGGGATCGCGTAGCCCTGCTGAAGCAGACGCTCGCGGCTGAAATAATATACCGGACGGGTATTGATTTTGACACAAAGCCGCTGTTCGGTTAAATCGTTCAGCAGCTGACTGATAAAGTTGCGGCTGTAATTCAGTTTCTGGGCCAACCAGGCGGCAGTGAAATGATCCGCCTGCTTTTCATTTAATTCCTCGGACTTTAACAAGGATAAAATCTGATTCTGGACTGTGAGCTGATTTTCTCTCATCGCATCTCCTTTAAAGCGTTATGTAAGTTTTACTTTAAATTTAGTATAATCATTTCAGAAGCACGAATCAATTGTTATTCAAGGAAAGGTAATCTTTTATAGAACCATTATTTTCCATGAATTCTACTTTTAACAGCCTGACATTCAGCAGAAAGGAGAACGCTATGAAAACCTCGGTCACACTTCGTCCGCAGCCAAAACTGGACCTTCACTACACGCCGGTGATGGAAAAATCACTGCAGGTTCTGACGTGGAATCGTGCCGAATTGATGCGTCAGCTGCGGCTAAGACAGAAAAGCAATCCTTACTTACAAACAATTCAGAGTGACTGGCTGAACTTTACCTCATCGCCAACCTCTTTAAAAGCAGACCTCTGCGGACAGCTATCCAATCTGAAACAGCCGATTCAGAAGCATATCTGTCAGATTTTAATCGAATCGCTGAATGATCAAGGTTTCCTTGACGACTCTCTGCAGGATTTAGCTCAGACATTTCATGTTCCGCTGCCTGTCTTGGAACGGCATTTAAGCTGGCTGCAGCAGCTGGATCCGGCTGGGGTGGGGGCAAGGAATGCGCAGGAATGCTTGATTTTACAGCTGCAGCGTTTTGGTTATCAGAAAGCGATCGAATTTTTAACTGTTTGTGAAGCTGAAATCCTAACTCATGACTGGCAAAAAGCCGCCGTAAAAATGACATGCAGTCCTTCTGAAATTTTAAATTATTTTCATCAGCTTCAGGAATGTTCTCCCGCACCCTGCGCAAGCTATGAAGCAGCGAATGTGCAGTGGATTTTGCCGGAGTTTGAGGTGCGGGTGGAGGATCATCACTGCATCTTGGAAAGTATTGAAGAACCGAACCTGAGCCTGGATCAGCAGCCTCCGCCCGCCTTGCGGCAGGCACTGCAGGAAGCTCGCTTCTTTCTCGATGCCTTGTCACAACGCAATCTGACGTTGAGTTTGATCATGAATGAGCTGCTTCTGATCCAGGAAAAGGCGTTAATTCATCACCAGCCCCTGCGGGCATGTCAGAAAAAAGAAATAGCGGAGAAGCTGGGACTGCATCCTTCCACAATTACGCGGGCTGTTCACGATAAATATTTCTTATTTGAAGGAAAGCTGCTTCCCATTGACATGTTGTTTGCTTCCTTGAGTGCAGACAATCTCAGTCAGGATGAACTTATCTCACAAATCCGCACGGTCATTGCGCAGGAGTCGCCGGATTTTCCGCTCAGTGACTTGCAGATCACGATGCGGCTGCAGGAAAAACAGATTCAATGTTCCCGACAACTAATCGCCAAGCTGCGAAAGAAAGCGGGTATTCCTGCTTCATACAAGCGAAAGCGCATCAATTCATAACACTGATCCACGCTTTATTTTATTCGTACACACTTGATATCTTAAGCTAAAAACCGGATCGCCAGCTTCCTGTTTTGAGAAACAGCGCCTTCTGGTTGGAGACTTCTGCCTTCTGTTTTTGATTGAATCGGAAGATTTTATGAGAAACGCCTGTTCTTAACCAGTTCCCATTCATAGAGGAAAGAAATTCAGGCAGAGAACCCACCTTTTCCCAAAAGAAAACCATGGAACTTCCACTTTCAGGATTCTCCATGGCTGATTCAAGTTTATTTCTGATTTGAAGCGCTGTTTCCTGCGATCCGGCCGGAAACAATAATTTCAGTAATCGCATTGCCGCCCAGACGATTTCCAGCATGGATACCTCCGGCAACTTCACCAGCCGCATATAAGCCGCTGATCGCTTCGTCGTTTTCATTTAAGACACGACGATCCGTATCGGTGACTAATCCGCCCATGGTGTGATGCGTGGAAGGCGCTAAGAACCGCACGCGAATCTTATCCAACGAATAGGTTTCCGGCAGATAATTTCCATTATCGTCCACTTCTACCTGACCTACTGTTCCGCGGTAAGAAAGTTTCTCCACTTCCAATTCTTTCGCGACGCCCATCACATAATTATCGTAATCCATAATTGTCTGACGCAGCGTTTCAGCATCACAGCCGATCAATTCCGCTGTTTCTTCTACGCTTCTGAAAATCATCCGGCCTTCAACATCATCCGGCAGATTATTGAATCCGCCTGATCCGGCCGTTGTTCCCACGTTGGAAATTTCAACGTAGATTCCCGGAACATACTTCAAGCCTAATTCCTTCGCTTTGGCCTCACTCATACCGTTTTCAAACCCGCCTTCGGACAGAACATCGCGTTCCGCCGATTCGTCAACATAGCGCTTGCCTGTTTCCGGATTGACATAGATTACATTTTCTCCAGCACCGCCGGCAAGATTGCCGTTGTCAACCCAGCCTAACGGCATCATCTGAGTCCAGCCTTCACCGACCGTTGCCGCACCAACAGCCTGAGCCATCTTAATGCCGTCACCCTTCAAACTGGAACGGTTGGTTGTGCCGATATTGTTGGCAATAAAACCGTCTTCCCAATAATCATTGGTGCTCTGAACCATTCCAATATTCGCGCCATAACCGCCTGTCGCAATGATGACGCCTTTATTGGCATTTACTGTGACCGGCGTTCCGTCAAATTGTGTTGCCTTGACGCCAATAACCCGGCCTGTATCATCCGTGATCAGTTCATTGGCTGTGGTTCTTGTCATAATCTGATTCGCTTCATTGGCTTTTAATACGGTATTGGCCGGCACGGCGAAATAGCCGCCCCATTTGCCTTCATAGAACTGACCGTCAACGGTACCGCCATTTACCGCATTTTCACGCTGCCATAAGCAGCCGATTAGAGTATAGGCTCGGCTTTGATCAATCGAAGCGCCTTGTGCTTCCAGCCAGTCTTTAATTTCCTGGCCGCCTTCGACAAACTGTCGGACTAAATCAACGTCGCCATAGATCCACTCTGTATTCTCACGATTTGGCCGCAGTCCGCCATAGTAAGTCTGGAAAACGTGAAGATTGATGGTCGAGAACAGCGTCAGCTTGGTCTCAGACGTGCCGCTGTCCAGCTGCGGCTGTGCCCATGCTAAATAAGCGCGAATTTCATCCTTCAGAGCCAGTAAAGTCGGCAGATATTCTTCATGCACGCCGCGCTGGGCATTCAAAGCGATATCGCCCGCGACAAATGGATGAGCCTCATCCACAGTTCCATCAAAAGGTTCCTCAGACCAGTCTAAAATGGTCTTCAATGTATCAATACGGCCTGCGTCATTGGTTACCTTCTCATAGGTTTCTCCATTGTACTCACCGCTGGTCGCATCCGGATTTTCCGGATCCCAGACAACCGCGTCAAAAGTGGATTGGTAAGCTCCGCCTGAGACAAGGGTGTTGCCGCCCATTTCCGCATTCTTTTCAATAATCAGCACTGTGTCGCCATTCTGTGCTGCCTGAGCTGCCGCCATCATTCCAGCGCCGCCAGCACCAACAATGACGACATCCCAAGTTCCTGTGATTTCATCCTTGGCTTGGTGGGTAACCGTATTATTTTTGAACGTGTCTAAATCAGAAGCTTCTGCCGCTTCTGCCGCTGCATTAACCGCATTCTTCAAAGCGATGCTCGTAAAGGTTGCGCCGCTGACTCCATCGACTCCGGTACCATTCGCCGCTATGATATCTTCAATTAAGATAGGATAAGCGGAGTCCCCAACATGCGCTGTTTCCTTCTGTTCCTGAATCTGAATGTCGGTAATCGCATTCTCTGAAAAGGTTGCCTCGATCGTTACCTCTCCATTGTAGCCCTGTGCGGAAGCGGTATAGCTTCCAGCCTTAAATTGAAGGTCTGTTTTCTTCGTTTCTCCTTGTTGTTGCCCGCAGGCAGCACAGGAGAGAAGCATGAAAAAAGCAATCAAAGTAAGTCCCAGTTTTCTCATTTTCTTCCTCCCTCGTCGATGTTTTCACAATCGATCTGATTATACTATAAACCCCGTGGCAGCCACGGGGTCAAGATCTATCCTAAATCAGCACTGATGCTGAAATAATACCAAAGCTTTCCTTCTTCCTGAACACGGGTAATCAATCGTCCGACTAACTCTTTTTGAATTGGATGTTTAACGCAGCGCTCTAAAGACGCCAGTGCCGATCTGGGAATCTGGGTCAAACTTTCACTGCGTGAAACCGTGGTTACCATTTTCCCACTGCCGCAGCTGGTTTGCGCCTCACCTAAAGGAAGGCTCATCTGTTCCGCAAAATCCGTTCGCACGCCCAGCCCGATGCGGGGACTCAAGATGGGAGAAGTGGACTGCATCTGTTCCGGGTCAATTCGAAAGGCCATGTGCAGGAGCTCCGGATGCTGCATCCATTGATCAATCGTCTTCAAAACGGTCTCTTTTTTCAAATTAGCTTCTGAAAATTCCAAAAAGCTTAAGCTAAAAAGCTGATTGGTGTTTAAATACATCGGCTGTTCAATTTGATGCATTGCCCGCTGAATCAGATTTTGATAATAGATATTCCTGTCAATCTGGCGTTCAAGCAGCTCTTTTTGTTTTTGCAGCTGGATCAGATTTTCCTGATAGCGAACGCTCTGATCCACCAAGCTTTCTGCCTCGTTTTCCGGATGAAATTGATTCAGACTTGCACCCAGCCCCCGTTCATGGCGCAAATAAAACACATCGACGGCATTATCCATGGAGAACTCACGATAACCATTGGAACGAACCCCGGCCGGAACCAAAAGTCCCAGATCAATATAATGGCGCAGCGTTTCCATTGTAATTCCTGAGATTGAGCAAAAGTTTTTACTGGTATACAGAATTTCTTTTTTCAAATGGTATGCAATCCTTCCCTTATCCCTGTATTTTTCTATATTCATCGTCAATTTTATTTTACAGTCAGATTATAACAGGTTCCATTTTTAAAAACTAATACAGACTTTCCATCTACCTTGCGAAAATAAATACCCCCTTTAAGTTCGGGAACAACCGTCATTCCAATCCTATCTTCTAAATCTTTTAAAATAACCGTGTTTCCCTTATAAAATCCCACAATGCCTTCCTCTAAAACACAATAATCTTCCAATCTTAGTGTTGTCTTCAAATCATATTTCGTTCCGTGATCATCCAGTACATACGATATTAACGCATCTGGTTCAGTTGTATTTTTAAGCCTTTCAGTCACTAAGTATTTATGCCCCAATGGAATCGCATGAACTAGGTTTTTGGGTAAAGACCAGGACACTTTAGAGATAAAACCCTCTTCAACTTTATTCATTATTTTTTGATCACCATTTCCCGTAACAAAATAACTACCATTGTTATTAATATATATTGTTTGATCAGAGTAAAATTCACATTCATCATCTAAGCTATAATGATCATGCTCACCAATATAATATCTGCCTGTACTGGAAACAATTTTTTCACAGGTATTGGTATCGAATTTCCATAATTCAATTCTATAATTCCCCTCGGTTTTATCCTGTGCATCATCGTAAGAGGAAACGGAAATGTAAATTGCATCCTTATCGACCGTAAATACTGGTAATTCATAAATATTATCGACACTACCTTTAGTGATGACCTTTTTGTTACCCTCTTTTAAATGGATTACTTCAAAATCCATGAAGGTGAAATCAGACAACCCTGTATAAGTAACATTCGTATATAAATATGACTTATCTGATAATTCTATAAAATTCCAAATTCTACCCTCATCATTACCTCTATTAATAGCTGTGACTTCTGTTATTTCTTTGCTCTTTAAATCCATTAAATATAAATGAGTTGAAACATAATAGGTTTCCTGATCTTCTAATTCAACAATACTTAAATTGTTGTGATAAACATCCCTGTATTCCAATGTCTTACTATCATCTAACTGAAATGATGATATTTGATAGTCTGTATCGATTTGATCCACCGTCATATCCCTGGGGATGGGTTCATCTTTTGTAATAGTCTTGCAGCCGCCCAATAGAAAAATCATGATGATAACCCAGGATAAAGTCACTTTTTTCATCAACCTTATTAAGTAAAACATCCCATTATTGACTTGAAAGCCTTGATCCCCTGAACTGTCATTCATTTTGTTCATGACTTAACCTCCGCAGCCTGTTTTGTTCTATTATAATAGGCTATTTAAATTAATTATAATCTTTCATGAACAATTCCTCTATATATTTGTTTTTTCATTACTTTTACAAGGATCATCAATTATGAACCTGCCAGCGCTCATAATAGACACTTTCTACAAAGTCCTCAACACTGCCTTCAAAGACTTTCTGACCTTTGTCTAAGAAAATAACATGATCAAAGTATTCAATTAATTGCGGATTGTGGGTAACAATCAAATAACCCTGGGCATTCTCTCTTATCAATTCCATCATTCTTTTACCCAACGCCAAAGGGATATTGGCATCTGGTTCATCAGCGATCACAAATTTACCACGATTATAGATTCCTCGCAAAATATTAACTCTTTGTTTTTGTCCCGTGGATAATTCTTCAGTCTGTTTTGCTTTCACATCATTCATTTCCAGATCTAAATTCCCAGAAACTTGCAGTCCTTCATCTAAATTCATGGCAATGTTCTCACTTACAGATCCGCTGAACAACTGTGGAAGATTTGGAATATAACTAAAATTCTCTCTGACTAACGTGTTTTCTAAAGTTGAATGCTCACCATTATACAATACGGGTGTAATCCCGCTTAATTCATTCAAAACTGCCTTTAATAATGTGGTTTTTCCACTGCCATTCGTTCCGATTAGCGCGATTCGATCCTGAGTTGTAAAAGATAAATGAATATGATCCAGAATTACTTTCTCTTTTTCATAAGTGAAATCACAAATTTCAATTGTTTCTATTCTTTCTGGAAGGGTTTCATTTTCATCGTTGGAATCATAGTATTTTTGCAAAACGAGTCTATCCTTTAAAATTTCCCTGATTGGATCAAAGAAACTGACAATAATTCGTTTAACATTATCAAACGCTGAAATTGCCGCTGTGATCAGGTCATAGCTTATTAACCCAGTCAAATACGCTGGATAAGTTATAGACAGCAGCAATCCCTTCCCTAACGTAATGACACTATTAATCAGTTCTTCTAAAATCGTACTAGCAAAATTTTGTAAGATTGTCATGCTCCAGATTTTAGCGCGATTGTGATTATAACGATTTTGGGTGAACTTTAGTATATGATCACCGAAACAACGTAGTTCAAGACAGGAAAACATCTCATTAACATAATCTTCTTGTTCACCTAAATATTTTTGCTTTTTCGCTTCTGAATAATCCATGACTTTTTTCAAAATATAGGATGAAACAAGTAGGATAACTAAAACGCCTAAGAACAAGATAAACAAAGAACCTGAAAGATTATAGATGGAAACTGCAAACATTGCAAAAATCAATAAGTTGATCAATAACTTTGTTGCCTGACTTAAAATAGTGGCGAAGGCTTGACTGCTTTGCTCAATGATATTATAGACTTCTCCTTTATTTAAAGTTTTATTTACATTATTTAATGGCATTTTATGATAGGATTTCAGCTGATGTATTTGAATACCGTTTATTAGCTTATATGTATTTAAATCCAGATAGACATTATTAAGATAACATAAGAATATATAAATTATACATAGAGCCAAGTTTATCAAAAACATATTGAGTAAAACATTAAGATCTCCAGATTGTAAAGCACTGAACATGGAAAATGTTAAAAAGGGTGCGAAAAAATAGGAAAGGCATGTCAACAGAGTATAAACAAAAGCCGAGAACAGCATGACATAAAAGCAAGTCTTTGAAAAATGATAAATATAGCTTAACGCTTTACTGAATAGTTTCATTCTTATTTACCTCCTTCACAGCTCACTTCTTGATTTGAGCCTAATAATTTCCGATATGCCTCATTGTCTTTATACAAAGCTGCATGATTGCCAACAGCAGAAATTTTTCCATTTTCTATAAATATTACCTGATTGGCATATTGCAAAGGCGTGGCTCGATGCGTAATAAATAGACATAAGCTTTCCTGCAGCCGAACATATTCAACTATATTTTCCGTAATTTTTTGCTCAGCTGCGGAGTCCATAGCAGAAGTCACTTCGTCCAGAATTGCAATTTGTGGCCGATGATAGAAAAAACGAGCAACATTGATTTTCTGCTTTTCCCCGGAAGATAGATTTTGATTCAAATCTTTTTCCAAGTCCTGCGAATTAAATCGCTGTGCTAGATCTGCCGCGGCTACAGCCTCTCGCAGCCGTTGTTCATCAACATTCGTATCCAAGGCAACATTGTATTTTAACGAAGCTCTGAGAATTGGATTCGAGGAATTATAATATTGTACATGCTTCCAAAGTTCATCATAATCAATCTTTGAAATTTCTGTCTGGTTCAGATAAATTGATCCCTCATACCCTTCAATATATTTTGCCAGCAATTTGAACAAAGTTGATTTTCCACATCCGGAAGCTCCAACTATACAAATTAGCCCAGGAGCACTTAATGTTAAATCAAGATGGTTAATCGTATATTCTGAACTTTCATTGTATTTAAAACTAACATCTGAGAATGTGATCTGATGAATCTGCTTTAGCTTCTCAGCATGACCTGGTGAAACCCGAATAGTTAGGCTTTTTAAATCTTGATTTAATACTCCAATTTGAGCCATAATTTTAGAATACTCATTTATTTGTTTTGGAATAGAAAAGAATCCTGTTGAAACATTAGGAATAAGCAATAAGAGAGCCAGCAGATTCTCGATTTCCATTTTTCCATGATAAACCAAAATTCCACCGAATAATGCAGCAATTAGCAGTAAAATCATAGATCCATAAACAGCGAACAGATCAGAACGATTATTTGATTTTTTAAATTTCTTTAAGCTTTCCAAATAATTGTGATTCAAATGATGTAGATTGGCCATCAGTTTATTAAGATTTAAAAAACTGGCAATTTCACGATTATGAATTTGTTCCCACGCCGCATTATAGAATTGATTGCCATATTGTGTGAAATCAGAAAAATGTTCGCGTGCAGCTCTAATACTGCGCAGATTTAAGAATAGAAACAAGATTAACATTCCAACACAAACTAGCATGATGTTAAGATTAATGGTAATCCCATAAAAAACACCGCAAAAAATTGTAAATAGAATGTTCAAAGTACTGCTTAAAAATCCAATTAAATTCAAAGCCAGCTGTGGTATATTGACTTTAAGCTCGGCTTTTGCTTTCGTAATCGCATCGTCGCTAACATTCGCTAAATGCTGAACACAATTAATAATTTCGTTTTGAATCGTGTTTTCTAAGCGTTTTTGATTATAAATTATATTCAATTTATGACTAAGCGTCAAAATGAATTGAATTAAGATCATCAGGCAGTATATGGAAAACAAGTATTTAAGCGAACCTTCTTGGTGATTAAGAAAGAAGCTCAACATGGATTTGAGCATATCAATTAAAACAAAAGAGCTGAAAAAAGAAATGACAAAAGCACATAAGATCAGAAAGATAAGCGTAATTCTATTTCCTCTAATATACTCATTAAGAATTTTCTTCATATTCCCTTTTCCTGATCCAGATTCTTTTAAGAATCTGAAACTATTCCCTTTCTCTTTCTTACTTTCCTTTGACTAACAGCCTCCGTCTTGTGTCTTCTAAATCAGATGCATAAAACTAAATTATATTCCAACCAAATTAACAATCAGACGTTCACTCATGAGCATTTTAATTCCTTACTTCAGATTCAGTTAATTCCAGCCAATCTTTCTTTATCCTACCTACAATTTATCACATGCTATTCTGTTTTGCAATATAGTGGGCGCTAAGTTCTCCATTATTATTACTTTATTCAAAAAATACGAAGTCTTTCTGATTAAAGATATTCAAGGTTCAAATAAAAGAACATCTTTAATCTTAGTTATAATAGAGAACCTAAGCTCTGCTTATGTTTAATAAATTTAAAAATTTCAGTCATTAAAAATACTTGATCGGATAATCTCTCAAGTAGGTTATTTTGATAACATTTTATTTTAGGATCGCGTCGTTTGTAAAAAGATAAAAGTGATTATAACCTGAAAAATTAGGTATATCCTGTAAATATGATTATAATATAATCAAGATCGTTAATATGATATGTTATGGAAGAACGAATAATGTTGAGTCAAAAAAACTTAACTTGAAAATATACAGTATAACAGGACTGAAAAGGGGTGGTATTGATGGAATTCTTAATTCACATGAATGATGAAGAACGAAAATTGGCTGATCGTTATACACAATGCATGATTAAAGTATTACGTAAGAATACACCATTCTATAGATGTGCTTAGCATTTATCCTAGCCTCCTTGCGAAGAATATCTACTAATTCCTTTCTTCCAAACTAAACTTGCAATCAAAGATAAAATTACAATCCATAACCCTGCTTTTGCAAAATAAATAAATAAAGAAGGAACGTCATTTAGTTTATTAAGTATCATTAGAATTGGCTGGGAATACATTAAATCAAATGGTAGATAATCAATGATCTTTCTTAAAAAAGAAGGATAATAGCTGATTGGGATCAATGATCCTGAGCACAACTTAATAATTAACCACAGAATATCACGAACTGCAAAAATATTATCCAAGTAAAAAGTCAATTCACCGAGGATCAGAAAAATAAGATAAACAACAATACTGCTGATTAAAATTGAACTGACTGAAAGCAAACATATAAAGAACGGTACATTCAGTAATAACACCGTAAAAAATAAAGTAAATAGAACAATAAACATATTCTTTAAATGTAAAAAATACTGAAAGATTAAATAATTCATTGGTTTGGTCAGATAGATATCAAGTTTCCCCGTTCGAATATCCTGCATTACACTATAACAAGTGATTGCAAATGGATTAATTGCAAATTCCAGAACAGCAATCAGGAAATAATAGAAAACCATTTCTTGATAAGTAAAATTTCCAATAGTCTGTGCATTCTGAAACAAAGTTTTCCACAATGCGGAAATAACTAATAACTTCAGCGGTAGAAATAATAGATTCGATGCAATATCAACTTTGAAGTGAAATGATTTTTTGATTTCCAGAACAAATAAGTGAAAGTATTTCATCCTTCAGCCTCCATTAGACGTAAATTTTTTCTTGTTTATCGTCCAAGATAAATAAGCAAGCATGAACATAAGAAATAATATACTCTGAATCATCAAAAACAGATCACTCGTCATTTTAACCTTTCCAATCAAAACTGCTGTAGGATAATAATACATAATTGATATTGGAAGAACTACAAGCAGTATATTTTGAATTGTTCTATTAAATAATGAGGCTGGATATTGCTTTAATTCTGATACAGTCCAGAACGAGTTTATCAGCCATTCAATTTTTTCTAAGCGAAAAGAAAATGCTATGATAGTTACCATAAAGAGTTCATAAATGACAACTCCTTCTACAAGTAACAAAAGACTGAATATGAATTCTGATATTGTAAAAGAGTAAGGTATCACCGTTATGCAAACAATAAACATAACTCCATTTAAAATTAAACCTTGCAGTACATAAAGAATATTCATATTCTGATAAATCAGCTTAAAAAACACATTCCCTGGCTTACAAAGATAATAATCAAACTCTCCACGTAGAATAAGCTCTGGTAACTGAGTTAAACCAAAAAAAATTTCAATAAAGCTCGCTGCTAAATTAACCATGATAGAATAAAGACCAATATCCTGAATAGACCATTGATCAATCTCAACGAATGTAAATAGACACTCCCAAAAAAAGATGATAAATATAAAGTTTGCAAATAAGTAGATTAGATTAAAAACAAAGTTTTTTCGATAAACCAACATTTGATGAAATAAAATACGAATCAGTACATACCCAGGCATGCTATTCCAGCCCTTCTAAGATATAAGGCAATGGTAAATCTGATATTTTTATATTGGAGTAATCCTCAATCTGGCGCAAAACATCAAGATAATTTTCTTGCAAACACTTAATTTCATAGCCATTCTCAGTTATACGAAAGCCTTCAACTTTTTCAAGCTGAGACAAAGGCTGACTTCCTGTGAATTTAATTAATTTGTATTTCTGTCTATCTCCAATGCAACTTAATAATCCATCATATACTATCGAACCTTTTTTTAAAATTACCACACGATCGCAGACAGAATCAATATCCTCTAAATCGTGACTCGTTAACAAAATTGTCGTGTTATACTTTCTATTTATAAAATTCAAGAACTTGATAATCTCTTGTTTTGATTTATAATCCACTCCTATTGTTGGCTCATCTAGAATTAAAAATTTAGGGTTATGAATCATTGCTGTAATGATTTCCGATTTCATTCGCTGGCCCAAGGACATTTTTCTTACTGGAGTATTGACCAATGGTAAAATGTCCAGCTTATTCATTAACTCATGAATTTCCTCATTAAATGTGTTCTCGCTCACTTTATATAAATATTTATAATAACGGATAGAATCAACTAATGGTAAATCATAAAACAAAGCACTTTTTTGTCCAAATAGAACACCGATATTATTCAGAATTGTTTTTCGATCCGTATGATAAGATTTACCAAATACACTTACATCACCTTCATCTGGAATTAATACACCCGTTATCATTTTAATTAGCGTTGATTTACCTGCGCCATTTAAACCTATAAGTCCTATTTTCTCTCCTTCCTTCGCTTTAATTGAGCAGTCTTGAATTGCATGTATAATATATTTTTTGTTTCTTTCTTTCAAAATATAATCTTTGTTACAATTTTCTAATTTTAAAATATCAGTCATTAGGCGAACCTATAACCTTTTCTATATTCAGGTAAAATAAAATCATTCATCCCAGATCGAGCCTTAATTATTTTTGTTCTGACAAAACATAAACCTTTATTTATAAATTGAAGATTATCATTCCTACAATTAGAGGATGAATAACTTAAGAACTTTTCTAACCTAACTTCATGTTCATTATATAAGTAATAATTTCTCATAATGACTCCTTCTCTCAATTACTATGTCCTTAGTTTTGACCCAGTAATTTGACGTAAAACAAAAACCTTTCAAATTACACTTTCAGTTTATACCTTGTTAAAAAAAATCAATCCAGCTCTGTACCTTTACACCTACGTCATGCTGAATCGATTTTTTCTATTCTTATAGTTCTAAAAGTTCACTTTTATATTTTAATAAGATTTCAGTATCTTCCATTAAAGTTCCTAATTCTAAAATTTCTTTCAAAATCATGTTTCTATCCTGGTTATTAAAACTCGAATTAAAGTCTTCCTTTTGCAATATTTTATCCAATATCTTTAGGCACTCCTGGAGATTATTTTCCAATCTACATTCTAAATAATCAAACATATAGCCCAGTTTTATTTCATTATCCTTAAGCATGGATCTCCCCTCTTTTATCCAATTCTTACAAGAGCTAAAGTTATTCATTTTTAAGAAAGAGTAGGCATTATTCCAATAAACACCATTATCGGGAACACCATATTTTACAGATAACTCAGCGTATTCATTTACCTGTTCATAATCTTTCATCATCATGTATACATATGATAAGTTATGAGCATTAATACTTATTACTCCATATAAGTTTAACTGTTTCGCAACTATTATATTTTCTTTGCATGCTTGAATTGCATCATTATAAGCTTTTGAATAGATATAAGCTACAGCAATATTCGTATTTACGTATAGACTGCGCACATAATTCAATTTCAAGTCAAAAATCTTCTTGGCTTTTAAATAATTAATTACTGCGATTGCCGTCTTGTCTTGTATCGTATTGACTATTCCTAAAAAATTGTAAATTAGAGATAAAAACTTCTCATTTTTTGTCAAATTTTCAGCTTTCTTCAATAACATTTCAGCAGCATCAAGTTCATTCTTATCCATAAGAAATTGAGATTTGCAAAAATAGAAAAGAACCAATTCATCACTGGTTAAGCTATTTATTTCTTGTTCTATCGATTTTATTAATTTCTCTGCAAGATTGGTATCTATATTACAACATGTGTAATAAATCAGCTTATATACCTGAAAATCAATTGCATATAAATTGTTAGTAATACTTTCTTCATATTCAATGATCTCCTGAATTATTGAATTGATCTTTTCATGATCTTGAGCATAAAAGGAATCAAAGAAAAGACTAAGTTTCTCCTTAATTTGTTCGGTATCCGCTAATTGTCTTCTAATATCTTCTTTAATACATAATTCGTCCATAATACTTAGAAGCAATTGTTCTGAAGGATATACTTTACCGCTCTCTATATTAACAAGTTGAGTATGAGAAACTAAGATATCTTTGGCAAAAGCACGTATTGAAATTCTCTGTCTCTCTCGTTCTTTTTTTATGAAACAACCCAAACGCTTCGATAAGAATTCGTCCATTTTTACCCCCTACAAAAAGAACAACCAGACTTCAGATTTTGATCAACTATATACATTTTTCATAATCCATATGATTGCAAAATAAGGCCTTAATTGAAAATGTGTTTGCAGTAATCAACCCAATTATCAATAGAAATAGATATAGCGTTTTCATTATTCCTACCTAATTTGATATCTTTATTATAATATTTTATCAAGTTAAAGAATAGTATAATATGTAAATTTACACTAGAGCATTTTGCATGAATATAGTAAAAGCTAATGTGTTCACTATCATTTCATTTTAATCTCACATAATAATCCAGGAACAAATTTCGCAAAGAGAATCATGAAATAAAAAATTATCCGTTCATCTATCTTTAAAATCCTATATCTCTTTCCCTTAATTCCTAAACGATATATCTTTTTTAGAATATTAATTTTTGATATTCAAGGTTTTCTTATCATTCATCCTTGTCTTGAATATCCGAAACGTCTGCTTCCTTCTGCTTCTTTTCTTTCAGTTGTTCAATTCGTTTTTTATCTACATAATGCGTAGAATATTGTTTTTCAATTTCTGGATTTCCATACTTACTGAAACGAAGTGGTATTTTCTTATTCTTCTTTCCCCATTGCTTATAATCACTCACTGAAGGTTTCAGCTGTTTTTTGCGGGCACAGACGCGAATTTCATGCAAGATTAAACTCAGCTTACTTAAATTCGTATTGCACACACGCTCTAAATAATCCACATGACCAAACTGCCACTCCTTGTATTTCTCCTTACTCAGAACTCCAATCTGAAGCAAAACATCGACAGGAGCGGCATATCCACGCTTATAGCATTGATCGCTGATGGCTACATCCACCTTTTTTATCAATTTTTCGTTATTCATAGTCTTTTAACTCAGGCATATTCATGCATAAACAACGGTTTCCCGCTGAGCGCAAAAGCTTCTTTCGGCGAAGCCACGGTTGTGCCGTAAAGCCGATTGAACAAATCGTAATCATTCACCCGCGCCATGGTAAAACCATAATCCTGCCAAGTTACATCCTTGATAATCTTCTCTAAATGTTCATCGGCAGTCGTATGCACAAGGATTTCATTCTTCAGCTGCAGCGCCAGATTCAACAATTTGAACAACGCCACGCTGTTGAGATAAATGCACTCCCGCACTTCAATCCCCTGAGCCGTCTGATATAAAGAAGCATAGCCTTGAATCTGCTGGTTCTGATCGTAATAGGCAATCAGCTTTCCGCCCTCGGCATTGCATTCCTCCTGCAGATGGTCAAAATCCTCTTTCGTGCGCAGATAGAATCCATCAAACCGGCGGACATACGCCGTATAGACCTCAAGCAGATCTTCTGATTTAATCTTATAGGTCAGTCCCTCATTGCTGCAGGTGGGAATCTGTGAACGCTGCACCGTATAACGTCTGCGGTAATACACCATCTCAAAGCCAAACTGAATATACATGGATGGATTATAAGCCTGGATCAGCGTCACCAGTTCACGATGTTCAACCTCATCCAGCACATCATTCATCAGCTCATGCATGCAGCCGCGCTTGCGGTAGGAAGGCAGCGTCGCTACTCCCAGAATCATCGAAGTCTGTACGATTCGGCCATTCAGCATGATCGCATGCGGAATCCGCATCAGCGTGGAAACAATATTTCCAGATTCTTTGAGGACCAGCGTATTTTCCGGCTTGTAAAGCGTGCGGAAAAAATAATCCGTATAGCCGCCGTCATCGCCGGCGAACACCTGTTTCCAGATTCCGTAGATCGTCTTTTTTTCCTGAGGCAGCGCTTTACTGATCATAGCTGATTCTCCTTTCCGCAAAGTCGATATTTTTCAATTAAGAATTCAGGATGATAGGCAAGCTTGGCTTGGCGGATATTCTCATGCCCCATATCATCTTCCCGATTGACATACTCCGCCTGATCAAATTCATGGATCAGCCATTCTTTCATGACTGCCTGATATAATCCGCGAATTTCATCATCAGCTTTTTCTATGTTTTCCTGACACATCCGATCACTCAGCCAGGAGCCGATTGCAAACGCCTTCACTTGGCCATCAATGCGGATCAGTCCTCCGCGGTAAGGAATCTGACCGAACAAGGATAAAATTCTGAATACCCCCTGTCGCTCTGCCTGCAGAAACGCATCCGGGTCGTCAGCATGCCATTGTTTCAGAAATTCCACACATTCAGCAACATTGTCCGAATTGAATGATTCATATTGCCAGCGGCCTTCGTACTCCTTATAAAACGCATTTAAATGATTGCGTTTTTTCTGCAGCTTCTTGCCCGCGAACGTTTTCAGCTTTTCACACAAGTAGACGTAATCGGCACTGTCGCGGTTTTCTTCCAGACAGGTGTTTGGAAAGGTATCCGCAAACCACTGCGCCGCTTCCTTCGTGAAACAACTGAGTACAAACGGCAGATGGTAACGCTCAAAGATCGCCTTTGCCGCCAGAATCGCTTCCTTGAAATATTCCGGACGGCACAGCGGCATGTAAATGAACAACGTTCCCTCATGCACGCCTAAAAGCAGCAGCCAATTTTCATGCTGACACTTAAACAACGGATAAGAGTCGATCCATAGGATCATGTTGACTAAGTTGTGATTGCTTTCTTCATACTGCGCCAGCGCTAAATAACGCTGGATCAGTGGGTAATCATCTACGGTAACGGGATCAAAGTCCCTTTGTATCTGACTGGCGTCCATCCTCATCCGTCCTTCTTTCAGTATATTCCGCTTCAAAAACCTCAGGCTGCGATACCCGCTGTTCAAACGGGCTGTCCTGAGTTTGTTCATCAATCCAAATCGAATCCTGATTCTGATCCATTGATGCCCATTGATCGCTCATCGTTTTCGTCATCTTCCGTACCCGAAACAGACCGAAAACGCCGAAAGCCACCAACATCACCAGCATTGCCAGAATAAACGGCCAGGCCATGCTGATAAAGGCGATGATCAGCAGAACTGTAAGAATCATCGTTAAAAATCTCATGTTATCACCGGTTTCATTATATCCTAAAAGAACGCAAAAGAGAAAAGTTTTGCAACTCTAACATCAAATTTAAGAATTTCTTTCACTTCGGCGGCGCCTCAGGCTGACTGAAAGCATCCAAACGATCAAAAAACCGGAGGTCGCAAAGCACAAAAAGGCCAGCCCTACCTCGCCCCGCCGGCGGTTGTACTCCACAACCGAACTGACTGCACTGCGGGCAATGACCGGCTTTGAAGAAGCGGCCTTCAGTTGGGCGGCATACGTGTAGTCGGGATTGGAAATGGAAACGGACGCCGCCCCTTCTTCAACCAATAAACGCTGAACCAACTCTCCATCCGCAAACAGCCAAACGGGAAGCGGCGTGGTTTGGGCGACATGATCATCAATTTCAAAGGTTACGGATGCGGCCTGATTGAGGATTTCACAGGCTCGGGTTTTCCCCGTTTCCGTCAGTTCAATATCAAACAGGGTTACCGGCAGTGATTGTTCGTGAAGCACCACGGTGATCTGTCCCTGATCACAGTTCCATTCTTCCGCCGTATAAGTTAAATTCCAAGACAAACCGGCCAGCTGGATCAATAAAAGAAAAAAAGTCAACTCCATCACCTCTCTAGCAGTATGGTTAAAGTTGGCTTTTTTATGCTGATTCTCTGGGTTTAGGGATCCAAAAACCGTTTATTCCGGAAGCTGTTCCGCAATTTCATGAAGCTTGCCGAAGCGATGCTTCATGCCGGACTTGGACATAGCGACGCCCGTCTGTTTTTCATATTCCGCGCTCAATTCGTTCAGACTCGCTTCCGGATACTGCACTCTCAGCTGAGCCACAGCTTTCAGCTTTTCGTCGAGAAACCGCAGCCGACCGGCTTTTTCAATCCGCGCGATATCGGCCAGCTGCTTCTTCGCCGCAGCCTGACTTTTCATCTCATTGGCCACTTCACAATTATCCAACCGCGTCAGGTTGTTGCGGAAATCCCGATGGATGCGGATATCCTCAAACTTCATCAGCGCTTCATAAGCCCCGACACAGCGCAGAAAATCAGCGATTTTATCAGCCGCTTTCAGATACACTACATACGCTGTCCGACGGGAAATCACTTTGGCCGGCATATCAAATTTATGCATCAGCTTCTGAATGAACAAAGCGTGCGATTCATCATTGGTAACAATTTCCAGATGATAATTTGTCTTTTGCGGCGAGTTAACCGAACCCATCGCCATAAAAGCTCCTGCCAGATAAGCTCTGGCGCAGCATTCCTTCTGAACTAATTTGCGGGTCGGATGATTCTGCAAGCCGTGATCCGTAAACAAGCCCAGATCATTGAGAATCTCGGTTGTCTTATTCAGCACTTGTAAACGATAGATGTTATTTTTCTTTAAGTTCATCTTTTTGATGACGGATAAATCCGTTTCAACCGTATAGTTTTCCTTCAATAATTTAAGAATCCGTTTCGCTGTCGAGGCATTCTCCGTCTTAATCATTAGCGACATGCCCTGAGCATTGATCGTCAGGCTGGAGCACAGCTGCACCAAAGCAGAAAGTTCCGCCTTCTGGCAGCAGGTTTTCAGCTCATTTTGAGCAATTTCGGATTTGACTTCTGTGGTAAATGACATACTTACTCCTTCAATTTCGCTAACAGCTGCTGCAGACTGCGGCGGATTTTATCGGCATCATGGCGGACGAGTTCATCGCTGAAATCGAGCAGGGAAACTGGGGTGACCCGATAGGCATGCTGATCCTGAACCCTGCTGACCGGTCTTCCGCCCTCAGCCGCATAGCGGGTTAAAATTGTTTCCGGGATCGAATCCTGAGCAAACAGCACTTCATTAATTTTAGCACCATGACGAATCAGGGCGTCGACATGATCTTCCATCGTAAAATCATCCGTTTCCCCTGGCTGACTCATCGCATTGCACAGGTAAACGCCGTAAGCGTGCGATTGATGAATCGCTTCGGCAATTTCCGGAATGATCAGATTCGGCAGGATGCTGGTGAAAATGCTGCCGATCCCGTAAACAATCAGATCCGCTTCCTGAATCGCATGGACAGCCTTTTCCGAGGCCTTGACCGGTTCCTGATAAAACACGGTATCGATCCGATTATTCATATTCGGAATGTTGGACTCCCCGCGGACGATCGTTCCATCCGCCATTCGGGCGAACAGCGTGATCACCTGGGTTGTAGCCGGGATAATATCGCCGCGTACATTCAGTACCTTGGACAAGATCCCGATGCTTTCCAAAAAGCTTCCGCAGCTTTGCGTTAACGCCGTCAGAATCAGGTTGCCGAGATTGTGTCCCATTACGCCCTGATCTGCTTGTTGGGGATCCGCTTCCCCTTCAAACCGGTATTCCATAAGATTTTTCAATAACGTCTCTGATTCCGCCAGCGCGATCAGGACGGCGCGAATATCCCCCATCGCCGGGATATGAAACTGACGCCGCAGCCGACCGGTACTGCCGCCGTCATCCGCTACTGTGACGATCGCTGATATTTGAATATCCTGAATAAACTTAATCCCGCGCAGAATGACCGATTGGCCATGCCCGCCGCCGATGACGACCACTTTCAACGGACTATTGTTCATCTAATCCCCGCTTATCGCGGTGTTCTTTATAACAGTTATATTGAATTTTATAGTGGTCATACAGGAAATTCGTGATCGAAACAGAGCGATGCTGGCCGCCGGTACAGCCAATCGCCACAGTGAAATGATTCTTGCCTTCCTTAACATATTCCGTAAACGCATAATCAAGGAATTCCAGCAGACGTTTGATAAATTCCTGAGTTTCCGGTTTATCCATGACATAATGATAGACCTGCGGATCATCGCCGGAGTACGGCCGAAGCTCCACTTCCCAATACGGATTAGGCAGAAAACGCACATCGATCATCAGATCCGCGTCCAGCGGCACGCCATGCTTATAGCCGAACGAAATGAAGCTGATCGAAAAGACCGGCGCGCTGCTCAATGAAAAATATTTCTCGATCTTCTGCTTCAGTTCCGAAGCTTTTAAAAACGTTGTGTCCACTAACAGAAAGGCGGTATCTTTATAATTCTGAAACATCTGCCGCTCCACGCTGATCGCTTCCTCCAGCGTATTGCACGCGTTGGAGATTAAAAGCGGATGCGTCCGCCGTGTTGATTTATAGCGGTGCAGCAGTTCTTCATTGGATGCATCCAGAAACAATACGCGCACATCCATGTCCTCGCCTTCAAAGGCTTTGAGGAATTCCGGAAAATCTTTCGCGGACGTCGCCAACGCTAAATACGAATAACGCGGATCGGTACTGTTTTCGATCAAATCTACCAACAGACTTAACAGCTGAACCGGGAACTGGTCGATGCAGTGATATCCCATATCTTCCAAAACGCTGGTTGCGCTTGTTTTGCCCGCTCCGGACATCCCGCTGACCAGGATAACCCGTTTTTTCTTCATCTCGATCACCTCTTGTTTGTTAGCTGTATTTTACCACAGCCCCTGGCGGTTCTCAATCGGGAACCCCCTTGTTTTTCTGAATCTGACTTTTCACGGCCTTTCTTGACGCACAGGGAAGCCATCTTTTCTATCGTATGTCCTGTCATCAATTCAATGTTTGCTTTTGCCCGATTTCTGTTTCTCTTTGACGGAACCAAGGGTGATCCAAGGAAGCAGAAACAAACGCTTCACGCAGTTTTTCCAAACACAATCCAACCTTTTTATTCTTCTGTTTCCTTTGTATAATTCTCTTAAAGGAGTGAAGATGATGAAGCGTATAATCAAATCGTTACGAAAAATAATGCCTTTCCTCTTGCTGACAGTGACCGCTTATCTGTTTTTAACTCCCTTTCAAAACACACTTTTTGTCGATGATCTTTCCAGACTAAACCTGGATGCTTATCAACGATATGTCAGAAATCAAAATTTTTATAAAAATCTTGAGGAATCGGATTATCATCATTTCGCTTTTCAGATGGATCAGGAGAATAAAATTGATGCCTTTATCCACAGCTTAACTCCTGTTTCAAGAAATGGCTTCCGTTACGGTGACATGCTTTTGGCCAACAGAGAATTTCCCGCAATCAACAGCACCGGCCTTTATCTGAGCAATCAAGAAACTTTGTATTTCCTGACCCCTGCTCAGTTTCATTATCATGGAAAACCGACAATCCTTGTCATCAAGCAGAAAATAGTGGCAGAACAAACTCAATTCATAGAAGCGGTTTACTATACGAGCTCTCTGGACATCAAACAATTTTGGCTTTCCTTAGAAAATTTCAATTCTAATCTTGTCCCATTTTCGGATTCACCGTGATTATCCGAAATTCTTTGATGTTCCTGACTTCCTTAGCATTATCCTACTCTTCAATTTGGATCTGTTTTAACAGTGCTTCCACCTGTTTCCGCTGCGCGATCCCGCGGCTGAAGGCCGTTGCCGTACCACAGGCTGCTGCCCAGCGCAGACTTTCCTCAAAGGATGCAGATGGGTTTTCCAACGAAGCTAAAAATCCGGCGACCATCGAATCCCCGGCGCCCACCGTGCTGATCATTTCGCCAGACAGCGGTAATTGACGGTACACGCTGCCATCCGCCGCAAACAAAACTGAACCCTCTGCCCCCATCGATACCAGGACATGCTGAGCGCCCAGCTGACGCAGCTCCTGAATTTGATCGTCTAAGGAAGCTTGGGGATTGGATACCATCTGCCGGAGCTCAGCTAAATTCGGTTTGATCAGAAACGGATGAAACCGCAGCGTCTTTTTCAGCAGATTTCCTTCCGCATCCACGACGACGCGAATGGAGGGATCTTCCAGCTGGGAAAGTATCTGTTCATAGATTGATTCCGGTAAGGTCGGCGGTACATTCCCGGAAAGCACCAGCGTATCCTGAGGACGGATGCCGCGAATTTTTTCCAACAGTGCTTCCCTTTCTGCCGCACTGACCGCAGGCCCGCGGCCATTGATTTCCGTTTCCTCCTCAGCGCTGATCTTGACGTTGATCCGTGTCTGTCCTTTTTCACAGCGGATAAAATCCGCCGTGATCGCCTGCGCCTGCAGCTGACGAATCAGTTCCTCGCCAGTAAAGCCGGCCGCAAAGCCCAAGGCGGTTGTCGGTACCTTCAGCTGCGCCAGCATCAACGATACGTTAATCCCTTTGCCGCCGCCGATCAGCGCTTCACGGATACAGCGGTTGGTTTCACCCAGTTTTAAAGATTCAACGGTGCAGTAATAATCCAGCGCCGGATTTAATGTGACGGTATAAATCATAGAATTCCTCTTTTCCGTTTCGATGATCAAGCAAACGCATTTGAAAAAACCTGAACCGGATAAGGGTTCAGGTTCGGCAGCGAAAGCTTAAGCGAAATGCAGTTCGTAGCTCATTTCAGCAACATGGCTGATCGTCTGATAAACAGAACAATATTTTGTCGCCAGATCGAAAGACTTGCGAACTGCCTCTTCCTTTTCCGTCCCGCGAATCGTCACAGTCAGATGTACGGTTTTTAACGTGGTCGGAACTTCTGTCCGTTTTTCACCTTCCACAACAATCTCCGCACCTTCGATTGCGATTCGTTTCTTTTCCAATATGCCTAAGAATGTCACATACAGGCAAGAGGCCAGCGCCCCGTAAAGCATGTCGTAAGGCGCAGCGGAACCGGGTTCCCGGCCAATTTTAACAACGCCTTCATCTAACTGCAGTTCACCCTGAAATCCATTCTCAAACCGAATTGTTCTTGATGCCATTTTTTATTCCTCCTTTACGTATCCCGATGTTCCCGCTTCAAGGGAATCCGCGAAACGTTCTCGCTTTTTATCTATGCAGAAATCTTGCCTCAGATCCATTAATGTTTGATTTGATGGAAGGCCTGCTGAGCGGCAATCGCGCCATCATTGGCGGCAGTGACTACCTGACGCAGCGTTTTCGCCGTCGCATCGCCCACCCCGTAAATCCCCGGACAAGCAGTTTCCATATTGTTGTTGACAAGGATGTAGCCATGATCGTCGAGAATTCCCAAATTCTGCGCAAACTCCGTGCAGGGATCCGCACCAATATACGGGAATACCGCTTTGGTATTCAGCGTTGTCAGCTTCCCATCATGAACATTTTTTAAGACGATGCCGCCGACCTTGCCATCCAAATCCAGAATTTCCACCGGAACATGACTGCGGATAATATCAATCTTCGGGTTCTGTTCGATCGCCTGCTGAATAATCGGCTCGGCTCGGAATACGTCGCGGCGGATTACGATATGAACCGCGCTGGCAAACTGTGTCAAATACAACGATTCTTCCAGCGCTGAATTCCCGCCGCCGATGACGGTCACCGGCTGATTGCGGAAGAAACTGCCGTCACACACCGCGCAATAGGATACCCCCTTGCCGGTCAGTTCTTTTTCATTCGGTATGTTTAACAGCCGTTCGCGGGTCCCGGTTGCAATGATCACAGCCGCGGCGGTATAAATCTGACCATCAGCGCAGACAACCTGCTTGATTGGACCCCCGATAATTTTTTCCACGTCGCCATACAGATATTCGGCCCCGAAGTGCGTGGAATGCTCGAACATCTGATAGGCCAGATCCGCCCCATTGATTTCCTTAATTCCCGGCCAATTCTGAATTTCATAGGTCTTGATCATCTTGCCGCCCGGCGCTGCTTTTTCCAGCATTGCGGTTTTTAAGCCTGCCCGGCTGGCATAAACCGCGGCAGTCATGCCGGCAGGTCCAGCTCCGATAATGATTACATCATATTGCTGGTCCACGTCAAATCCTCCTTTACCAGAATTTCGATCTGCCGCAGATCATCAATGATCCGATTCGGTTTTTCATTTTCAAGCTGTTCCCGGCGCTCCGGATTAAACAGATAGCCGACGGAGAAAACACCGGCATTGCGGGCAGCCTGAATGTCCATCGGACTGTCGCCAACATAGATCACGCTGTCATGGCCTTCATTCATCAATCGACAGGCTGTCAGAATGCCCTCCGGATCCGGCTTGCCGTTTTTCACTTCATCCTGGCCGATGATCACGTCGAAATACCCTTCCATCTGATTCAAGGTCAGACCGAGCAGGACCATTTCCTTAATCTTCGTGGAAACGATGCCCAGTTTATAGCCTTCCGCTTTTAAATAGTCCAGCATTTCCACAGCGCCATCCATCGGCTTAACCAGATCCGCGTGGAAGGCACGGTTATGTTCACGGTATTCTTTTGTCAGCTGATCAGCATCCTGATCGGGGAAATACTCGGCAAACATGGCTTTCAGGGAAGGCCCCAGCACTGCCAGCTGCTTATCCCGGGTAAATTCTTCTTCAGTTCTGTATTTTTTAAACAGTTCGCGGTAGCTCGCCAAAATCGCCGGCTCTGTGTTCAGCAGCGTTCCGTCTAAATCAAACAAAATAACGGGTTTTGGATTTTTCATCAGTTTGCGGAAAACCCCCAGCATACCTAACAGACCTACGACGATAAAGATCACTGAAATGACCTGTGCCATCCGCAGTCTTCCTAACATCAGACTGTCTGTCCGCAGTCCTTCAACGACAAGCCGGACCGCGCCGTACCAAAGCATATAGGCGTAAACTCCATCGCCGCGCTTCGGCTTAGAGAACTTTTTATACACAAAAACGATCAAAATGAAGCCCAAGATATCGCCGACGCTCTCATAAAAGAACGTAGGTTCCCGATAAGCTCCCTGAATGAACATCTGATTTTTAAACCATTCCGGATAAAACCGATAAAAGGATTCGCTGACTGTCCTGCCGAAAGCCTCCTGATTGATGAAATTGCCCCAGCGGCCAATTCCCTGCGCCAACAGCACATTCGGCACGATCGCGTCGGCCATCCGCATAAAATTAATCTTGTATTTATGGGCATACCAAAGTCCAAACAGCACCCCGCCGAACAAGCCGCCCTGAATTGCCAGACCACCCTCAAACGTATAAAGAATATGGAGCGGATTGGCCAGATAATATTCCAGATTGTAGAAGGCGCAGTACCACAGTCTGGCGCCGATCAGCCCGCAAATCAGGCAGCCCAGAAACAGATCCTCCGCTGTTTCTGCTTTGTATCCCATCTTTTTGATTTCCTTGACGCAGAATGAATACGCCAAAACGGCTCCGCAGAGAATGATCACCGCGTACCACTTAATAGACAGACTTCCGATGGCAATAAAAGTCTGCGGATCAGGAAAAAACTGCATTGTTGATTACTCCTTTTCTTTTTCAGGGAGTACGGCATTGGCTGCATTCTGCCGCTCAATGTAGTCGTACACCCGGTTCTCAAATGCTTTCGCGCTGTCAAATCCCATTTCTTTTAAACGGAAATTCGTGACTGCTGATTCAATCAGCACAGCAATCGTCCGGCCTTCCTTCACCGGCAATACGATCTTCGGCACATCCACTTCCAGGATGTGCATAAACTGTTCGGTTTCAATTCCAACCCGGGCATATTCGGCGTTGGAGTCAAACTTTTCCAGCGAAACGACCAGGTCAATCTGAGCCGAAGGCAGCAGCGCGCTGGCGCCGAACATCTTCGCCACATCGATGATGCCGATACCGCGGATTTCCAGCATGCCCTGAAGCAGTTCCGGGGAATGTCCGATGATGCTATTGTGGACACGCACGACATCTACGCGGTCATCCGCCACCAGAATGTGACCTTTGCGGATGAGTTCCAGCGCTGTTTCACTCTTGCCCATCCCACTTTCGCCGCAGATCAGCACACCTTTGCCATACACGCTGATCAAAACGCCGTGAATGCTGTCCGACGGCGCCAGACGTTCATCCAAAAAGCTGATCAGATCCACCATCAGCCGGGAAGTTGTCATGGCGGTGCGGAAGATCGGAAAATTTTTATATCCCGCAACCTCCAGCAGCACCGGCGGACATTCACGATGATGGGTTAAAATAATCGTCGGCGTGTAGCCGTCGGTCAGCTGTTCAAAACGCTCCCGCTGAATTTCCACGGAAAGCGTATCGATGTACGCTTGTTCTTTATCTCCGATGATGACGATCCGGCGTGGTTCTGTATGTTTGTAAAAACCTGCCAGTTCCAGTCCCGGACGGTTGACGTCCGGAACGATCACCCATCGATTCAGCGATTCCTCATTGCCGCTGAGCTGTTCAAATTTGAAGTAGTTCTGCAGCTCGCTGATCATAACCTTGCCTTCGTATTCCATAGCCTCATCCTTTCTCAAGCATGGATTTCAGATATTGGCCGGTATAGCTCTTTTCCACCTTGACGATCTGTTCCGGCGTACCCTTGGCGATGATCGTGCCGCCCTGGTCGCCGCCTTCCGGGCCAATATCAATGATGTAGTCGGCACATTTAATCACATCGAGATTGTGCTCGATGACAATGACCGTATCTCCATTATCGACGATTCGCTGTAAGGCCGCAAGTAATTTTTTAACGTCATGCGTATGCAGACCGGTTGTCGGCTCGTCCAGGATGAAGACGGTCTTGCCGGTTGCCTTGCGCTGCAGCTCGCTTGCCAGCTTCACGCGCTGAGCCTCGCCGCCAGACAAAGTGGTTGCCGGCTGGCCAAGCTTGACATAGTCCAAGCCGACGTCATGCAGTGTCTGAAGCTTGGATTTGATTCGGTGAATCGAGGAGAAGAACTCAATCGCTTCTTCCACCGTCATTTCCAGCACATCGTAAATATTTTTGCCTTTGTAGGTAACCTGCAGCGTTTCTTCATTGTACCGCTTGCCATGGCATTCCTCACACGGAACATAAACATCCGGTAAAAAGTGCATGGAAATGCGTTTCACCCCGTCGCCCTGACAGGCTTCACAACGGCCGCCGCGGACATTGAAGGAAAACCTGCCCTTGTCATAACCGCGCAGCTTGGCTTCCGGAGTCTGGGTAAACAGGTCCCGGATATCATCAAAGACGCCGGTGTAGGTTACCGGATTGGAACGTGGAGTGCGGCCGATCGGATCCTGTGAGATTTCGATGACCTTGTCGAGATTTTCCAATCCCAGAATGGCCTTGTGCTTGCCCGGCTTGATGCGGGTCCGGCCTAAGGAATGCTGCACTGCTTTGCACAGGATTTCATTGACCAGCGAAGACTTGCCGCTGCCGCTGACGCCCGTTACGACCGTCAGCGTACCCAATGGGAACTTCACATTGACGTTTTTCAGATTGTTCTCCTGCGCGCCCTTGATTTCCAGAAATAAGCCGTTGCCTTTGCGGCGTTTTTCCGGTACGTCGATCTTTTTGCGTCCGCTGAGGTATTGACCGGTAATCGAGCTTTCGCACTGCATGACCATCTGCGGCGTACCGCTGGCGATCACCTCACCGCCATGCACGCCCGCACCCGGCCCGATATCGACAATCCAGTCGGATTCCATCATGGTTTCTTCATCATGCTCGACAACGATTAAGGAGTTGCCCAGATCGCGCATATTTTTCAAGGTTCTGATCAGCCGCGCATTGTCGCGCTGATGCAGCCCGATTGAAGGTTCATCCAGAACATACAAAACGCCGGTCAGCTGCGAACCAATCTGCGTTGCCAGCCGAATCCGCTGCGCTTCACCTCCGGATAAAGTCCCGGCCAGCCGGTCCAAAGTCAAATATTCCAATCCAACATCCTTTAAGAATGTTAAACGGCTGACGATTTCCTTAATGACTAACCGAGCGATTTCCGCCCGCATCGGATCCAGCTGTAAGTTCTTCATGAAATCCAGCGCCTGAATGACGGACATCGTCGTCCATTCATAAATATTCTTACCGCCGACGCGCACGCTCAGCGCCATCTCATTCAGACGCTTGCCGCCGCACTTCGGGCAAGGGGATTCAGCCATGAAAGAAGCATACCATTCCCGCGACATCGTTGACGTTGTTTCAACAAAACGCCGCTCAATCAACGTTTTTACCCCTTCGATGTAATCATTGCGGCTGAAGCGGTTGCCGGATCGGGAAGCGATGCTGTAGGCAATCGGTTCTTTGGAACCATACAGGACGATTTCCAGTTCTTCCGGCGTAAAATCCTGAATCGGTTTGTCCAGATCAATATGATAATGCCGGCACAGCGTATTGAACGTCTGCCATTCAATATTCTCCGTATCAACAATGTTCTTGTAGTAAACAATGCCGCCCTTGCGGATCGACTTGGAACGATCCGGAATCAGATAGTCGACGTCCACCCGCTGGGTAATGCCCAACCCCTTACATTCGTCACACGCTCCCAAAGGCGAGTTAAACGAAAACAACCGTGGTTCCAGACGCGGCACGGAGAAGCCGCATTTCGGACAGGAATAGTTCTGTGAAAACAACAGTTCATTTTCTCCCGCCAGCACAACAACGATGCCGTTAGCCAGCTTGAGCGCTGTTTCCAGAGAATCGTGCAGCCGGGAACGAATTCCGTCATTCTTGACGATCCGATCGACGACAACATCAATGGAATGCTTCTTGTTTTTCTCTAACGGCTTGATCTCTTCCAAAAGAATCATCTGACCATCGACCCGGGCCCGTAGGTAGCCATCTTTCAGCAGCTTTTCAAAAACATCTTTAAACGTTCCTTTTTCCCGATGCGCAACCGGCGCCAGGATTTCCAGACGAGTCTTTTCCGGCTGTTCCATAATTCGGTCCACCATCTGGGTAATCGTTTGAGAAACGATCGGTTCATTGTGGACCGGACAATAAGGGACACCCACTCGTGCATACAAAAGCCGCAGGTAATCATAAATTTCAGTTACCGTACCGACAGTGGATCGCGGATTATTGCTCGTTGTCTTCTGATCAATGGAGATGGATGGCGATAAGCCTTCAATCAAATCCACATCCGGTTTCTCAACGCCGCCTAAAAACATCCGCGCATAAGCGCTTAACGATTCAACATACCGCCGCTGACCTTCCGCATAGATCGTATCAAACGCCAGCGATGTCTTCCCGGAACCGGACAATCCGGTCATAATGACCAGCTTATCCCGCGGAATCGTCAAATCGATATTCTTAAGGTTGTTCTCACGCGCGCCTTTAATAATAATTTTATCATGTTGCATGTTCTTACACCTCGCTTCATATAGCTTTCCCAAGAGTGCTTCTATTGTACATCATTCTTAAAAAAAATGCTTGGGAATGGCTACTTCTTCCTTATTATAAGGGGAGTTCACCGCCCTAGCAAGCTTTTCTTGAACAAAATTCAAGTGAAATTAGAAAATTTCAGCATTCCTTCTTAAAGACATCAGCTTTTCGTCACCTGTTCGTGATAAAATAAAAAAGAAAAAAGGAGGCTGCCATGAAAAGCGCTGAAGAACGAAAGCAACAATCCATCGCTTTGCTGAAGGAGCAGGGTGTGCCTTATATTGAACATTTGCCTGGTATTGAAACGGCAGATGAAGTCCGGCTTCGCAGCGGCGAGGAAATCGCCCGCCGGGCGATCTGCTGTCTGATCACCATTCAGCTGGCCTGCGACCTGCAGAATCAACAGGAGGTAGAAGACTCCCGGCTGTTTATGACCGGACTTCTGGATCGCTTTGGCGTCCGGCTGTTTCTGACAGAAAAAGAAAAAGCCATTTTTGAAGGAACGGCTAGTGAACAGGACTGGGTCAACATGGTCTGGAAATATGAGGCCTACTGGCCTTTGATCTGGGCCTTGGGACTGATTGATTCGCTTGATTTCCCGGATCAGATCTGCGATTGCCAGAAAGCGATTGAGGTCGTCAGCACCAAAGCTACATTTGATGAATTCATGAAGGATACCTCACTGCGTTCCATTGAGGAAATTCTCGACGCTGCGGACTTGATTTTCCGCTACGATTGGGCTTGTGTTGACGCCAGGATTAAAGGCGAACCCGCTCCGGCAGGATTAAACAGCGAAGTCGTTTATGAACGGCATTGGGGCTTGAACTGGCTGATTGATGCCGATCAGCAAAATGACTGGGATCACGTCAGCTGCAACACCTAGTTCTCATATTTTCCATAATTGGAGAGGCGGAAATAATTTTCGCTGAAGTGACCGAGCGAATGCCCATTCTCAGTGAAACGGCGGTCCGTCTTTTCGATTACTGCTCAAGGATTTTGACGCATTACAAGAAAGTGATGCAAGCATCACTCTGAAAGTCTAAACCTTCAGAGCCCCTCTCT
>ERZ1106981.281-NODE-281-length-42880-cov-4.137069_pt1 | contig 42880 bp, 50 predicted proteins | sample MGYA00403692_ERZ1106981 | MGnify/ENA primary metagenome ERZ1106981 (study PRJEB35170, sample SAMEA104062431) | human gut metagenome | biome: human gut; feature: human-associated habitat; material: faeces | place: Denmark | collected 2012-06-22 ... | reverse complement strand
GATGCGCTGATGTTGCGTTTGCACTACCAGACCCCGAATCGCCCTGACCCTGATGGGACTGAAGTTGGTCAGACGCTCTGGTTAACCACCGATGTTGCCAGACAATTTATTTCGATATTAGAAGCAGGCATCGCCAAAATTGAATCTGGCGATTACCAGGAAAATGAGTATCGCCGTCATTAACGTGACGCGACCCCTCCACCCAAAGGCACCTTAAAAGGTGCCTTTATCGTTTCATACTCTCAATAATTCCACTGACAGAAAGTCGGCCGACAAACGCGCCGACGCGACGGCAATCCGAAAGCATGACGAGTATAACTTGTATATCTCAATTCACTTATTTACCCTGCAATAATCGCGATAGCAGAGAGAAGCTGATGAAATACGACTTAATCATTATTGGCAGCGGTTCCGTCGGCGCCGCAGCCGGATATTATGCCACTCGCGCCGGACTGAAGGTTCTGATGACAGATGCCCATATGCCGCCACATCAACAGGGCAGCCATCACGGCGATACCCGGTTAATCCGTCACGCTTATGGCGAGGGTGAGAAATACGTTCCTCTGGTGCTGCGTGCGCAAACGTTATGGGAAGAGCTTTCAACGCATAATGAAGATCCCATCTTCGTCCGCTCCGGCGTCATAAACCTCGGCCCGGCGGACTCGCCATTTCTGGCGAACGTGGTGCATAGCGCACAGCAATGGCAGTTGAACGTTGAGCAACTGGATGCCGCCGCCATCATGGCGCGCTGGCCTGAAATTCGCGTCCCTGACAACTACATTGGCCTGTTCGAAACGGACTCCGGTTTTCTGCGCAGTGAACTGGCGATCAAAACCTGGGTTCGCCTTGCCGAAGAGGCTGGCTGCGCGCAGCTCTTTAACTGCCCCGTCACCGCCCTTCACCACGATAACGACGGCGTTACCGTTGAAACCGCTGACGGCGAATACCGCGCGAAGAAAGTGCTGATCAGTGCCGGTACATGGGTACAGGCGCTGGTGCCGGAACTCCCCATCCAACCCGTTCGTAAAGTTTTTGCCTGGTATCAGGCTGACGGGCGCTACAGCATGAAAAATAACTTCCCGGCGTTCACTGGAGAACTCCCGAACGGCGATCAGTATTACGGTTTTCCCGCCGAAAACGACGCATTAAAAATAGGAAAACACAACGGTGGTCAGTTGATTCACTCACCGGAAGAGCGCAAGCCGTTTGCCGCCGTCGCCAGCGATGGTTCCGAAGCGTTCCCCTTCCTGCGCACTATCCTGCCCGGCATTGGCTGCTGCCTGAACGGCGCCGCCTGTACCTATGATAATTCCCCGGATGAAGATTTTATTATCGATACATTACCTGGACATGATAATACGCTGATCGTCACCGGTCTGAGCGGCCACGGCTTTAAGTTCGCCTCGGTATTGGGCGAGATTGCCGCCGATTTCGCACAGGGTAAATCGCCGGCTTTTGACCTGACGCCATTCAAACTGAACCGCTTTACGCAATAATGACCCAATGGCCTCGCAAACGGGGCCGTTTCTTTTTGAGGAGTCAGGCTGTGCGTCGTATTTTTCACTATCTGATCAATAATATTCGTGAGCATTTTATGCTCTACGTTATTTTATGGTCGCTGCTGGCCATCATGGACATTATTTATATCATGTTCTTTTAATTTATTTCAGCTGACAAAAATTGACAAAACCTGAGATTACTCTAACTTTCATTGTAATAATTTGACCAATAAGAAACCTCCCGCCCTCCTGCCCTATATAGATAAAACCGCTAATCACCTCGAATCTTCTGACGCAGAATGACAAATTCAATCAATTTTATTGAAATAAAAACAAATATCGCCAGGATTGTTATTTATTAGTTGCATTAATGTCTCTAACAGGTCATTTTCATTCTCTCCTGAAATATCCATTGGTGTGTTTATGCAATTCAAAAATACTCCTCAGCGCTATGGCGCCATTTCTGTATTGCTTCACTGGCTGGTCGCCATTGTTGTATACGGCATGTTTGCCCTGGGTTTATGGATGGTGACGCTCAGCTATTACGATGGCTGGTATCACCAGGCGCCGGAATTGCATAAAAGTATCGGCATCCTGCTAATGATGGGGCTGGTTATACGTGTTTTCTGGCGTTTCGTCTCACCACCGCCAAAGGCGCTGAAAAGCTATTCACGCCTGACCCGTCTGGGTGCGGCGGTGGGCCACCTTGCGCTGTATCTTCTGCTCTTCGCCATTGTGATCAGCGGCTATCTGATCTCAACCGCCGACGGCAAACCGATCAGCGTGTTTGGGTGGTTTGACGTGCCCGCCACGCTGGCCGACGCGGGCGCTCAGGCCGATCTTGCCGGTAGCCTGCACCTGTGGCTGGCCTGGAGCGTTGTGATTTTGTCTGTTCTGCATGGGCTAATGGCCCTGAAGCACCATTTCATCGATAAAGACGACACCCTGAAGCGTATGCTGGGGAGATCGTCACCTGACTATGGAGTTGAAAAATGAAAAAAAGCCTGCTGGGACTGACTTTTGCTTCCCTGTTATTCACCACTGGTTCTGCAATCGCGGCAGACTATAAAATTGATAAAGAGGGACAACACGCCTTCGTTAACTTCCGTATCCAGCACCTGGGTTACAGCTGGCTGTACGGGACGTTCAAAGATTTCGACGGGACATTTACCTTCGATGAAAAAAATCCGGCAGCGGATAAAGTGAACGTCACCATTAACACCAACAGTGTTGATACCAACCATGCGGAGCGTGATAAGCACCTGCGTAGCGCTGATTTCCTGAACGTGGCGAAATTCCCGCAGGCGACGTTTACCTCGACCAGCGTGAAAAAAGATGGCGACGAGCTGGATATCACCGGCGACCTGACGCTCAATGGCGTCACCAAACCGGTCACGCTGGAAGCGAAGCTGATCGGCCAGGGTGACGATCCGTGGGGTGGGAAGCGCGCGGGCTTTGAAGCGGAAGGTAAAATTAAGCTGAAAGACTTCAACATCACCACCGACCTCGGCCCTGCATCGCAGGAAGTCGATCTGATTATCTCGGTGGAAGGCGTACAGCAGAAGTAACGAATGCCGGATGACGGCTTCGCCTTATCCGGCCTACAGCAACACATATTGTATTGTAGGCCCGGTAAGCGGAGCGCCACCGGGCACAATGGCGGATAGCGGCATCGCCTTATCCGGCCTACAGCAGCACATATTGTAGGCCCGGTAAGCGGAGCGCCACCGGGCGTAATGCCGGATGGCGCTACGTTATTCCGTCGGGTCGGGAATGCCCAGTTGGGTATTCAGACGGCCACGCGATTTATTGAAGATTTTATTGCCATTCTCACGGCCAGCGCGGCGACGGCGCTGTTCCTCTTCCGGCAAACTGCTCTCTTCACAGCACAGCTCGCTACAGCAGCCTTTAAACTTCTCGGCGCAAGCCGGGCACTGAATAAACAGCAGATGGCAACCATCATTTTTACAGTTGGTATGGCTGTCGCACGGAGCGCCGCACTGGTGACAATGCGCGATAACCTCATCAGAGATCCGCTCTCCCATGCGCTCATCAAACACAAAGTTCTTACCAATGAAACGCACCGGCAGTCCCTGCTCGCGCGCCTTACGCGCGTACTCAATGATGCCGCCCTCAATGTGCCACACTTTGTTAAAACCGTTATGCTTCATCCAGGCGCTGGCTTTTTCACAACGAATACCGCCCGTACAGTACATGACGATTTTCTTGTCTCTATGCTCCTGCATCATTTCAACAGCTTTCGGCAACTGTTCGCGGAACGTGTCAGCCGGAATTTCCAGCGCATTTTCGAAATGCCCCACTTCATATTCGTAGTGGTTACGCATGTCGATAAACACGGCATCAGGATCGTCCAGCATGGCGTTCACTTCCGCCGCTTTCAGGTACTCGCCAACGTCGCTGGCATCAAAATTCGGATCGTCGATACCATCGGCCACAATCCGCTCGCGTACTTTCATACGCAGCACCCAGAAGGACTTACCGTCATCGTCCAGCGCAATATTCAGACGCAAGCCGTTTAATGCGGGATCAAACGCATACAGCTGCTCACGAAACGTCGCGACCTGACTTTGCGGCACGCTGATCTGTGCGTTAATGCCTTCACGCGCCAGATAAACGCGACCAAAAACATTCAGCGAGGTAAACATCTGGTACAACGCGTCGCGCGTGCTCTGCGGATCGACGATCGTGAAATATTTATAAAAAGAGATGGTCGTGCGCGGCTCCGTTTCAGCTAACATCCGGGCTTTAAGCGCATCGTTCGAAATGCGGTTGTGTAACACTGGCATGGTGTACGTATCCTGCAATCAGTAAAAATGAAATCGGGCGGCATCATAAAGCAAACATCGCCAATTTACATCCACACATTTTGCGCTACATTTCATTCTTCATACTAAGAAATTAACAACAATTGCCGCTTTTATCGTCGTTCTCCAACCACAAATTTTTGCTGTACACGAAAAAATGCGACAATACAGGGAATTGCTCGTTTACAGACAGGATAGAGATGACGAATTTACCTAAGTTCTCCGTTGCGCTACTGCATCCACGTTATTGGTTAACCTGGCTGGGTATTGGTGCTCTTTGGTTGGTCGTGCAATTGCCCTACCCGGTGATTTACAAACTGGGTTGTGCAATGGGACGCCTGGCGTTGCGTTTTATGAAGCGCCGCGCCCGCATCGCCTATCGTAATCTTGAATTGTGTTTTCCGCAGATGAGCGAGCAAGAACGCCACCAGATGGTGGTGAAGAACTTCGAGTCTGTCGGGATGGGCGTGATGGAAACCGGCATGGCCTGGTTCTGGTCCGACCGCCGTATTTCACGCTGGACAGATGTCAGCGGCGTTGAGCATATCCGCGACGTTCAGGCCCGGGAGCGAGGGATTCTGCTGGTTGGCCTGCACTTTCTGACGCTGGAGCTGGGCGCGCGCCAGTTTGGTTTGCAACAGCCTGGCATTGGCGTTTATCGTCCGAATGACAATCCGTTGCTCGACTGGCTACAGACCTGGGGACGTATGCGCTCCAACAAATCGATGCTCGATCGCAAAGACCTGAAAGGCATGATCAAAGCGCTGAAAAAAGGTGAAGTGGTCTGGTATGCGCCGGATCATGACTATGGCCCGCGCGCCAGCGTGTTTGTCCCGCTGTTTGCCGTGGAACAGGCCGCCACCACGTCAGGAACCTGGATGCTCTCCCGAATGTCCAACGCCTGTCTGGTGCCGTTTGTTCCGCGTCGTAAACCCGATGGCAAAGGCTATGAGCTGATTCTCCTGCCGCCGGAATGCTCACCACCGCTGGATGACGCCGAAACCACCGCAGCCTGGATGAACACGATCGTAGAGAAATGCATCATGATGGCGCCCGAGCAATACATGTGGTTGCACCGCCGTTTCAAAACGCGTCCTGAAGGTATGCCTTCCCGTTACTGATTCATCAGGTGCAGCCGGGCGACGGTTGCACCTTCTCAATCGCCTCTTTTAGCTTTAAAAGCTACTCACATTGCCGCCCTCAGCAGGCAGGCGCATAATAAGAGAGTATTGCCTTATTTTTATTCTGATGATAGCGCAAACAGCGCATCACACTGCGGATCGCTATGTCACCCTCTGATGTCCCCATAAACTGGAAACGCAATCTCACCGTAGCCTGGCTGGGCTGTTTTTTGACCGGCGCGGCGTTTAGCCTGGTGATGCCATTTTTACCCCTCTACGTTGAGCAGCTCGGCGTAACGGGCCACAGCGCGCTGAATATGTGGTCGGGGCTGGTTTTCAGTATCACCTTCCTGTTTTCCGCTATTGCCTCGCCTTTTTGGGGCGGGCTGGCCGATCGCAAAGGGCGAAAGATCATGCTGCTGCGCTCAGCCCTCGGCATGGCGATGGTTATGCTGCTGATGGGGCTGGCGCAGAACATCTGGCAGTTTCTGATCCTGCGCGCATTGTTAGGTCTGCTCGGCGGATTTGTGCCAAACGCAAATGCGCTTATCGCCACTCAGGTGCCGCGTAATAAGAGCGGCTGGGCGTTAGGAACGCTTTCTACTGGCGGCGTCAGCGGCGCATTGCTCGGCCCTCTGGCGGGCGGATTACTTGCCGACCAGTACGGATTACGCCCTGTCTTTTTCATCACCGCCAGCGTGCTGTTGGTCTGTTTCTTACTGACGCTCTTTTTTATTCGCGAGCGTTTTCAGCCTGTCAGCAAAAAGGAGATGTTGCACGTCCGGGAGGTCGTTGGCTCACTAAAAAACCCAAAGCTGGTTTTGAGTCTGTTCGTCACCACGCTGATCATTCAGGTTGCAACCGGATCGATCGCGCCTATTCTGACGTTATATGTGAGAGAGCTAGCCGGTAACGTCAGCAATATCGCATTTATCAGCGGAATGATCGCCTCGGTGCCCGGCGTTGCGGCGTTGCTCAGCGCGCCCCGGCTCGGCAAACTGGGCGATCGCATTGGCCCCGAAAAGATCCTGATTACCGCCCTGATTATCTCTGTCCTGCTGCTGATCCCGATGTCATTCGTACAAACGCCCTGGCAGCTTGGCGTGCTGCGCTTTTTACTTGGCGCGGCGGACGGCGCCCTGCTCCCTGCCGTACAGACTCTGCTGGTCTATAACGCCAGCAATCAGATCGCCGGGCGCATCTTCAGTTACAACCAGTCATTTCGCGATATTGGCAACGTCACAGGCCCGTTAATGGGGGCGGCTATTTCTGCCAGCTACGGTTTTCGCGCCGTGTTTTGCGTCACCGCAGGCGTCGTGTTGTTCAACGCAATTTATTCGTGGAACAGCCTGCGGCGGCGCAGAGAGACCCTCGCGGCAAAATGATTTTTGCGCTTTCATACTTGCAAAACCGGAGAATCAGCTATTCTTTCCCTGAATACCTCATCAAATCAAAGGGAGACAGTGATGACTATGTACGCCACGCTGGAAGCAGCGTAAAGTAAAATACATCAAAATAATAGCCCACAATTATCAAAGTACAACTTAATCAATAGAAACATTAAAATTTCATATCAATCTGTTTTATATGGATTTTTCTTGCGATTGTCGCTACCTTTTCTGGTTCTAGTCCCGTATCCAAAGCAACTTTGTAAATGAACTCGTGGTGTTCGACCTTCAATCTATCGATTTTTTCAAGATGTTCTCTTGCAGATATGATCAACCTGTGTAACTTCTTAATCTGAACATCAGTTAGCTGTGTAATCAACTGTAACCACCTCACATACAATACTTGTCCCGTTCCACTCATCACGATAAATCGAAGTATCAATCCCACACCCTGCTTCTAATGTCCACTCGGTATCCTTGACGAACTTACTGTACTTCTGCGATTCCCTGCGTTCATAACAATGCACCCCACTGTAAACAAACCCTGCTGAACCCTGCGGTACTATCCATACACCATAGGATGAAAACTTAGAAGCGTGTTCAATCGCCTTGTACTCAAATTCTGAGCCTGTATAACGACCTGTATACGCTTCTGAGGTATTGATCTTACCGAATGGTGGATTGCCATAGGCAACATCATAGAAACGGTCTGGTGAGTATTGTAGAGCGTCACCCGTGATCCATTCCGCCTCTGGTAACACTCGCTTCCCGATCATTACGTACTCTGGATTCAGTTCTACACATGTAATATGTGATGGCTTATTACGTAGAAATTGATAGTAACTAAGACGACCAATACCCGCACATAGTTCGATACAGTCACCAGTACAACCAGCATCAAGTATGAAATCCTATGCCAACATTTCGGGGGTGAAGAAAGCACCAGTGGCACCAATACCATCCCCCCTATAATTGGTGAATATGAATTCCTTATCATCTTGTGTTAATTGCTTATCTGAATGTACTAAATCCATTACTTGTATGTGTAATGCTGATTCCCTTTTTGTAATTCTTGCCATAAAATACCCTTTTTTTGAACTTTGGGGTATTTATGAAAAAGAAAGGAATATTATTATTAATAGCAATACTAACTATAATTTTTTTATTGCTGCTTTTGTTTGCCAAACTAAATTTTAATGTAAATACGGCCCTCGCTATATTATCATTAATTTTAACAGTACTATCAGGTACGGACTTAGTCAAAAAGCACACTACGGTCAAATCGACAAATAAAAGCCCTATAGATATGTGGATGGTTTTCGGTGTTGCTATCTCCGCTGTTTCTATGTATGGCTTATATATAGACCCCCAATTATCACCTTTAGAAATTTTAACTATTTGTATAGTATCACTTATACTTTTAGTTACTGTTTTAGTCTCGGCTTTTTTAAATTACAGAAAAATAAAGAAGCCAAATGTTAGGGAAATAATCAAACAAAGCCATTCAGTTTTTAGAGAAAGCGAAGAAACAATTACTATTACAACAACTATAAAAAAAGCCCCATAAGGGGCTTTTTAATTCCGGCAATAAGATTTAAACGATTGATTTATAAATATCCACATCAGGATAATATTTTCTAAGGTAGTTTATAAGGCTATCATAAGCATTAAGGAGAGAAATTATATGTGATAGCAATTCTTGCTCGATTAATGAAACTTTTTCTAATGGCACCTCATCATGATTAAAATAACAATAATGATTATGATTTGCACCACCATATACCTCTATAACTCTGTTATCTGATATGGATATTCTCCCGTTAAGGATGGCGTAAATATTACTGTACGATTCTATAAAAGTTTGAAAATGATTTTGTAGTACTCCGTTATTCAAAGGATAGTGTGCTGGCAGATCCTTCAAAATATTCTCAAATTGCTCTCCAAAAATCAACAAGTCAAGGTGGTGAGAATAAGGTAGTGTTTCTACCAAAGAACGAACTCTTGCAAACGGAGTATATTTAAAATAAGCACTAAGAAATCCTACATCAGCTCTTCTTTTTTTATCTGTAATCAATGATTTATCAGTCATACTGTCAATATACGATTCGTGATCCTTTTTGATTTGAAGCAATTTTTCTACTGTATAAGTGGCAGGATCTCTATCTACGATGATATGATGATTAGCACATAACAATATTAGATTTTCATATGAATTGTCATTAGCAATTGATTCGTCGCCACGTGGACCTTTAGGTCTTTTTGCTATAACATGTGCCATCTGTCCAATATGGACTCCTTCTGTAAAAACAGGCTCACCACATATATTACATTGTCCAGCAGAGAGGCCATACAATTTTTTTATTGCTGCTGTAGTAATTGTATCACTCATAAATCAAATCCTCAGAATGCTATTTTTATTAATGCAACTTACATATTAAAGGAAAAATATTTCAACTTCCACCAACCATAATCAATAACACCTGCAAAAGTTGCCCTAATGGAACTTGGATCACAATAATCCCAAAAGCATCCAGTACCGGAACGATAATCCAGTTATAGAGGATGATAAGAGTAAGTACAAATCCAAGAAAGTTACGCCAGTGAAAAGTGTTCTTTATAATCTCTTCTTTGTTTACTTCAATTTGCCCTTCTGCATTCGTTTTCTGTACTTCCTGATCAATAGTTTTCTTCTTAATGAAAAAATCCATTCCAGATTTAAGTAGTTCAATTATTATACTAATCATATTATTCCTTTATAATTCCAACAACAACCATCCATACATATGTACCTTTAACAAAGGCTTTTTCATGACAAAGTACAACTACATTTAGATCAATGCCACGTAACGACCAGTCAACGATATCGCCAATGTTTAAATCCTGTGGTTTCTGGAATGCAATATTCATTATGTTTTGTACATTGTCATTAGCTGAATGCTCGCGTAGTACCTTCTTTAGTTTTTTATTTCCCATATACCCACGAGGAAAAGGTAGGCTGTTCATCAATGGCGTTACGTTGTCTACTAATATATATGGTGTTTGTTCCTCATAGTGTAGACTCATTTGATCTATCATTTTAGATTCCTTATACTATATCGTCCTTACATATTGTTTATGACTTTAATAATTCTGGTGTCAGCTTCCTTATAAAAATCAAATATAATCTTACGTGTTTTATTTTCTTTACGGGCAATAACACGCTTATCTTTCTTACGGGTATCAATGATTCGTTTTACACCCTTATGTTCTACTACTTTATATTTACCACTCTTAAGGTTGGCTTTTAGTCCCGTAATATTACCTTGCTTAGTTAGTTTCGCGTCAGTAGTAGGAATAAACTTATCAATATTCTCACGCTCTATAATCGAACCATATAAGTACTTTGCCTGTATATCCTTAACCTGAATAGTACAGGTAACACCAGTCGCCCGTTTATTGAAAAAATATAACATTGCATTTCCTGTGAACGGTACTACACCACCATCTGCGGAACTATTAATCCCAAGTTGTAATTCTTGTGAAACCTCTCTCATTTTAGTAATCATTTCATTACGAAAATCATTATTAAAATTCTTACCTTCTTTATTGATATAGGATCGTACTTCCTTAGTACCCTTTATCTTTACTAAATTATTCTTTGCCATTAGTTTAACCACCCTTCAATAGTTTGAATGATCCCCCTCATTTTTCGTTGCTGTTCACCTTTAGGCAATCGGCATTTACTCATCATCGCCATATTGAGAATATTGTAATCAAGGGAATGAATCATGATTAACATTGCCTCGGCGTAGTTTGCTTCTGTCATTGTGGGGAACGCCCATAGAATAGTACGGGTATAGTTCATTCCTGAATCAATCATATCCTGTACTCTCTTACTACTTGTTTTGTACTCACGCCATCCATTTTCTATTGAAGATTCCTTTATCTTTTTAGCATCTTTGATGCCTTTATAAATTTGTTTCACCCCAATATATTTTTCTTCTGTATCAGGAAAGAAAAACACATAAACAAATCCTGCATATCTGCCACAAGTAATATCATCTTCATTCCAGTCCGGTGAATAAAGCCAGTCAACCATAAATACCTCATATTATTATTGTTATAAGGTATTTATAAAATGGACTTAAAAGATAGATTAATCATTTATGAAGGTACGAAAGAGTATCAAATGACACGCGGTTACTATAAGAATGGTAAATTCTGGATGTATAAAGATTCAGAAGGATATGACACAATCGGGTATGGTCATTTAGTACTGAATAGTGAAAGAGAAAAGTTTAAGAATGGTATTACGCCAATGAACGCTGATTTACTATTGGCGTGGGATATTGACCGTACCATACGTGATGTAGCTACATTAGGTCTTTCACTACCAAAAGACTGGGAAGATTTCATGATTATCATGACGTTTCAACTTGGCTTAGGTGGAGTTAAAAAGTTTAAAAAGATGATTGCAGCACTTAAAGAGAAAAACTGGAAAGAAGCAATTAATCAAACTAAAGATTCTCTCTGGTATCGCCAGACACCAAATCGCCTGAATGATATGATTAAGCAACTGAAAAACAAATAGCAAAGGGGCATTAAGCCCCTTTTTGTTTTTCGAGAATTGTCAGAATACGTTCTATTTTCAGGTCCATTTTATGAATCTGATCTTGTAGACTGCGTAGACTATCCTCTAATTCATCCTGCCCTTTCTCAAGCCTGGATATTTCTGTACTATGAGTTTCTACTTTACTTTCAAGTACAGTAATACGCTCATTAATATCATCAACATCCTGTGATTTGTCACGAAACACTGTCCATAAAAAACCCGCTCCAGCAATGATAATAGCAAGTGTTTCTATTCCCATCTTATTATTTCCTTAGCTATTATAATAATAGTATTTAGTAACCAGTAAAACTTGCAAGGGCTATTTGTAATCCATTATTACCCATTGCCTGTGTATAAGTTTTCTGATTTTTATTAATGTACTGTAATGTGAATGATGTACTACTATTACGTTTAATAAGTACACCACTCATACCTGTTACCACGCCATCATCAGAAACGTTTCCGGGACACTGACTAATGCAAATCCACGGATCTGCAAATGCAGTGGTTAGCGTAATTGCCGTTCCCAGATTATGACCACTTGGTACAGTAAAGAAATCACGTATACGGGGCATTGTACCAGCACTTGCCGCCGACCATATCAGTTTACCACTCGCATCAAAAACATCACAAAACCCACTCTGTAATGTTGTAGTGTTACTGGAAAACATAAATCTTCCCGTACCTGCCTCATAGAGATTCGCACCTGGGAAACAATATCTTCCATTGGATTGTAGCTGGAACCATCGCAAGCCGGGAGTACTCCCCCAAAAAGCATAGTTGAGGAAACCGAGTGTAGAACCATTACCAATACTGTTTGATGGTAACAGATAATATCCCACATCGGTTAATGTACCCATCGCCTTTACTGTTGACATAACTATAGATTTATTATTTGAATCGATCGTTAGAGCACCATGTGAATTATAAGCCTGAAAACCTGACATAGATAAACCTTATGTAAATGTGTATATATCAATTGTTATTGTCCTTCCTGTTACACCCTCTGTGGGGAGGAAATTAACGCTAAATGAGTTAGTACCACATACACAATAAAATATTTGTACGGAGTCGGCCATACGAGGAATAGCTAACCATCCTGTAGACCGAATACCATTATAAGCAACATTCCATGATGTAGTAGTACCTGACTGTATTGTAAGTGTAGTTGTACCAACAAATCGCATATTATAATCCGTTAAGTCAGATACAAGTACACCACTGGCATTCCATGCCTGTATACCACCTGGCATTCGTCACTCCTTACCATAATCCCATACGTACACGGAGTACATAGCGTATGTTGTAATCACCGGGATCAACTACAGGCACGCCGGAACCATTCCGGCATTGTAAACCTTGTGCCATATTTTAATCCTTATTTGTTCGTACTTTTAACTTTCCTTCGCTGTCGTACACTTCAATATGTGTATCTGTGATAACAATACGTGAAGTACTAACTACAGCACTTTTTGTTTTTTTATAGTTGTAATTCTTAGAGTATTTTATGTTTTCCATTTTATTATTCCAAACGTAGGGAATCGGTTTGCCAATCCCTTATTATATTTATTACCACAATCCCATTCGTACACGGAGTACATTATTATTGTCATAAACCTGAATCAAGTTATTACTAATAACCATACGACCCGTACCTCCAGAACCATTAATATAGAATGTACCAGATTTATTTATCTGCCAGCCTGTACTATTAGCTACATAGTTATTACTTTGAATGGTATTTCCAATCTTTGCATTGGTAATACTACCATCTACAATTTTAGCGGTATTAACAGAGAGGTTAGCTATCTTGGCGTTGGTTATTGCAGCATCGGCTATATAAGCTGTACCTAAGCTACCCTGCTGTATCATGGCAGTTTTGATATAGGTATTACCATTAACTATTGCAAATGGTGCTGTACCGCCTACAGTGGCTGTATCACTACCACTAACTATAAACTTATTCGCCGAAAAATAGATTGCTGAATTATTACTACTACCCTGACTTGCGACTAAACGCATACCCGCTACAGTACCGTTAGCATTCACACTCAACGTATATTGACTGTCTACAGTATTCTTATCTGCTTTAGTACTCATAGACTGGTTAACCGTAGCAATCTGTGAATCCGTTTGAGATTTCAACTGTAAGATTGCCTGTGTTTGTGCAGAATCATTATCCGCTACAGTCTGTGTAAGCGTTGTGATTTTTGCTGTGTTCCCGTCTACCGTGTTCTTTAATGTATCTATACGCGTATTTGTATACTCATTAGATTCATTCACTGCATTATTTAGTGTATCTTCCAGTTTCTGATCAAGATCAAGAATAGTATTAATTTCTTCCGCATCTTCCTCTGTGAATTGATACTTAGAGTTAATACTAATAGTTTGTTCTGCCGTATATTGAATGTTATCCATCCCGAATACGTCAAAGAAACCCATCTTAACTTTATATTCCCCATCGGGAATATTTGGAATTGAATCAAATTCTGGCTTATTACTAATGTACTGTTTATTAACTACAGTACTGGATAGTTGAATAACTGCCCCGGCATAGTCACGCTCTGTACTTTCATCCCAGCTACAGAAAAGATTTCCAAAGCCACCACCAATAGTAAAACCTGTTGCCAGTTTACATTGCTTGTTCTCAACAGTAATACTTACACCCTGCGAATACGTGCCTGTACTGTATCCCTGAGCAATGATCTCAAGTGTTGGCTTACGTATCTTTTGTTCATTTAATGCGAGTGTTAAATTGAATGAATTAGTGGATGAAGTATAAGACCTGATAAATGTACTGCCATTATAGAGATTAATAGTATAGTACTTTAAATATTCCCTGAATGGTCTGCCATTAACAACTAAGTTGCTTTGATCATCCCATACAATATTAAAATCCGGTGCATCAGTGATATACGCCGATTCTGTACTATTCGCGAGGCGTACACCCGTTACGGATGGCAAAGCAAAATCATACTGTGGGATTATCCCATTTACAGTTACTTTAGCACTTACAAATCCAAGATTGTTATAGGCGGCTACCGCGAAATCATAGCTTTCATCTGGTGACAGACTATATAAGGCAAAACCAGTTTCATACTTGGTTGTAGTACCCGCAAATGTCCATTGGTTTATACCATTTTTCCGGTAGTACACATAATAACCACGCAGATTCCCATCAGGTGATGCCATCCATGACAAATCAACAATGTTACCGCTGACAACATTACCACGGCGAACAACTTCAAGATCACCTGGCGGTAATACACCAATAACAGTATTAATACTACCGTCTGGAGTCCATACACCCGGATCTACACCATCATAGATACCATCATTTGTCTCAACACATGTAAGATTGATGTATCCCAATGAATCCTGAGATGTAGCGATATCCTTAGCAACAATTCGGTACTTACCATTAATATCAAATTCATCAACTTGAATAGTAACACAATCCCATACCTGCAATTCCCATGCATCGGGAGTAGTGAAAGTAATGGTTTTTTGTGCGTACTTCATTTTAAGTAATTCACGATTAGCAAGATGTGCTAAATGCTCTTTATCATAAATCCATGTAAAATCTAATGCCTTGGTTATTACCCGCCCATCACTACGGATAACATCATCTGTACTAATATCACTCGGAAAACGTACTACATCCTGCCCATAGTTATTACCTACTGAAGTATATTTCGCATCAATGGTATTACAGTAATCAGTATTACCACTGGTTGTGACTTTCAATGATCCAACAATATTGGATTCATTAAATGTGTGTACTGGTAATGATTTTCGATCAATACCACAACAAATTTTACCCGCATTAATATAGAGTAATCCGCTGAACGTCTGTAGAATAGCCTCAACCGTTTGTTTATATGTATCGTTATATGACATTGATCCATTAGAGTAATACTCCATATCTTCACAATATTGTGCTGCTGTACGGAAACTCGGTAAATCAATCAATGCGGGATCTAATCCCATCCCCCAGATAGCATTAGTCAATACTTCATAGATTTGTGAAGGTGGGTTACTACTTGCTTTCATTGTCATATCTGAAAGGGAACGAATAATTAATCCCTTCATTTCCACTTTCATTAAGTAGTTATCATTTATTAGAATACTATCTTCAAGTGAATCCTGTGTTTTCTTGATTACAGTACTGATACTTACTACACCATCACCACGGAAATTATTATTCCAGCGAGGTCCGGCATATTCTAATGGAAGGGACTTACTGTTCGTATAATTACCACCGAATCGTACTTCCAACTGTAGATATGGTTGATATTTAGCAACAATATTTTCTTTTAGTACTTTGCCGTCTGATTTAATGGGTACAGCTAAAACAGGTTCATCATCAATATATATTTGTTCAATGTGCCTCTCAGTACCGCCCATCGCTACTACATGTTCGGTGAATAGATATTGAGATTCACTATCTTTGATGTTGTACCACGGAACTACTGTACCACATTGAATAAACGATCCATCACTAACACCATTTTTATGTGGTAGTTCTCCACCAAGCAATACAGGTAAACCCGTTACTGGCGATGTGGAGCGGGATAATGATGTGGCGGCATCGTCATAACCAGTAGTACCAAGTTGTGCCATAGCACTTGATGCCACGAATGATAGTGCTCCTGCTGCTGCCCCCCATGCGGCTGCGGCTGCGAGTGATGCCCCGCCCGTCCATGCTGCCAAAGCGACGGCAACGGCGGTTATTACCGCTCCAAGAATTCCATTTCCTGAAGATCCCATTTTACTTTCCTTATTCTGTAATACTTCCCATCATTCCTTAATGGGTTTAATTGAAATTTTGTATGTTCCTCATCTACACCTAAAAGACGGTCACTAAACACAATTCCCATTAGTAATGGAGTATCTGAATCCATCCAGATATCACCATCGATTGGGAATTGAGTTTCATCTGCATACTGTAAGATTATTTCTTGTGTACTTTTAAAGCCCAATTCATTTAGTTGTTTTACCCCTGCAATAACAGAATCGTACTGAGCAATATCAGCCCATTCAGTACTGCAATATAAATCAATAGCACGTAGACAAATAATATTGCAGTCGTTATGACCGAATTTATACTCTGTAGATAGTGCGTTATTGCATATGTCATATAGTTGATTGCTTTTCTTAAAACTCATTACTTATACTTCCATGTCTGACCACTGTTTACCACACCAAGTAAACTCATAATCTCATCGCCGGGATAATAGCTTTGATATACTGAATTAGCACAAAGTGTACGGGTCTGTAGATCTAATTGTTTATATACGGAATTTAGCTGTACAGTTAATTCATTCTTCTCATTCATTGGATCGGCTTCTGCTTCAATATAATCAATAAAGCCCGAATACATGAGATCATAATCAAGTACTTCACCTGTAGCTGGGTTAAGTAATGTAAGATAGATATTTACTTTTGCATCTTTAAAAACACCACCAAGTGCAAGTATTTTTGTCGTGTTCGATACATTACTAATCTTGAAATTGATATTCGTATTAGTGATTTGTTTTTCCTCCGTGAATGAAGGTAATGAATCACTGATTAAATCGGGGAATGGTACATAAAGAGTACCACCTAAATTAACCTCACCAAGTCCATCATTCCAGTGAATTGCATCAATTTGTTTTGGAATAACATCGATGCACTTAACATGAATCCCCATACTTAACACTTCCATCAGTGTCAGTTTTGTTTTATTACCCCCTCTAAAAAGATTCCAGTACTCAAGAAGATCGGGATTTGTAAAAACACCTGCATTCATTATCTGACTACCTCCGTACACTTAAACTGTACTGCAACTAAATTCGTTACTGGTAGTTGATAGTCATTATCCACGTCTAAAACGGCCTCAATAACAAGGCCGTTATAGAATACAGCTTCACTGGCTTGTATATTGGCCTGTAATGCAGGGAAAATTGATACATCAGTTCCAGTATTTGCAACAATCTGATAGAGCTTTTTATGATTACTAAACTGAATCATCGTACCCACTTCTAAATGCTGAGTAGTATTAGTAGTGAACTTATATACGCCACGATTAACAGAGTTTTTTACACTTACTGCACCTGTTTGTGTTCCCATGTATTGGGACATATGACCTAATGGCATACGGAAAGGTTTACCCTGTGAATGTTCGGCAATAAATGCGAGAACTTCACCGCGATCACGCTGATTGAAGTTTAATGTGAAATTAAATGTGTACCACTGTACACCTGTACTACGTTGAATTCTTGCCCCTGTCCATGACTGATTACTATATTGGGGTGACTGACTTGATAAAGTAAAATCTGAAAGTTTGATCTTACTACTGAATGTAATATTTGCCATTATAAAAACCTCTTATTGATTTACTTTATTTATGGCAAATAAGAAAAGGGGCAATAGTAATTACCCCTGTTAGTTATGTACTTCTTTTTTGTGCGTCCCGTACTGCCTGATTAACGGATTGACTATGTTTCTTCAACATTTCATTGAATTTCTTATCATCCCCCCCATCTACATTCCCCTGAATTATTAACGGTGCATTGACAATCGTTTCACCCGTATTACTGGAGTTACTACTATTGTTATCAAGAAATTGCTGTAGTTGTTGGTTTTGATCACGACTCACGACACGTTCACCTGCCTGTAGAATCCACGTTGAATCTTTACCTAATGATCCCGGTACTTCTTCAATACCACTATGTGCCTGTCCCTGAATGTTGATACCCTTAGCTGCACCAATGAGCTGTGCTCCCATACTGGCAACCTGTGCATAATTGGCAATATTTGCCGGGAATGGTGTAGCCATAGCCTCACTTAAGGCGACCTGAATGTTCATCATGATTTTAGCCATATTGATACCACGCTGAACGGCGAAAGCGGCTGCGGCGGCTTTATTACCTTCCCCAAATACACCTTCCAGAATAGTACCCATATCACCCGCCGCACCTGCCAGTACTGACATTTGAGCCTGAGTATTTTGCTGTGCAATACTCATCGCCTGTGCTGCGTAACGAGTCTGGATTTCCTGCTTACGCTTTTCAAATTCCTCAGTACTTTGTAGTAGCTTTTCATTGAGTTGTAATTCAAGCTGCTCACGTTGCGAGTTTTCATCTAATAGTTGTTGTGTATTGTCCGTTGCAAACGGGTTATTGCCTAAACGCTGGTTTTGCTGATTGGCGAGAAAGTTACTTTGTTCCTGATTGATCCCCATACCTGCAATATTATTCGCATCAATTAAGTCCTGATTTGGATTTGAATACCCAATCATGGAATTGATCAATTCATTACGGGCACGTTTACCAGCCTGTTTAGCCCGTTCTAGCATTGCTTCAATCTCTGCGGTACTCTTACCGAGGGTTTTAGCAGTATCCTGAATAGTTTTGAGTAGTTCCTTTTGCTGACGATCAAACACCTGTAGGCGTTGCTCCCCTGCGTTCTCTGCGACTTGTGATAATGCCACTTCTAACGCTCGTTCGGCCTGTATACGCTTTGCTGCTGCTTTAGCGTCTTCTGCTTCTGCCTTACGTGCTGCGGCTTGCTGTGCCTTTAGTGCTTTATCTGCTTCCTTTGGATCTATCCAGCCTTTGCGAGTTGGTGCACTTGTATTAGCTTTTGACTTAAAGCGGTCTTTATTTGCTTCATATCCTGTTCTGGATGCGTTAACAAAATCATTTTCAACCGATCCAGAAATGAAAGCAGAATCTAATGAATCTTTACCCATCATTTTCTTTAGTGTATCGGGAATAAACCCCTTACCACCCATTAGAAAGTTATCGGCACCACGATATAACATCTGCATGAAATCACTACCCGTCCAGTCCTTATTGACTAAATCATATAGATCATTCATTTCCTCAATTACTGGTGTAATAAAGTCATAGAGAAAGGTTTGACCAGTAGTAGACATTGAATCTAAATTCTTATCAAATTGCAAAAATGCAGCGGCTGTATCATCCGTAACGGCTGCGGTCTGTGATTGCATATCATTGAGTACTGCGGCGGCACTTCCCAATTCCTGATAGCGGGTATAAAGGCGGGAGGCATCACTACCTATTGCCTCTAATGCGAATGTAATTTCACTGGATGATTTACCGGCTTTAGTCATTGCATCCATTAGATGTAATGTCGCTTCAATACCGCCATTAGGTTTATTGAGGTACTGCGTGTATTCTTCTAAATTGCCGCCAATCTCTTTAATAGTTGTTGCGAATTCACCGCCTCCTGTGGCGAATCCCTCTCCCATCTTATCTTTTACATCCTGGTTAATGTCCAATAGCTTTTCCATACCTAATCCACTTTCGCGAAAGGCCTTATTTAGCTTCTGTATGTCGGATACAGTCATACCGGACTGTTTAGAAAGTTGGTTTAGTTCTCTTACGCTGTCATTCAGTTTTAATGCCAGTCCCGCAATAGCAGTAGTGGCAATACCAGCTATACCTACTAAACCAGTAAAACCACCACTGATACGCCCGATACCAGAACTAATCGAACTTGCGGCATTACCCATACTGCCGCCAGCTTTTTTACCAAACTTACCAATACTATCTTCGGCCTGATTTAATTTTTTCTGTAAACCAGTAGTATCGCCATCAACCTCTACTACGATCTTCTTATTTTTTGCCATTTTTACCCGCCTGTTTCTTAATCATGTCTCCAATAGCTTTAATATTATTTCTATTGTTCTCCAATTCTTCTTCTTCCCTTTTTAATGCTTTCTCACGCACAGTTAACGAACTATCACTAAGAAGATCCAGAAAGTCCCAATCTTTTACCTTTGCTTTCTTACGTCCTTCTGTACTAATAGATTGAGAAGTCATTAGAATCAGGTTGCATAGATTGGCATGTTTAATCATGTCAATTTGTGCACCATTAGGTTCTATAACAGTGTCATAGATATACAAGGCATTGAAAAGGTCGGGATCAATATTGCTTAAATCTTCAAGGGAAAGACCACGCTTGTGTAGCATCTTTAAGCTAAAGCGTAGCTGTGAGTCCGTTCTTATTTTTTTTCAATAGATTCTGCTTCATCTTCTACTGTGATTAGTCCAAGTACTTTAATGTAGATTTCATTAGCTACTACTTGATCGATTTCATTAACGTTAATGAGTTCTTCTTCATCTTCAAATGTGAAAATCGATTTACCATTCTCATCTTTTACACAATAAACTAATACCGCCTCAATACTTGTACACTTATTAGCATCTTTAATAGTGGGTCGATGAATATAAACTGTAATACCATCAATCACAGTTTCATACAGTTTTGGTTGTAATGCTTTTTTTAATGCTGAAAGGTTCATTATAATATCCCTATAAAAATGGGGGAGTACTAAGTAATCCCCCTCCGTATTAATTTTATTTATTCACCTTCTGGTGTAATAATCTCAGTTGCAATTGGTCCACCATCAACAGATAGTACAAAATCGCGTTTTACTACTTCGTCTTTATCGCCACTGGTAACAGACGAAGACACGAAAGCAACGTAAGTGATACTATATGCGTTAGTATGTGTGGCATTTTCATAATAGGTAATTTTGAATTGTGCACGAGTTTGTGATTCTTCAAGTTGCAATAGCTTTTGGTGTACTGCATTATCTGGTTGATAGTTAACACTTAGAGTAATGTCTGGTACAGATTTGGTTCCAAGTAGTTTACGGTTATATGCGTTATTATATGTAACAACGTCAATTACTACGTTTTCAGCCCCTACTGTTGGAAATGCAGCAATCTCCGGGATTACAACAAAATCGGTAGCTGGAGTAGTAGAGCCGGGTGTATGAACACCTACTTCTACCTGAAGGTTGGCACCAGAAAAAATATCAAATGCGGCCATTTTTATATCCTTATATAAGTTAATTCATACGGGTAAAATCCGTTTACCCGCTTTGTATTTATTTATTCATTATCCTGATAACCTTGTTCGTTATCTTTTGTCTTTTGATTCCAGATTGAATCTACAGGCATTTCCACTCGCAAATCTATCCAGCGATCTGTTGGAATATCTATAGCTTCACCCGCAACAATCATTGCAGTTTCATAGTCAAATTTACGTGTATAAGTATTAATCACTAAAATATCATCTTCTTCATCATAATCAGTACTAACAAAACATAGACGATTACCATTAATATCTTGTGGGATTTCAATAGTCCATCCGTCGGTGTTTAATCCTTTTGTACCGTAAACATGATATGTACCCGTATCAATACGTTCGCTGGTAACACCTTCCGATTCATCATTGAGTACTGAAGAACCATCACTATATAATTTAACAATTGGTGATGCATTTTTAATAAATCCATTACTATCTACGGTAGTATTTCTATTTGTCCATACCCTTACCCAATTTTTCCATACAGTAGTATATCTGTGTCTAAAATATAAATTTGCACCATCATCAGGGATATAGATTTGAGTTCTACCCGCCGCCGTTCCGTGGTTGAAACATAATAATGAACCCCAACCATACGCTTTAGAGTTATTAGGATTTAGAGGCCAACCCGTAACACTATTAGAGTCGGTAGGGATAGCAACAGAATATGTTTCACCGCCAGAATTATCACCCGGCCCCGTTAAGGTATCCATATTTCCATTGGTAAGATTGAAATGAGATCCAAATTTTCCATAATAGTTTAAGTTTAGGGAAGCGTCAGTAGAATTACCAGCACCCGTGCCACCCTGTGGAATTCCAAGTGGAACCCAAGCAGCACCAGTATCATCTAACAATCCCCAATTACCACTTGTTTGATAAAAACCTAATCTTTTAAATCCGGTTGCAGGATTGCCGATAAATGTACTGCCATCACCAGAAGGAATTAATCTATCTACTTGTAAGTTGATGCGAGCATTTGTAAGACTTGTAGCACCTGTACCGCCACGATCTATTGAAAGTGGAATGTACACCCCATTTTCAAGATCATAATTCCCCCATAACCCATTATCGAATAGTCTAAATGCATACTTACCGTTAGCACTTAAAATGCTTGTTTCAGTTGTTCCCTGACGATAACGATCTAATTGTAGATTACTGCGGGCTGTTGCAATGTTACCTAAATCGGATAGATTACTGGCAATCTTCAATTGAGCATCATTAGTAACATTACCTAACCCAACGTCAGATTTAGTTAACGTAATATCCCCTGTTAGCGGTTTTCCGTTCACGGTAGTAGTTTTTAGTACTACATCACCAAAACGTGTATCTACTGAATCAGACAAATCACTGATAGTTGAATTAACATCATCTATATTTTCATTATTGATTGTAATGTAATTATCTACTTGAGTCTTATTAGTATTAACTACATCAGCTAAATCACTAATATTAGAATTTATGCCATCTACAGTATCGGATAGTCCATCAACCTGATTTTTATTGACAATAATAGTTGTATTAATACTGTCAATGGTTTCATTATTGCTTGTAATATAGGTATCTAAATTATTTTGTACTGAATCAGTAAGGCTATCAGTTTCGCTTTTTGAGTACACTTCAAGATTAGTTCTTGCTTCTTCTGTATCTGTAATTTCTGAAAGGTTGTCTTTACCTTCCATAAACTTATCATTTGCCTCAGTCTTACTATATACATCTAAATTACTGCGTGCTAATACAAAGTCGCTTAAATCAGAAAGGTTATTTGTTTTAATTAAGTAGCGTGTATCTGCTTCATTACTGGTATACAGGCGTGTCCATGCTGTAGTAGCGTTACGGGCATACATACGTAAATCACCCGTTGTAGTCATCATGATATTGGTGTTTTCTGGTTTACCATCTACCAGCTCAATACCCATCATATCGACGGAAGTTGGGTTATCACTACTTCCTGCTGAGATTTTTACAAATGCGTTGCCTGTGGCCTTGTCCGGTTCGTATTGTGGATAGTCCACTGTCCCATCACTACCCACTCCATAATCACCACGATGTAAGGTTACTGGTATAGCTCTTGGGGCATAGCTCACAAGCTCTGTAGGTGCAAAGCTATATGACATTGTTACTGCTGCATCCTTCCCCCCAGAAATGGTACGACTGGCAAGTACACCATTAACCATTACACTCTCAAGGCGACCGGCTTCCAGATCTTCGTTATAGAAAATGGTGATTTGAAATTCCTGTCCACTGTCATATGCTGCATCAAGGAATTGATGTGTTGTATCTGTTGGTACGTAATTAACTACAATTTCGATTTCGTCAACGGTCTGTTGTCCAGTAATCGCATTTGCGTATTCATCATTGTACGTTTCAATCTTTGCTACTTCATTTCCCATACTGAACGATGGATACTGTGCGAGTTGCGAGATTTCAATATTACCTGTTGTAACTACTGCCCTGTTTCCGGTATCAACGTTATAATAAATCTTAACGTTTTTACCACTAAAAATATCTGCCATAATTCATCCTTAAATTCTTTTCTCTATCGCTTCAATATTTATTGTGAAAACAATAGAACTACTCCCTGTAGTTTTATCTGTTATTAATGTACTGCTACCGTAGTTAACCCATAGTACATTTATGTTATTTCCAATGAATACGGGTAGATAATTATCATCAAAGTACTTTACGATTTCGTCATAACCGGATAATGGCTGTTTATTACCGGGCATAGGACTAACAAGAAACTCCATATTAAATTGTCCTTTTAATCTGGAATTTCCTGAATAGTTTGCGGCTTCTAATTGGTAGTCAAAGGTAACTAATGAAAAAACATCCCTGCCGCGTCCAGTACTTAAACTATTAGTTACAGGTTGAATATTATTAAGTACAGAAAGGGTACTCACTTTTACATTTTCGGTTAGGTTCATAATCTTACTCCATGCGGAAGTAATAATTAATCATCCCGCTTAAATCATTTTCAATATTATAAATTGTGTAGGTATTTAGTTGACTTGGTACAACTTCAGCCTCTGAATCATCAATAACTAATGAAACCTGTGTACCTAATACTATTTCTTCATACTTCTTTGCGGTAAAATATAGTTCTGTACTTTCAATTAATCCTTCAGTACCTTCAATGACAATGGGGCGAGATTCCACGATCCCGCGAAATGTCGCCCCATTAGAGATTATAATATTTTGACCGAAAGCATTTAGAAAAGTATCTATTTGATTCTCGTTAAATGCTCTCATAACTTATTATGCTTTTAATTTGATTTGTACAAATGATTCTTCATGTGCAATCGCAGTATCCAAATACTGGAAGGAACGAATAGCGATAGTTTGTGCTGAACGATATGTAGTATCGTCAAAATCCAATTCTTGTCCGTCATTCCAGTTTGCGAAAATTAGCTCTGAGAAGTCGCCAATTAGTACAGTATCCTGGTCAACAAAAGTAGACTCAATTACTTTGACTTCATCACATAGCCACATTTCATAGCGATGACCAGTGACAGCACTAACGGCTGCGGTGTTACCAAGTACAGCGTACTGGCGTAGTTTTGCTAACATTGCCGGATGCACGATAGCCACACAACGATTTACATCCACGTTAGCAGTACCCAATGCTTCAATTGCCGCTTGTACATCTGCTTCGGTAATGACACCTACCTCTTCAGTTTCAACTACAGGAACGGTAGTAGATAGTTGTGCGAATACTGCTTTTTCAAGGCCATCAGCACACTGGCGTAGTAGTTCATCGGTAACATAACGTTCGGTGGCTGCGTTGCTTAGTAGCATTGCTTTAGTGATCTTGATACCCGCTGCAAACATTTTTGGTTTTAGGGTGATTTTGGTGAATGATTCGAAACCATCTTCCACTGCTTCATCTTCACCATAGAAACGTGCTGCGGGAGTCATACCGTTAGCAACTGGAATAGAGAAGTTGCCAAGACCTGCAAGACCACCAAATACGGTAACGGGTAGCTGACCAAGTACAGTACGTGCCAATAGTTCGCGAATATATGAATCAGATAGTTGTTCTTTAACAAGACCTGCTGCGGTAACAGTAGATGTAGTATTAGCAGTAGAACGCACCATTTCATTCATATTGGCGTTATAACCACGAGTTCCCTTTTCGAAAGAATCTAATTCATTCACTTCACCTTTTAGTGAGCGTAGTCCCTGCTCAATTAGAGATTTTTGAGTCATTTTGATATCCTTATCAATTGATTGTATTTCTTTATTTAGTGAGCGTTTAAATTCCTCTACGCTTACACCGTTTTTAATTGCTTCTTCGGTGTTAATCCCTAACACACCCGAAATAGACTGAAGTTCGCGTACACGCTTTTCTTCCACATCTTTATTTAGTGATTCTTTTACAGCATCAACAATTGTTTCAATTGATAGTGAACGCTCGGCTTCTGTATCAACTTCTTTTACTTCCTGAGTAATTACTTCTTCTTCAATCGCTTCTGGTTGTTCTTCCACGATTTCTTTATTTTCTTGTTCTTCCATGAACTGGTGATCCTCTAAATTGATTTCATTATTACTATTTAGTGATCTGCCAATTCCCACACTAATATCTGCTGGAGTACTTACTGAACTAATTTCATAAGGTTCCCATCGGGTAACAATTAAGTTATTACCTTCGAAATAATAATCACGAATGTTATAGCCAACTGAGATCTTAGGTCTGATACCCTCTACAATCATTCCAAAGATAGTTTGAGCACTACCCAAAGTACTAAATCGAACTGTTGCCCGGCATACCTTATCCATATCTACGCGAGCATTTTCTACAATTCCAACCTGCCGCAATGGGTCATGTTCAACGAGAACGGGAGAGCCATCATTCAGACGGCTTAAAACTACATTCTCTGGATTACATAGAAGGATCTCATTATATAGAGTTCCATTAATTTCACGTTCTACGGGAGTTTCTGAGGCAAAGGAAAGTTCTACTGTTCGGGATGATTCATCAATAGCATTACTTAAGTTGATCGCCCTCACTTGTTGAGTTTGTTCCAATTCCATTTTCCATTTTTTCCTTTTCTATTTCTTCCATGACTACCGCCGGGTCATAACCCATTTCACTAATAACCATTGCTTTACTCTTAATTCCGTTTTGAATTGCCAAAACTTCTGTTTGAAGATCTTTATATGGATCTAAAGAAATTTGACGAGTTGGTACATATTGGGCGTGTGTAAGTTTGTCAAAGTCACTAAAATTTAAATTGCTTAATGCACTATTATTTATCATTGCAGCCTTTAACCACTTAATATAAAGAGGTTTAAGTACTGATACGATTAACGCATTAGTACGAGTTTTAAATGTTGATTGTTGTAATTTATCTACTAACTTTGCAGCACTAAAAGAGGCATTACTTGTATCACTGGTTAGAGATTGCTTAGTAATATCAAGCCCCATTGCGATCATCATTAATTGGTTATCTACAAATTCGTTGATACCATCAGTAGTCTGAGTGGGGTTGACAGTTTTTATGTCCTGACCAGCCTGTAGTTCTACAATAGCTGCCGGATTCAAATAATCCTGTTCATAATATGAAATATCATCACCCTTAACTAAATCTATATCATCAGAATCTGGATTTGTAATAAATGCCATTGCTGACGCAGCTACTTTACGAGAAGTAATTGCAGCACTCATAAATTCCTCAAGTTCTTTGAGTTTATCAGTCCCTGCGTGTACATCTGGAATACCACGCTGTTGTGTCGGGTAGTCCTGCTGGAATAGATGTAGTATCTCATCTGCTGGTACTCGTTCACGTTCACCGATTAAGTACTGATATGTAATTGGGTTATATTTAGTAATCCAGTATGCAACCGGGCGATTACTACCAACATCATATTCAATTCCATTACTGATAAAATTACCTGACGGTAATAACTGGTTGTCATATGTAGCAATACGCATTGAATCAATGATCTCTACCTGCGGCATACCATCATTACCGCTATGAATTCTTACAAAGCAATCACCATCTATACTACGTGTACGTTCAACCAGACGTTGGAAAGTACTGATATCTAATGTACCGCAACGTGAAAACGCTTTTGGATCTTCAGCCCATTTATAAAACGCATCTTCTAATTGCTTATTAATTTCCTGATTAACTGCATCATCATCAGAACTGTGAGAACAAGGGCGTATGTACAAGCCATCAGCACCCGTTACACCTGCTGAATTAGTAGCAACATACTTTTTAACAATACCGTTTTTAATTGATAGCTCACGGCTTGCCGCTACCATTATCGGGAGAGTACGATTGATGATTGCGTTAATGTTACCAGCCTGATTACCAGCACTAAAACCAAATGAAATTACAGGACTATTTGAACCCATGTTTAGGGAAGTCATAGCACGTTTCATTGGGTTGTTTTTCATTAGTGGTGTTTTTTCAACTTTTAGTATTTCTTTTACTGGTTTCTTTTCTTTGTTCCATCCGAACATTAACGCCCCCTGTTAAATGTAGTAATTGATTTAATAGGGCTACCTGCGTTTAGTCCTTTCATATCTGTAATTAAATCATTGGCACGTTTTACATAGATTGAGCGTAGACGTAATAGCACTTCACTACTTTCATATGTTAACGATTTATTTTGAATTGTTTGACTAATGACACCATTACCCTTAATACGGTCTAATGTTATTTGGTCAATATCTTTTATGATCTGAATGAGATCATTATATTCTGAGGCTTTTGCGGTCGGATCGGTTACTTCAAACTGCTGTACACCATATACATTAGGACTTTCAATAATTGCCGTCCAGATACCATGCAACCACGTATTAGTATCAATATCGGGGAAGGGATAGGTGTATGATGTTTTTGTACCTTCTGGACTGATAATATCGATATCAGTACCAACCGGATAGTTAAAAGTAATCGTCTCGCCTTTGATAATATCGCCTTTCAAATCAACTTTGCGAACAATTGCCATTGTATTTCTTCCTTATTTAAAAAATCCCCCACTGCGTCTACTTGGTCGTATTACACGCTGTTTAGTAAGTGGTCTGGATTCTTCCTTATTTATGTCTGTATTTATGGCTTTTGCTTTTTGTTTTGCATTAAATTCACGTAATTGTCTGAATGGCTGATTACCAAGTTTAGACAGATACCACTGAAAGCAAATCAAAGCGTAATTTAAACAATCCAATGCTTCATTTCTCTGACTCGATACCTTCTTAACCCACATCCAATTGCCAGCCTTAATAACCCTCTTTTCGCTTGTAAGTTGGATAAAGTAATCATCTGGTAGTGAGTGTGAGAAATGTAGTTGTACTTCCTTAGAATTATCACTATCGGATACAGCCCTGTTTAGTAGCTGACGTATGTTACTTTTGCCTAAGTTAACGTTTAGGTTAATGAGAGTATGACCACCAGCCCTTGATTGTTTGAATAGTGGCGTTGTAGTACTGGCTGCACCCTTGATAGGTCTAAAGATCTGCGATGCTCCACAATAACGGTATACTGTATTAGTTGCATTACCGTTAGAACTATCAACAAAACCTGCAAGTACTTTAAGTGGTTTACCTGACTGAGTTTTAAAAGCGGTTTGACTAAATGCAGTTAATTTATTCCATGCAGGTGATTCTATCTTTGTACAATCGATAGCATGAATTGAACGATGATCCAGTACATAAAGATTCTTTTCACTAACTCCTAAAGTAGTTACCTCAAGGCGATCTAATTGCTGATCCACACCAAGTACGATACCCAATACATCATCAGGAATATTATCAATATCAATTGATGAATCACGTAGATTTTCAAGTAGTACCAAATCGTGATCAGTATTCTCTTTATCAATATAAGGAAGTCCAAGTACGTTATTGTAAAAACTGGCAAGATCGAAAGTATAATGTGCTTCGGCAAAGTCCTGTACTATTGAACGAATTGAGTTAATCGGTGAGTATAAGCGGCTAATGTGATAGCCCATGATATCCGTTACTTCTGGATTAGTTATTACCCAATGTCCTTTTTTTATCATCCGTACACGTTGAGCTTCACTAATTTCATTGCTACATTTCGGACATAGTAATTTTGCTGTTTCTGCGTCTGGTATGCGACGGCGACCGCCATCAATAACTTTCCAGTCAAATTTAATGCTTTCAAAAACTAACTCATGTGAATGCTCACAATGGGGACAAGGCACATAAAACTTCTGTTTATTACTCTGTTCGTACTGCTGAGTGATTAGGTCATTTTCATCCAGTGGCGTAGAACAAATCATGATTAACGGTGTACTGAATGCCTTTGTACGCTGCTCTGCGAGTTTGAGCGGATTACCTTCACCCCCTTCTGCATCAACATTACTGACTTCATCTAAGAACACTCTGGGGGCTGTAAGGCCACGTAGTTGTGCACTACTACCAAGAGTGAGAAAGTACGTAAAAGTGCCGTCTAAGTTTTGTTGTGTCTTATCATTATTAGTAAAGTTTTTATCATTTTTATTACTAACTAGACTTTTGAGTACTGGACACGCTTCAATAACTGATTGCCATTTACCCGTCCTGAATTTACTTGTAGTTCCTGCCGTTGCCCCGGCAAAGATCTGATTACTCGGATCATTGGCGAGGAAGTAGTACATCGAATTTTGCAATACTGTTGTTTTTAATAGTTGTGCACTACTCATTAATACAATCTTACGAATTCTTGGATTAACAATGTCGTTGATTGGATTCTTTTGAAATTCGAATAGTTTTACTTTCTGGCCTTGTAACTCACCATCGGGGAATACTAAATTATTCTCCACCCAATCGGCGGGTTTCTGTTTCTTCGGAGGTAATAACGATTTCGCCGCTTTCGTTAGTACCTTCATCATCTTCTGGTAGTTGTTCATCGCTATACGTTCCTTCGTATTCGTATGATCCTATTTCCTCTAATTGAGAATCGATCTTGTCCTGTAATTTCATTTTTAATTCCAATGCGTCTTGTGATTCGAAAAGTTCTACATAGCTACTTGCCGGGATACTTCTTAGTACCTGTCGTAATTGATAAAAATATTGAGATAATGTTTGCTGTACTACTGCTACTGGAATTAATTCACCAGATTGTTGGCGTAGTTCCAATTCCTTTATATCCGCTTCTGCTTCTAATTTACGTAGAGTTGCTTTCTGTATTTGTCCTTTTGTATCACCGTTACGTAGTGGTTCGATCACGTTTGCTAATAGCCAATCATCCACCAACTTTTTAGGCCAATTTATATCAAGCCCTTTACCTGACCAGATACGGGAGACTGTAGAATGCTCTACGCCAAAACGGTCGGCTATTTCCTGCCATGTATAGCGAGTACCATCATCTTTTACTTTTGCCATTGTTTAACACCATGTTTATTAAATCGAACTGTAGTTTTCATTCGATAGTATTTATCTTTCATCTTGTTTGTTTTGATTAAAAAACCTCACGAATTTTCAAAAGGATTCGCGGCGGAAACTCGTTTATAGACTAATTACACAGAAGAACCTATAATGTATCAATATACTAACAGTGAGGTTTTTGTGAATGAGTATTTCTGATGGAGTTCGTGTACTAATACTTACTACTATTTGTTATCTATTAACATTCAGTTATGAATCTGGTTATTTTAGATATTTTGATTTACCAACTGAGTTAATTAACATTAATATTAAAACACTACTTGCTTTTGGGTTTATTTTCATATCCATTACCTTTATTTGCTTTGTTCCTCTGGCTAACATTATCTCTAAAATAATTCATGAACGCAGGAAACTTAATATCAATACTAATTTAAATAAGGTTTTTATAATATATATTTTAATGATTATTGTTTTTATTTTATTCATACTTGTTTTTCACCACGTGATGTCTTTATACAGCATAATACTACAGTCCCTTTTCTTATTAACATTGGCGGCTAATGACATCCTTATACCATTTATTTTCAAACGCAATCTTACTTTATCGCAAAGCATTGATGAACATGCTGAAGAACAGTCGCAATCTAATGTTCTTAATTTATTTGCAAAATCCACAAAAATTAACTTTAATGTTTATATTATTTTATTTTTGATATTTATGACAGTTTCTCATCTATTAGGTGGAGTTGTTGCGATGACTGCACAACTTGATTTAACCTGTAATGGTTATACGATTTATGAAACGCAAGACTCTTCAGTTGTCGTTAAACTAGCTGAAAACAAATTTCGATTAATTTCGACTGATGATTGTTTATTCGAGAAGAAATAAAGGTAGTTGTACGACTCTGACTATTAATTGTATTAATGGCTGCTATCAATGGATAAGAATCACAATGGAATTCCTTTATGAATTTATTTATAGGGGAATCGAATTGTTAATCGTTTGATTCGACCCTGTCCACTAGGTTTGGTGAACGATTGTTCTTCCAGACACGATACGGTACGTACTGGTTAGGAACGATTGAACATGATTGTTTTGTTCTGGTCTGTGAGAAGCCGTTAACAATAGTAATTGAGGGGCTTCATGTTTGAATGCTGAGCATCAAATGTATCAGGCATATGAAGAGGATGAATGGTTATGTGAAGAATAAGAACTACCGGTATAGATTGTTGTTCACATTGGGGATATTATTCCCCAATAACTGGATACCAATGACAAAATGAGAATCATGAAATTTTACAAGTACACTAGTGCTGATGTGGCCAAGATTATCATCAAAGATGGAACGTTAAAGTTTACCTCACCAGTTAACTTTAATGATCCCTTCGATTATCACCCTGCGGTTCTTGAAGACGGTTTTAACAAATTTGCTCGACGCCTTAACAGCGAAATTGGTAATGGTGTAAAGCGATACAAGACAAATCATCGTGAGTCACTAAAACATCTTCAGTCACTACGTAGTGGTACGTTTAGGGATGCTTACACTCAAAACATGTCTATAAGTTGCTTCAGTAAATCACAATTTATTCTGCCGATGTGGGCACACTATGCTGATAACCATCAGGGCTGTGTGATTGAGTTTGAGTTTAAGTCTGATAGCCCCTTAGCAGAAGAATGTTTTAGCCTATCAATCAATGAGTTATATCAAATTCTCATTCCCTTTTATGTGAACTATTCATCGGTTCGGCCTCCCCTCTTTGATGAACATGGACGTACAAACACCCCCAATACTGGCTTTCATGCTTGTTTAACCAAAGCTAAAGAATGGGAGTATGAAAAGGAAATGCGAGTTATAGTGAAACAGCCTGAAGGGATCTATCCATTTGAAAGGACACAAATGACAGGTTTATATTTTGGTATGAAAATGGACAAGAAAGACAAAGCTGACTTATCTAGACTTGTTGATGGTTCTAACAACTATACAGGTACTAGAATACGTAAGCATGATGTAGTTATGGCTTATGATAAGTTTGAGTTATCAAAAATCCAATTCCGGTTATGATACAAGAGATATTATAATGGATTATTTACAACGCACTAATAAAATACTACTTACACTAGTTATTATTCTATTGGCTTTCGTAATTCTATCTTTCGCAAAGGTGGTGTTTACAGGTATGAGTGATTTAGAATGGGGTAGTGTATCTGATTGGTTTAGTACAGCATCATCTATAGCGACAACTTATATTGCCTTCCTTGCGTATAAAGCTGCCCCTAATTGGTTTAAACAGAAAACTTATGAAGCTGGTTTTGACCATGTATCCTCTATATTGTCAGAATATGATGCAATTGTAGATGAAATCCAAAAAAATTATTTTATTATTCTAAATATTCAATCTATTGATTCTACAAATTCTACTATTTGGTTGGGAATCGAAACTTTAGCATATAGAATTATTTCATTACAATCAAAGATTTATGCTTGCAAACGATGGGATGTTGATGTATTACCCGAAACTTACAGATGTATAGCACGCCTAAGAACATTTTGTGAGCTTTGTTATCAAGTGAAAGGCAGTTTAGTTATGGATAATTTAGATGATGTAATTAAAGCTAAGGAGGATATATTATCAGTTAAAAGTTATATTGCTGATGATTCAGCTAACTTCAAAAAAAATATTCACGATTATTTCCAAATTCCACAATAGAAAAATTAGCAGCATCAACATGTATACCAGCCAATTACATACCCCACTCACCCCAACAAACAAACCTACCCAATGTGAGGGGGTATGCATCAAGAGTATACCCTAAAGAGTTTTTCGTGGTAAAGTATGATATTATAGAGATTTTATTTAGGCTTAGTAATGGCAGAGAAGAAGACGATAGAATTCAAGAATGAAGATATAGTTTTTTTTGAATCATTTTTTGGCGAACAAATATTATCCTTTAAAGAAGATTCCCGTACACACAAAATGCTACAGCGTTCATTAGAAAAAGCACATGATATTCGCAAGTTCGAAATAGAGCTATACTGGAAGCGAGCAACATATTTTTTTGCTTTTTTTACTGTGATCACCGCTGCGTTCGGCTATCTCTTTACCTCTAAAGAATATTTTTGTTTTTCCCCTGCTGCCGCCCGTATGTGTTTATAGTAGCTTTACGTTGTTTTTATACTTCACATCATCCGTTATATTACTATATCTTTATTTTCTGGTTTCACAAATAAAAACTACGAATAGTATCATAATGTAGACATTCAGATATAAACCAATTTCTAACTAGGATATCGTTGCTTTTACTATGTATCTTTTTATCTAAGATAGGTTTTATTTTTATTGTTTTATTACCTTCACTATCACAAGAAAGTAATAGAGCCTCACTCCCATTTGTACTAATTATTATTTCATCTTCACCTGTATATATGTGGTTGAAAACATTTGGCGTATAATTACCTATATAAAAAGCCAAAAAGAAATAAGTTATTAAAGTCCACACAGTCCATTTTGAAAAAGGTGATTTTGATTTTTCTTGGAATGTTTTTTTAAGACAACTATTTAGTAAGAATATTGATACAAATAAAATCAAGTTTATGATAAAGAATTTCCATTCTAATAATATGTCACCCAATATTAGCATAGGAGCCATCATTCCAGCACTAATTACAGTAATATTATGAAATAAAGTATTCGAACTTCTATATGCGTTTCTTAACAACAAAAAAACTGCAATTATAATAATTGCATTCTGCACAAGGGTTAATACTAACGAATTGAAATCTATCCATATTAAACTTATGGGATATCCATAATAAACAGAGTTACCGAGTTTATAAAATACATATGTCGCATATGACAGAAATGTGATCAATGTTATTATTGATATATTATTTTCTAACTTATATGCAGCACTTTGCATATCCTTACCTCTTTTATAAACATTCCATAATTAATTTATTGTACTAATATCACCTATCTTTAGAAAACCTCGATATAAGCTCATAAGAGTTAGGTATTTCATGCTCTTTCCCTTCAATATCTAATATAGTAATATTCTCTAGCTGATAGACTTCACCCTCATCATCCGAAAGGATTAAATCACGATATTCTAGTTGAAATTTTTTTCTTTGCTTCTCTTTGATAACAATGCCTTCTTTTTCATAGCTATGCCGTGTTCTACCACTTTCATAGTGGCATAGAATGCCTTCCAACACAGCATCACGTCTGCCAACATTAAGAACTGTCACTTCAATTTTATAAGCCTTTTCGTAAACCGGTTCGTATACAACTCGTCCTGTTATTTTTAATCTCGATCTATCATGCCATGCTGTCCTACCTGAAAAAAACAAGGACGTGCATGCGATGATAAATGAAAGTACTGAAAAACTTATAGTTAATACATCTTTATATTTAGCTGCTAATGTTATTATGCTCATTATTTCTCAAGTATTATATTTAATTTAACGCATGTTGTATTCATAACTTTTCAAACATGCCGTATCAAGCCTAAAATCAATTCAACTTTGATCGCTGTCTTTAAACAACATTTCTTTTAATCTTTCTACACTTAAGACTTCACTACCGCGATGTACCATTGCGTGACAGTTTGGACAAAGTGGAACCATATCAGTAATTGGATTTACCGCATAATCCTCACCTACTGTGTGTAACGGTTTGATATGATGAACGTGTATAAATCCCTTACCGTGTTCACCGTATACTTTCTCAAAATCAAAACCGCAGCAGCCACAGGAAGTCCCATGATGGTCAATACAAGCCTGTCTTGCTTTTGGATCACGCTCGTAGGAGTTTACCGTAACTTGCTTTTTTGCACCCTCAGCATAGTTTTCAGGTGAGGTAATTTCGTCAGGGAACGGATTAGGTAAAAAGTCTGCATACCAAACTGTTCCTTCTTTTCGAAGGTAACGCTTCTCAAGTTTAGGGGTGAAACGTTTGATAACAGCTACATCTCTATCCTCATCGTTTCGCCCCTGTTCCATATCAAACGTGAAAAGATCATAACCTTCTGCTATCAATTGGATGTGTTCAATAGCTTGAATGTATCCCAGATTTTTTCTTACCCTACCATCCACTACTTTGGCTTTCCACCGCTCCCTCAGAATGACTGATCTTTCTTGCTCTTTCTGAACATCCCAAGCACCAAAGATCACCATTTTCTTGTCGTGATTCACAAATGACCAACTCCAAATCCAGTTACTACAAGTAGCACCATGCGACTGGATGAATTGTTTTCTGTTCATGTTATCCCTCTTAATTACTTCTTTGTACACAAAAATAGCACACTTGATCCAGTACTTTATGTAGCTATCCAATATAGCATCATAGTAAGGGGAAATGACCAGAGCGAGAGTTATGAAACTGGCGGGGCATGTCGTACTTACCAATTCACTTTAGGTACTTCACTTACTGTACTAACACCTATCGAGCAAAGCGAGAAGTAACGCCTTGCGTCTTTTCGAGTACAGCGAGAAAAACGCAACGTTACTAACCAATACTACGAGGAGTTCACGACGAGTAGTATTCGTGACGCAAGTCACAGTTTCATTGAATACTGATAGAGAAAGAAATACATGGAATGAAATGGAATGGATTTCGTATCTCTATACTTAGTTGCCGTATTGACGGTAAAACGCGGGTTTCAGGGGCTTTTTTTGCCGCATTACGGCATGGAGCTATGCCGTAATATGCCGTATTAAGGCACAATTAACGCAAGCTCCTTAAGTACTCGATCATGTCATCAATAAAGTTACCTTCTTTTTGTAGTTCTAATAGCTTACCTACCTCTTTATACGTTAGCGTTCTTTGTCCATATGCTGGTGCTGGTAGTGCGTCTGGGTGCTCCATCATATACTGCTCTATTCGTTTTGCTGCATCCGTGATCGCTGCCCCGTAGTACCTGATCATACGTTCTTTTACTTGTCTCTTATTCTGTTGTACTTTAATAGCATTGATAGTACTGAATAGTAAATCATTTCGTATTTCATCTTCATTACTCAATACTGTAAACACATCATATACACTAATCTTATCTCTCACATTAAGTTTAGCTACTGAATCCTTCATAATGTTCTTGATATCTTCACATGGGATATCTTTATATAGCTTGTACTGGCTAATTAGTGCTTTTATGTTTCTGTTATCAAAACTTGAATAGGTTTTTGCCATGATAAATAATCCTGTATAAATGTTAATTAAAAATTTGACCTGTAATGATTCCACCCACTACAGGCCATTTTTATTATTTTGATAGTTTAAATAGTACAGAGCTAAGTTTAGTAAAGTTACTGTACTTCATCGCAAGTTGTCCAATGTACTGTTTACGGCCTACTACATATGCGTAGTGTGCCTCTTCAATAGTTGGATATGTGCCAAATTTATATAACTGTTTATTAAAGCGGCCTTGTCCCTGATAACCATTACCATTCTTAACCACACCAGTGTTATACTTTGTTTTGACATTACGGAATAGTTGATTTACTTCCTGCGGTACAAATAAACAAGTATCTGGACTATATATATTCCCTCCCATTATATCTTTATCTAAATGCCAACCTTCGTTGTATTCAGTACTTTCCATCCAATCATAGAAGTTACTAAATTTGTACCATTCATCACAGATTGATACATTGCCATAGTGACTTTTATTTCTCACTCTATCATGCATAGCATTCCAGTACGCATATGCTTCTTTATATAAAGATAGTTCGTTGTGTTTTCCTTTTAGGTCATTTACCTTTTCCATTTTAAATTCCTTTTTAATAATGTACTATCATCCGTGTTAGTACACCTGCATTACTTTTGCTAAAGTGAAGTAACTAAACCTTTTCTTTCTATTTCCCTCCTAAGATCACTTGTTGATTGATTAAGTACTGAATGGCACCTGAGATTGTTGAAGCCCTGCCTTCGCTGATTAGCTTTTGAAGGTATGCTTCCTGTGTTTCATTTAGACGTACACCTACGCCACGAGTTTTCTTTTCTTTCATTTGAATCCTTATTCTCAGCTGTTCACATTCCCATGAAAATTCCATGTAAAAAAGTACCCCGCCTAAACGGAGCATCTTTATTTACAGATTTTTTGTGGAGAATGCCTACTTCGTAAAGTTAATCGGATTGATTATCTTCATATCTATTTATTACTACACGATCTATATTATACCGCAATTATTTTTTCTGTTTCAAAAATCTCATAGCCATTTTGTTTATTGCTAGGATCTTCAGTGGTAACGCAAGGACTACCAAAAACATAAAAAACAAATGAAGCACTATATATAGAGGAAATACTACGCAAATATAAACTAATATTGTTAGTATATCTATAATTAAGTTACATAACCATGCCATTAAACTCACTTCCCTTTTGCGTTTAACTTTATATTATTTAGCTCAGGAGGATATAAAATGGTTCGAAATGATAGTATGAGCGTGCAAATCACGCTCATACATGGAATGTTTAACGAGTTGCGAGTACTTCAAGCCCATGCTCATCAATTATAGATAGAAGTTGCTTCACGGCTTCGAATGCTACAGGAAGTTTCATTACCAATGTTGAATACATGATGAACTTAACTTCATTATCTTCTATGTCGGTTTCTGTTATGGTTCCATAGTCTACATTGAGGCCACGATAGTAAATCACATCACCCTTCTGATAGATTGTGTGAATCCTCTCGTCTCCCTGGAATTCATCAAGTACCTGGATGTAGGCTTTAGTACTGGATTTTTTACGTTGTACAGTAACTTTGAAATCAGTTAACTCATTGAATAGACGTTTGATTTCTTTAACTATAGTTGCTGGTATCCTGCTGTTTTTCTTTGACATTTTTCTTACTCCTCTAAATTAAAAATCATCTCATAGCGTTTCCCCCTTCATCACATTTCAATCAGTACAGCTATTCTACTGATTTAATTATAAAAGTCAAAAAAATATAAATTCCTCCTTGACCATTCAAACTAATAATGATATAAAGTATTTGCTTTATTTTATACGGAAAATTCAAACCCATCGGGTGCGAAGTTACATCCATAATCCAACACGCCCCCTAACTAAAACTTCCTGTAATACCCTGTATGACCTTCTACGAATACTCATCTTAACTCTATATGGCATATAAAAATCTCGTAGAATCTATTCCTATGAAGTAGTATTAACTTTGATTAAAAAATTAATCAATCCATTCAATCATATCTTCGTTAAGTACATAATCAAATCCTTCTGGTTCCCTTCCAACCATCATCATATTCATGTAATGTAGTAGATCATCAATGGTTTTCTTTTTACTCGCATGTAACGACCATACAATACCATTTGATTCTACTTTAAACACTGTATTACCATCTTCTTGTACTCTGTATGTACGCTCATTATTCTGTTGAGTAATAGTTATTTCACTTACTAAATTACCGCTACTATCTGTTATAAGAAGATGTTTTAGTACATCCTTGTGATACTCAATATCAAACATATAGTATGCACCTATATAACTAGAATCCATTCTTAAACACTTAATAGAAGAAATGATTTTTGAGATATGTTCGTTAGTTTTCCGTCTCAGTACTGTATTATCCTGATTAACAATTTTCGCAATATCATAATCATATATTAATCTCACAACCTCACTTTCATTCTCAAGTGAATTTATCCGTGTTATTACTTCATCCTTTTCAGCTATTCGCTTTTTTTTAAAACTCATGATTGCAAATAGTTCATCTTCATCATTCGCACTTTTAATTTTCTCATTTAATAATGTTATCTTCTCATTTATATCAAAAAGAGAACTCTTGAGGCTATCTAAGGATTGGTTATGTTTTTTGTCACCGTACACTTCATCCAAGTTTAGTCCCTTAATGTGTTCCAATAAAATCCTTTCACTTTCAAAATAACGTAACATTTTAGAATTGCACTTTTCGTCCTTTGTACGCTGCCTATAGCATCTCAGATATTGCCCCCCATTTGTCATACTTTGTACGATCATTGGACTACCACACTCATGACATTTTGTTAGGCCATTAAACAAATTTCGCTGTTTTGAGGTAGTACTTCTTTGTTTTTTAGATAATGAATTTTTATCCATCATGGATTGTACTTTTGTAAAAAGCTCATCATCAATCACTACTGGATAGATACGCTTGGCATTATCATTTGCTTCTTTTTTGATCTTGATGTTTTCTAATACTCTCCTTTCTGTATCACTGACACTCTCATTATCTTTTCTTGTCATGATTTGGTACTTACCAACAAGGTAGCCATTCAGACGGCGATCCCTCAGCTTGTTATAGACTTTTACAGTATTCCAGCCTTTTCCATTATACCGCTCACCTGACTCATTGAGTTGCTGTACAATATCTGTCACTCCAACACCATCACGATACAACTCGAAAATTTTTATTATTGTTACTACCTTACTACTATCAATTTCATAATTTTTTTTATCATCACTGAGCGATAACCAGTCTGGTGTATTGTTGTTAAGAGCAACCCCCTCTTTCACCGACATTTCCTTTCGATTCCTCCATGATTTTTGGCTAATTCTTGCCTTACGCTTTGACTCCATGTAAGCACGTTCAATACTGGTTGATAATGTGGATAGCCGATGGTCGAGCTTATAGCTGTAGATTTGCCCTGTTTCTACTTCTACGATATCGATATTACGCTTTATCAAAAATGTGAACTCATCGATCGCATCATATCCTTGCTTACGGGAAAAGCGGTCAACGGATTCTATAAGCAAACACCCTTCCGTAATCTCCCCAGCTTCGACACGACGCTTAAACTGCCCTAACGAGCCTTTGGTGAAGTTATGCCCTTTGTAACCCGACAAACCTTTGTCAGACTCGAGAACTTCATAATTACTGGGATCGAGTCGATACCCTAATTCAGCGGGTAGTTTGGCGTTTTCAAGGAAGTCTAATACTGTACTAATCTGTCGATCTAAGCCAAAAGCATCAACCTGTTGCATACTTGATACCCTACTATAGACATACGCTTTGACAATCCTCATACACCAACCTATACATTTGTTAACTTCACTCAACGAGGCACTTATTATGGCCCCTAACGAATATGTATTCTATAGCACGCTGGAAGAAGCCATTGATGCAGCCCGTGAAGAGTTTCTGGCTGACAACCCGGAACTCGAACAAGATGAAGCCAATGTTCAACAACTCAATATCCAGAAATACGTGCTACAGGATGGCGACATCATGTGGCAAGCCGAGTTTTTTGCCGATGAGGGCGAAGAAGGCGAATGTCTGCCAATGCTGAGTGGCGAAGCGGCGCAAAGCGTCTTTGACGGCGATTATGATGAGATAGAGATTCGTCAGGAGTGGCTGGAAGAGAACACTCTGCATGAGTGGGATGACGGTGAATTTCAGCTCGAGCCGCCTCTGGATACCGAAGAAGGCCAGACTGCGGCGGATGAGTGGGATGAGCGTTAACTACTCATAAGGGCCGTGGTGTATATCCAGCGGCAGCAGCAGCGTATCAAAAACCAGTGAAAACGGCAGATCGAGAACCGTGACATAGCGCCACGCGGAATCCCGGACATCCCACTGCACGCCGGGATAGTATTGATTGCCGTGCCCTTGTCCGGGGATCGTCCTGCTAATGATGCTGCCGCACCCGCTCAGAAGTAGTGCCATTACGCCAACCACGATTATTCGCACCGGATACCTCATTCGTCGTTTTGTTCAGTATAAAAAAATACCGGCAGCAGGCCGGTATTTTCAGATAATTGTCAGCGCATATTTGTCGGCCTGATAAACGCCACGTTTATCAGGCCGCTACGGCTTACTTCTTCTGTAACGCCAGTGGGTTCAGATTGATACCCTGATAGTAGTTAACCCACGATGAGTATCTTTCCGGTGAATTCCAGACGCGATAGTGTAAACGCGCCATCGTCACCGGATCGCTCAACAACACCAGACGGCGGTCGCGATTCAGTTTTTCCGGCGTTTCATTCAGCGCCTGCTCCACATGGCGGTCGCGCGCAATCTCCAGCACCTTACTGGCGCGGTGACGGGCCGTAGCCATCGCCGTAGCCAGCGCGTTAAACGACGGATTAAACACCGCGTGCATAAAACCATCATCCAGCGTGCGATTGCGGTTCATCGCCAGGTATTTGTCAGTATCCACCAGCACCTGCGGCGGGGAATACTCTTCCGGGATGAGGAACAGCTTCCAGCGTTTGGTGCGCAAGCCTACCGTTGAACGGCTGGAAACCACGGACACAAACGGCGACAGGATCAGCGAGAAGACAATCGGCGCCAGCCAGAACAGGAAACGTAAATCCAGCCAGGCCATGCCAACCGCCCATACCAGGCCGAGCAGCAGCTGGGAACCGTGACGCATGAAGGCTTCACCCCACGGGGTAGAGTCATCGTCACGCTGCGGTGAATTCCAGACCACTTCCCAGCCGAGGAATGCGCTCACCACAAACACCGTGTGGAACAACATGCGTACCGGCGCCAGCAGCACAGAGAACAGCACTTCCAACAGCAGCGACAGCGTTACGCGCACAAATCCGCCATACTCTTTTGTGCCCTTACACCAGATGAGCATAATACTCAGCAGCTTCGGCAGGAACAGCAGCACCATCGTGGATGCAAACAGCGCAATCGCCAGCTCGGGGCGCCACTGCGGCCAGACCGGGAACAGCTGGCGCGGTTGCAGGAAGTATTGCGGTTCGGTCAACGCATGAACCACCTGCAAGGCGGTGGAAAGCGCCAGGAACATGAACCACAGCGGTGCCGACAGGTAAGACATGACCCCCGTCAGGAACACCGCACGGTGAACCGGGTGCATCCCTTTCACCAGGAACAGGCGGAAGTTCATCAGGTTGCCATGACACCAGCGGCGGTCACGCTTAAGTTCATCCAGCAGGTTCGGCGGCAGTTCTTCATACGAACCCGGCAGGTCGTAGGCAATCCAGACGCCCCACCCTGCACGACGCATTAACGCCGCTTCCACGAAGTCATGCGAGAGGATGGAACCCGCGAACGATCCTTCGCCCGGCAGCGGCGCAAGCGCACAGTGTTCGATGAATGGCTTCACGCGAATAATCGCGTTGTGGCCCCAGTAATGCGACTCGCCTAGCTGCCAGAAGTGCAGCCCGGCGGTAAACAGCGGGCCGTACACGCGGGTAGCAAACTGCTGGCAACGCGCATACAGCGTATCCATACCGGACGCTTTCGGCGACGACTGAATGATCCCGG
>ERZ1106981.276-NODE-276-length-43507-cov-48.447758_pt1 | contig 43507 bp, 33 predicted proteins | sample MGYA00403692_ERZ1106981 | MGnify/ENA primary metagenome ERZ1106981 (study PRJEB35170, sample SAMEA104062431) | human gut metagenome | biome: human gut; feature: human-associated habitat; material: faeces | place: Denmark | collected 2012-06-22 ... | reverse complement strand
GCGTCTTCACTAACACTACCGGATACTCCGCTAATTCGTCGTTCAGGTAATCAATGGTCGTCGTATTGCCCGTCACAGCCCGGGTTTGGACTTTATTCTCTGTTTGATGTGTTTCCAGCGCTTCTGACGGGGTTTGCTTCAGCTGTTGGATGAATGTGTCAATACTCTCGGAAAGTGCCGCTGGCGAGGTCTTAGCGACGGTATTGGTACGGTCTGCGGTCTGACGAATACGGTTCCCCGCTCCATCATACGCATATGTTGTTACGGTTCCGTCAAAATCCTTCACACTGACCAGCTGGTTCAGCTTGTTGTATGTGTATTCCTTGACCGTGTTGTCGTCGCGGCCTTCCCGGATCCGGTTGCCATTGGCGTCATAAGCATAGGTAATATGATAAGTGCCATCATAATACGTCTTGATCCGGTTGAAGTCGTCATAAGTTGCCCGGTAGGTCACCTGTCCTTCCGTGACTTCCGTCTTGTTGCCGGTCAGCGTGATCACATACTCGGTCGTTGTGGTGCTGCTTCCCTGCTTCTTCACCGTTTTGATCAGCTCGTCGTTTTCATTGTAGCTGTAATCCTTGACCGTTGTCGTTCCATTCAGGATCTCTGTTTCCTGGGTGACGCTGTTGATGTCGTTGTAGACGTACGTATAAGAACTCAGAGTCCGTGTGCCCAGCTTGGTCAGTTGGGTCAACAGGTTGCCGTTGTTGTCATAGCTCTTGGTGATGACGACGTTGTTGCACATCCATTCCTTGGTCATCCTTCCCAGCGCGTCATATTCATAGTTAGAATAATGTGAAGCGTTGACGGTTTTCGTCATTCTGCCGGACAGATCATATTGATAGGTAATCGATGTGTTGTCCGGATAGGTGATCTTGGTGCGGTTGCCATAGGCGTCATATTCATACTTGATCGTTTTGGCGTCCCGGACAACCTGTGTGGTGTTGCCTGCCGCGTCATAGGTATATTCGGTCTTGCCCTGATCATCGTTCGTCGTGATAACCCGGTTGAGCGCGTCATAGGTAAATGTGGCATCCGGCTTGGAAAGCAGATTCTGATTAGCGTCGTAAGTATAGGTAATGACCGTTCCGTCTTTCTGTTTCAAGGTTAACAGATTTCCGTTTTTATTATACGTATATTCTTCCGACTTCTTATCTTCATCCGTTGCTTTGATCAGTTCGCCTGAAGTATTGTAGGTATACAGCACTTCCGTTTGATCATAGTACCGGCGCGTGACCTTGCCCATCTTGTTCAACGTATAATTGATCTTAAAGCCGCGGGCGTCCTGAACGGAAGTCATGTTCCCTGCCGCATCGTAAGTATAGGTAACGATATGCTTCAGCGGATCTTTTTCCTGAATCAGGTTGTAGACTTCATCGTAAACCTTTTCATAACGCTTGCCGTTGGCGTCCACCACTGCAATTTCATAACCAGCGGCATTGTATTCCACCGTTTGAACATGATCCAGTGCGTCAATCATCTTAATCCGCCGCTGGTTCAGATCATATTCGTACCGGGTTGTGCTGCCCGTCGGATCGGTTTCGCTGAGCACCTGATTAAAGGCATCATACGTCCAGTGCGTTGTCTTCGTGTTATTGACCTTTTCGCTCAGGACATTGTCAGCCGCGTCATAGGTATAGACTGTCGTAATCCCGGCTTCATCCGTCTTGCTCAGCATCCGGTCTTCTTCGTCGTAGGTGTAGGTCTGCGTCTGGTTCAGCGCGTTTTTCTGCAGGATGACGCGGCCGGTCTTATCATACTGCCAGCTCGTCTTGTTGCGCAGCGCGTCATAGAATTCAATCTTATTGCCGATCGCGTCGTAAACGTTTTCTTCAATCAGAACATCATCCTGCCACGTTTTCAGCAGCTGATTGTAAGCATTATACGAATATTTCCAAACCGAGCCGTTGGTCTTCGTTTCACTGACCTTTTGATTTTTGGCGTTGTAGGTGAACGTTTCCACGCCGCCGTCCGGATAGGTCGTTTTCCTGACGTTGCCGAAAAGATCGTATTCATAAGCTGTGACGCCGCCGATTTTCGATGTTTCCTTCACACATTGATTCAGCGCGTTGTACTGCCGCTGGATCGTATTTCCTTTGGCGTCTTTGCTGAGGGTCAGATTATCATGCTCGTCATAAGTATATTCCGTCGCGTAGCCCATCGGATCGACCGTCTTGGAAACCAGTCCCGCCGGGTTATAAACCGTCTGCGTGACGCCGCCCAGTCCATCGGTTTCCTTGATCAGCCGGCCGTCCGCGTCGTAGGCCCATTGCCGGATCGTCTGGTTATCGACCTTTTCCGTAATCTTCTGATTTACCGCATCGTAAACGGACTGTGTCGTATGGCCGTTGGCGGTCGTTGACAACAGATTGCCTTCTCCGTCATAAGTTGTTGCGGTTACATTGCCGTTGCGGTCGGTCAGTTGGGTGACATGACCGCGCAGATCATAAACGTAGAGAATTTCTGCGCCGTTGATCGTCTCGTTTGTCAGGCGGTTCAGTGCGTCATAGGCAAATACTTTGGTATTTTTCAGGCTGTCTGTCTGACTCAGGCAGTTGCCGTTGGCGTCATAAGTATAATCCGTCGTTATCCCGTGACCCGTTTTCTGAAGGATCCGGCCGTCGGCGTTGATTTTATAGGTTGTCGTACTGCCGTAAGCATCCGTTTCCGAAATCACCTGGTCGTAGGCATCGTAGGTATAAGTGTGATTGATTTCACCGTTCACTTTCACCTGCGTCAAACGATGCCGCTCATCCAGCACATTTTCCGTGACCAGACCGGTCGGCTCGTTCGTTTTGATCAGCTGGTCGTAAGCGTCGTAAACAAACGTCGTCGTTAAGCCCTGGATGGTCTGAGACGTCAGATTCCCGAACTGATCGTAGACATAGCTTTCAACGACCTTGCCATTGCGCGTCTTCTGCGTCAAACGACCGTGGATATCATACTGGAAACCGGTTTTATTGCCGAGCGGCGTTGTCGTTAAGATTGTGCGGCCGCGGCTGTCGACGGTGGTCGTCGTCCGGTTGTTCAAAGCATCCTTTTGTTCGATCACCTGTTGATTGCCATTGTAAACGAAAGTCGTCGTCTGGCCGTTGGTATCTGTGGCGCTGAGGATATTGCCTTCGTGATCATAGCTCCAACGACGAACCTTCTTATCCGCGCTGGTTTCACTGATAACCCGGCCCAGAGCGTCATACGCGTAAATCGTTTCCTGCCCCAGGGCGTCGGTCATTTTTGTTTTTAAGCCCTTGGAATACGTATACGTCGTCGTATGGCCGAGCGGATCCTTCACACTGATCAGATGACCCATGACATCATAGCCCTTTTCCGTAACCTTGACCTGATTGTCGCTGGTCAGCGTCTGTTTGATTTCATGACCGAGTGCGTCATATTCATAGGTGATTTTCTGCCGCGAGGTTGTCTGACTGGTCCGTTGGCCCTTTGCATCATAGGCATACGTGGTCACGTTGCCGGCTTTGTCAGTCGTCGTCAGAACCCGGCCCAGGGCATCATAAGTGGATGTGGTTTCCAAGCCGTCGAAGTCCTTTGTTTTTACGATGTTGCCCAGCGCGTCATAAGTGAAGGTTTTCGTCTGTTGATGCGCGTTGGTTTCTGTTGCGACGCCGTACTGATTGTACGTATAGGTACTCGTCAGTCCGTTGGCCGTCTGGGAAACTGTGCGGCCGCGGCTGTCCACCGTGCGGGTCGTCTCCGCACCGTCCGGATAGGTCGTCTTGATCAGATTCTGGTTTGAATCATAAGTATAAGTTGTGACGTTGCCCAGCGGATCGGTCATTTTTACGATGTTGCCGTACAGATCATATTCGTAGGCTGTGACGTTGCCGTTAAAATCGCTTTCCGACAGCTTGTTGCCTGCGGCGTCATAGGTAAACGATTTTGTGCCGCCGTCCGGATTGATGATCTGCACGATTTCATTACGTGCGTTCAGCACATGCGTCGTTTTCCGGTTATCCTGATCCGTCGCGGTCAACAGATATCCGGCCGCATTATACGTATAAGTATAAAATGTACCATCCGGATAGGTGACCTTGCTTACCCGGCCCTGTTCGTTATATTCATAAGTCGTCGTATGCTTGAGCGGATCGGTTTCGCTGATCATCTGGTTGAGTTCGTTATAAGCGTAGGTTGTGGTCTGCCCCAACGCATCGGTATGACTGGTCTTGTTGCTGCGGGCATCATAGGTCCAGGCTTCACTCTGCCCGGCAGTATTCGACTTTGTCAGCAGGTTGTTATTCGCGTCATACGTCCGGGTTTCCTTAAAACCATCGCTGCGCGCCGCTGTCAGCTGATTGCCGTTCTGGTCGTAAGTATAGCTCCAGCGAATGCCGTTTTCCAGTGTTTCTTCGGTTAACAGGCCATTCACAAAGGTCTTTAATACCTGACGGTTATCCGCGTATTCCACCTTGGTGGTCTGACCCTTGGCGTCAAACCAGGTAGTTTCCACATTGCCTTTGGCATCCGTGGTTTTCGTGCGGCCTTCCAGATATTCCAGCGTCATGACATTGCCTTCGCCGTCAACCTGCTTGGTTACGCGGTGATTGGCGTCATACGTATTGGTGATGACCAGCGCTTCGTTCTGATTCTTCCACGAGGTCATGTTATGATCGGTGTCATAGGCATACTCGATCACCGCGCCGGTCTGATCGGTAAAAGAGATCAGATTCAGATTCGTGTCGTAGCCATAGCTGACCTTATCCTTTTCTCCCAGCCGGATCTCGTCGACCAGATTCTCGGCATTGTAATGGAAGGTTATCGTTTTGCCGTCTTTTAATGTAATCGTATCCGGCAGGCCTTGTTTGTAGGTATAGGTTGTTTCGCGGCCCTGCTTGTCCAAGGTCTTCGTCACAAATCCCTGTTCATTGTAAACCCAGGTCGTGTCCTGATTTTTCAAAACGAAATGATCGGTATCCCATGTCAGCTTAAAGACCGTCGTCAGGTTATTGACATACGTGCCGTCGCTCTGCTTGGCAAAGTAATACTTGGTGCCGTCTTCTAAAATGACTGTGGCGCCTTGATCATCACTGGAAATCCGGGAAAGTCCGCTGAACGCCCAGCCCATGCCGAAAATACCGAAGACGCCGGCCGCACTGCTGTTGTAGGCCCGGGAGAAAGTAAAGCTTTCCTCCAGGACGTTCATTGCGAAATCCTGACTTTCCAGAATGAAGTTGCCGGTGTTCAGGTTGATCGGCTCAAAACCGAATTCGCACTGCACATCCCGTCCGCGCAGCGCCGCGTCCACCTGCTTTTTCTGATCTGTCGATAAATCCTCTTCCACATAATCAACATCTTTGTTTTTCTGCGGTTCGCGGATAAACAGGATATTGCCCTGGGTGACCAGTTCATCCTGCAGATTGTTATCCTGCATCAGTGTTTCCTTGGTGATGCCGTAGAATGAAGCGATCGAGCTGACTAAATCAAACCCCTTGACCTCATAGGTTCTGAAATAGGTTTCTTTCACCGTGCTTTTCTGCGTTCCCTTCACCGACTGGAACTGCACGGTATATAATTTTCCCGGCTCAAAGCTGTCAAAGAACTTCCCGGTTTGGTAATTGCTGACCTTCGTTTCGTTGTAGCTCTGGGCTTTTTCAATTTCCGGATATTCCGGGTAACGGTAAAAGTTATCCACCGCTTCCATCGTTTCGGTGAATTTCACAGTTTCCCCGTCTTTGATCGTGACGGTTGTCTGGGCATGGTAAGGCGCAGTTCCGTCGAAACCCACGGCGACCAGATACGCCAGACCTTCTTTGAAATCGTACTTGACGAAAGGCCGGACATTCCAGGTAAACTGGTTGACATCGGTCATGGTGATGTCGGGGCTGTCATAGTATTCCGCTTCGACATACGGCGTGTTTTCTCCGGTACCGGTGATGTAATAGTATTCCGACGCATACATTTCCAGATAACTGGAATCCGGATCCTTCAGCGTCAGCAGCACGCCGTTATTCGGCTTGTTGTTTTCCGCGACATCCTTGACATACGGCGTGATATCCAGCGTATGCAGCCAGAAGCCTTCCCAGGTCCAGTCGCTGGTAAAGCAGTCGTAATTGGTCGGCATGTTCAGATATGTCGCTTTTGTAATATCGTAAGTACCTGGAATGCTGCAGGCGAGCAACTCGTTCGTCGTGCCCGGTTTGGTTTTTCCCTGGACGATATTCAGCGTCGCTTTTTTGATGTATTTGCCTTTGAGCACTTCGTTCATCCGGTCATCGTTAATCTTATAGAAGCTGAAGGCATGGGAATAACGCGGATGATTACCGATAAACAGGAATGCGTCGTCATAGTTTTTCAACACCCAGTTATCAGCTTCCATATTCGGATTGCCGAGCGTCTTGGTCGGACGGCTCTGCGATACGCTGACGTCCGTGCCGTTGTGCGCATAGCCGAAATAGTTGGGGTCGATGACGACTGGATAGACGCGGTCGTCGCTCATCAGCCAGCTCTCATCTACGCTGTATTCGATCTGATCGCCATTCAGCGCGACGCGGACTTCCGTTTCGCTGCCGGCGGCGTCTTTGGCTTTCGGCGCACGGATCAGTAAGGCAAGCTGCCCGTTCTGATCCACGACGACTACCCCGTGTTCGTCGCCCGGTCGGACAGCGCCGTTTTCCACCGTGATCCGGCTGGTAAAAGAAGCGGTCTGCGGCTTTTCATACAGAACAAGCTCCTCCTCGACCCAGGCCGGCATCACCGTATACCGCAGATTGATCTGATTCTCCATCGGATAGATCAGCTGAGCTCCCTCTGCGCTTGGTTCACCAATTTGCTTCAGCTGCGGAATCACGGTGACGCAAACATCGTCTTTTTCCAAGACAACGCCGGTTTGAGAATCCGCTGGATAATAGCTGCGGACAACGTTCGCCGTGTTCTGCACGAAAACATCGCGGCCTTCCTCTGAAAGCAGATTGACCGCCGGCGTCAGCTGGGTATCAATCGGGGCAAAGCCGTCTTCCGTTTTATAATTACGAATGACACCCATCACCATTTTCTTCAGATTTTGGTCTTCCTTGTTGGTATAAATAACGGTTCTTTCATCCACGATTTCCGGATCCGCAAAATCCTCTGGCTGCGGATCGACAGGATTGGTTTCCGTCTGCGTAAATTCCAGCGGCGCGGCGCTGGCAGAGGGCGTAACCGTCGGTGCGGCAGACGGCGTGACGGCAGGCATCAGCGTCGGCTGCGGCGTCAGCGTCGGAACGACCGTGGGTTCCGCAGTTGGCTCCGGAGCCGGTTCAACGGTAGGCTGAACCGTCGGCTCAGCTGTGATTTCCGGCGTCGGCTCCGGTTCGGCCGTGACTTCCGGACTTGACGAAGGCTGCGGTTCTCCGTCCGGCGTTGTTTCCGGCTGGGACGGCTGTTCTTCCGGCTCCTCATTGTTGACCGGATCATTCTCAGTGATATCCACATTGTAATACGGACCTGTCTGGTTGTACTTTTCAACAATTCTCCGCTCATTCACCGCCCGGATACTGTCGGTATTCTGCACCAGCATACAAAAGCTGAACAAGCAGATCATGAGTTTCTTAATTCCACCGCTTAACGATTTCATTGACTTTTTCCCCATTCTTTCTTGCTTCGGACTTTAAGTTTTCCAATTCTTCAATCGCTTTCTCTGATTCCTGATTCTTCAAAGCTTCCGCGATAACACAAACCCTTTCACCCATCGTTTCATAGGCCTGCGCCAACGCCGCGACCTCTTCGTCGCTTCCGTTATACGATTCCTGGATCCGGCTCCACTGCCCGCCCAGATCGCCGAGCTGCTGCAGCCATGCGGAAGATTGAGGCTGGCCGTTTTCAAATAAAGACGCGAGCTCTGCCTGTCCCCGCTGCAGTGTTTGCAAAAACTGCTGCTCCGCGCTCTTCTGCGCCTGAGGCTGACAGCCGCCCAGCAGGCCGAGAATTAAAATCAGAATGAATATTCGTTTTCCCTGCATAAAGGCCTCCTGAAGTGCATGCTAAAAACGCCTATGAGAGATCATAGGCAAAAGGAGAAATGAATTATTTTATCGTCAACGCTCAGTCATTCTTCCTTCATCACGCCGGCGAACATTTCCCTGTTCTTTTCCCCTGATGTTGTAAACTGCCAAGTCAGTCTTCTTCCGGCTGATACCAGCCCCATTGTGAAATCGTCAAACGGCTGAGTGCACCGACAGCCAGCACAAGCGCCGCTGCCATTTTCCAGAAACGCTGCTTCATTCCCTTTTCCCCCTTTCTTCGACATTGATAATTTCATTATAGAAAATTTAAAAAAAAAGTCTGCCGTTTGGGAACCAATAGGCTGTTTTTGGGAACGAATAGACAGTTCGAGCAGCGAATTGCTTTTTTACTGACGATTTATAAGAAAAACAGCTCCCTGAAAACGAATCTTTTCAAGAAGCTGTCCGCTGAGCCAAGGCTAACGAGACCGCGGTGGCCGCCAGAGAACAGGCCAGAATCCGGCCCGGCCCCTGGTTAATCATTCCCATTTCTAAAAGAGAAAGCAGGGCTAAGGCAGCGGATAGAATCCGGCTGATATTTCGGGCGCGGCGGCGATCTTGTTCGGTTTTACGCCGCTTATACCGCATATCCGGAGCCCAGCGCCAAATGGCAAGTACGGCCAGACCTTCAAGCAGCCCGTAGAAAACAGGGGGTGTAAAATAAGCGCAGAGGGCAAGACTGCCAAAACAAAGGATGTTGGTCAGGATTACACATTGGTGAAATTGACGCAAATGAATTCCGCCGGTGAACGAGCGGACACCCACCAGGCTCAGCATAAACAGAAGCATCGGTCCGAAGACATGGAACAGGGCCGCGATCAGACTCATGCAAAGAACTAATATCATCTGAATCAACAAATTCTCGATTCCAAACCGCAGTTCGTTCTCGTTAACCGGTTCGGTTAAATGAGCGTTCAGCCAGCGGGCTAACCTCAAAGAAAAGTTACGCATGATTTTCCTCCTTCGGCAACAAAATCCGGACCTCAAAACGATCCCCATTCTGATGAAGATCAAGTTCGCCCCGGGCTTGATTTACAATCGAGCGAATACTTTGAATACCATATCCATGTTCATTAAAGTCCGGTTTCGAGCTTCGGTGCAGATTGACTCGCCGGCCGGGCATGACTGAATTGATCAAGGTCAAATAAATTAAAGAATCATCTTCCTTCAAATAGAACTTAACTTCCTTCTGCGGAGATTGCTTGGCTGCCTCCACTGCGTTGCTAAGCAGATTGGAAATTAAAAGACAAGTGCTCCATTCTTCTAACGGCCATTGGATATGACCCGTTTCCAAATGAAACTGGACTTCTGGTTCGTTGTCCATCGTCCGGTTCAAAAGACTGTCGATAATCGGATCTCCGGTATGCTCCTTCTTCGAAATTGCCTCGACGACTTTCATGGTACTTCTGACATAAGCGAGTGCTTCCAGATTCCGCTGTTCTTTTAAATAATATTCAAGCATTCCTAACAGATGCTTCAGATCATGCCGTTGTTTCCGGAAACTTTCCTGATTCTCCAGTGTTTCCGCAAGCCAGTTTTCCTTCAGGGTATTGCAGTTATGCTCGATCTCAAGCCGTTTTTTACTTTCTGCGACACGATAATACTGCTGGCACATCCATGTCATCAAAACGAAACAGCCGAACAAGACCGCGCTGATCAACAAGGATAGAATTCGGATGCGGTCATCGCTGAAGAGGCCGCAGATCTGATAATTGATATAAACACAGAGCAATAACAGAAACGCGCAGCATCGGAAACTCCAGTCAAAACCTTCGTCCTGCGGCAATTCCGGCTTTCGCTTCATAAACAAAATGGGAACCAGAACCGCAAGCTTATTAAAGTAGCCGCCAAGCGTCCGCAGCCAGCTTTCCTGCATCAGCTCCGCTGCCGAAACCTTCGCTGTCAAGGTCAAAAACTGAATAGAGACGGCAGACAGAATTCCTTCAACGATGTAAAACACTAAAACAATCGCAATGAGCGTTCTTGTACGGCCGGGAAAGAGGAAGCAGATCATCACGATCATATTGAAAAGCATAACCGGAATCAACAGCGGCGGATCCACCGGCCAGAACTCCATCGAATATTCAATAACCGCAAATCCCAGAACGGTCAGAACAACGATGAACCCATGCCGGCGCAGAACAAAGAACTTCTGAACGAGCAGCGTTACGCTGATCATCTCCAGCAGACAGAAACTGAATTCAACCGCGGCATGAATCATGTTCTCACCTTAAAGTCAGAAAAACGCCGGAGTACCTCTGATTTTTGATATTTACTGACAAGCAGCGGCAGTTTTACTCCGCTGAGATAAACTGAATTCTCGATAATCTTTTCCACATTCATTAAATTGACTACTTCAGAGCGATTAATCTGAACCAAAATTTCATCCAAACCCAGCGTTTTTATCGCTTTACTGAATACGCGTCCTTTTAGTTTTACAACTTTACCTTCTTTCAGATTGATCGTTATACTTCGATTGAAACAACTGAGATAAAGAATCTGATCCTGCCGGATTACAATTCGACCCGATTCAGCTTCAACACTGACCTGACAATGAGCTGTTTCCTCACAAATTTTGTCAATCAACTTCGGCAAATGCATCTTCAACCTGGATTTCACAAGAAATCCGATCACATGTGATCCAAAGGCTTCAGCCATATGCTGTTCATCCGCAGTAACATAGATAATGAATGGCGGCTGCGATAATTTACGGCACGCTTGCGCGACAAAAAAACCGTTTATTTCCGGCATTTCAATATCCAAAAATAAAACATCGGGGGAATCCTGATGAAGCTGGGCCAGAAACTGTTGAGGATCGCTGGATGTTTTTATTTCGCTGAAGAATTTCGTTTTCTCAAGTTCATGAGCCATGATTTCCAAAAATTCCGGATCATCGTCGACAATCGCTGCGTTAATCACGATTTTAGCACCTTCCTTAATTTGTTATCTTTCTCCTCTATTTATAACACAAATTCAAACAGACTACAAAAAAAGCCGAACGTTCGGAGTTTTCCTCCTGCAGTTCAGCTTCTCATTACTATTTCTATTCCTCCACGCTCAGCAGCAAGGAAGACTCCACCTTCAGCTCGCTGTCGCCGCGTACGCCGATGTGGACTTTGCCTGGCCGGATCGCCGTTACAACACCCTGCTCATCCACGGCCGCTACGCGCTCATCACTGGAAAACCAATGCAGCGGAACATCATCCGCGGATTCCGGCACCACTTCGCAGGTGACACGGGTCGTTTCTCCCGGCTTCAGTCCGCTCTTTTCCGCGCTCAGAAACAAGTTCTGAACCGGCGTCACTTCCCGGATCTGCACATCATCCAGCCACAGCGTGCCCTCCGCGCCGCTCAGCTTAAAGCCCAGCTCCAGCGTCGAGGCAGAATACGCCGTGACAAAATCATAGCGGTAAACCGCCCAGTCTTCGCTCATGCACAGATTATCGTTCAGCTGGACCTGATGCGTCGGGATCATCTCGCCCGCCGCTGTTTTCTGCGTCATTTCCAGACCGAAGCTGCCGCTGCTCAAGCCGGCCGCTTTATGATGGAAAACCAGTTGATAGGGGGTATTCGGCTTTAATTCCAGCTCTGTGCTGAGCACCCCGGCGGCAGAACCGTCGGTTCCCGTTGCCGTCAGCGCCAGCGACCGGCTGCCTTCCGTCTGGGTTTGCGTATCGACCGCAGCTGTCAGCGCCGCAGAACCTAGCTGATCTTCCTTCAGATGCCATCCTGCCGGCAACGCATCGCCGTCTTCCTCAAAGCTGCCGTTCGCCAATAAATCAGCGGGATCCGCCGGCTTCCGGACCGGATCGCCAAAGATCTCAATCTCCGCGATTTCATAACCTTGATCCGCGGCCGGCTTGCCTGACAAGTCCAGGCGCACAAACTTCACTTCCTGCTTTTCAGCGGAAATCACATCGCTGTCCGTCACTTTTTCCACGGCAGCGATTGGCTCGAAGGTTTCCCCATCGAGCGATCCGGACACTTCGTAGCTTCCCGCGCGGACCGCGCCCCACAGAACGTTGATCTGTTCCACGGCAATCACCTCGTTCAGCTCAATCGTAATCGTCTGCGCCTCCGCAACGTCAGAAACCCACGGCGTCTTTCTGTCATAATCGACTAAAAGATACGGTGAACATTCTTCATTGGTGGAAGAAACCACGACGCTCTGACCTAAAGCCCGGTTGTCCGTATTGGCTGTGCCTTCCACTTCACCTAACAATTCAAATTCAGCATAGAACAGATCATGATCGGACAATTCGCTCTCTACCCGCTGGATATCCGTAATCCGCATATTCTTCGTGCACAATACATTGTCAATCGTCAGCACCTGCATCGACGGATCGTCGCCTTCGCGGTAGGTATCATACCACATTCCGTTATACCCGTTGGCAAGATTGAAATTATCGAGAAACATCGAATATTCGTAAGCGTGCTGATCGGTATTAAAATCCGCGGTGATGATTTTATATTCTACCGGATCCGCGTTCACCCGCTCGATCACCTGCGCGATCTGACGGCGGCGCAGATCCAGGTTTTCCCAGCTTAAATGGGTATTGTATAACGCGATCTGAACGCCGTCCTTTTCAATGACGACGCGCTCCAGCGTCTTGGTCGCCCGGCTGCCGGTGCTTTCTAACGGGATCGAGCTGACGGCCAGCGGCTCATAGCGGGAAAGAATTCCGACCCCGAATGCGCCGTTAGCGAAATCACGGCCTTTGGCGAAATGGGCATAGGGATAATCCTCATTCACAAAGCTCTGGACCATATCCACCGGATTGCGGTCGTTGAGCACGTCGACTTCCTGAATGCCGACGGCGTCCAGATGATGCTGAGCAAAGAGTTCAGCCATCGCCTGGGTATCGGGATGATTCTTTGCGGCAATATTCCACGTCCCGACGCGCAGCGTAACCGGGCCCGAGCTTCCCGCTGAAGTCTTTGGGGAAGCGCTGCAGCCGGTGACCGGCAGCATCAGCAGCAGTAAGCCCAGCGTGAATTTCATTATTTTTTTCATGGTATCCTCCTGTTGTTAACGAATGCGAGCAGGTTGACGTCTGCCCTTAAATATAGTGTACTCATCTTCGCCGCTGTTGTCTATTCATGATTCTTATGGATAAGTAAGATTTCGTTATTCATAAATTCGTCTTATGGTATAATAAGGTCAGAATCGAGGGGATAGCATGCTGGATTATCGCTTAAAGACCTTTCTGCTTCTCAGCAAGACGCTGAATTACACGAAAACGGCCCAGCAGCTGCACATGAGCCAGCCCGCCGTGTCGCAGCATATCCGCTACCTGGAGCAAACCTACAACATCAAGCTTTTCGAATATTATAATCGGCGGCTGCAGCTGACGGAAATGGGGCAGCAATTTTATCAGCAGGTTTTAGCGTTGGAGGTGCAAAGCCAGGACATCATCGAACGGCTGCGGCAGGAACAGGAGCACCGGCGTCTGCTTCGGTTTGACTGCACCTTTACCTTCGGCGAGTACATCATGCCGCCGCTGATCTGCCGGTGGATGAAAGAGAATCCCAATACTGAATTGTGCATGCGAATCGCGGGAACGACGGCCTGTCTGGAAGCGCTCGATCAGGGCGAGATTGATTTTGCGTTAGTCGAGGGCTTTTTCGACAAAGCGGTGTATGAAAGCCGGCTGATCAAGATGACGCACATGGGGCTGGTCGTCCCGGTCGGCCATCCGCTGACGCAGAAGAAAGACGTCATGCTGAACGACCTGATCGATTATCCGTTAGTCGTGCGGCAGAAGGAATCGCGGATGCGCGGAATCCTGCCGACCGGTCTGGCGGAGCACAATCTTTCTTACGAAAGCTTCGCCGGTTTAGTGCAGTGCGGAAGCATGAACGTCATGAAGACATTGATCAAAAACGGCTGCGGCATTGGTTTTCTGCACGCGGATATCATCCATCCGGAGCTGCTTGAGGGCACGTTAGTTGAAATCCCGGTGAACGATTTCGTCCTGAAGCGGGAACTGAATATGGTTTATCTGCCGCACCATGCCGATCCGGGTATGCTCGATCAGATTTACCAGGATCTGGTGGAGCATCTCGAACAGCTGGGTACTCATTAAGTAGGAATCTTTCTATCCCAGAATAAACTTCTAGCGACAATCTTGTTTCCTCAGATCATTTATGTCTATTAAAAAAACTGGCAGAATAAGGTTTATTTTTACCTTACCGACCAGTTTTTTCTTTTAACTATCCGGGGTCACAATTTTTGGGTCACCGTGATTTTCCATTCCGTTTCCACGCTTTCGCCTGAGGACAGATTCAACATCTGAATATTCCTGTTGATCGCGTTCTGTTCGCCGGTCCACGGTTCAACAACCAGAAAGGTATCCGGCTTTCCGCTCCACAAGAACAGATTCCGAAATCCAATTAAATTTTCCAGCCGGTATGAAAACTGCCCATCCTGCCAGCAAAACACTGAACAGTCCCGAAGCAGTACGCCGCTGCCGGTGATTCTCTGAAACTGTTCCTCAGTGAACGAACAAGTCTCGTCGTCTGCTTCAAAAGTCAAAGCATGCAGATCAGAAATTCGGAAAAACGGATGGAACCCCAGATCGCAGGGCATCACTTCCTTCGATTGGTTCGTTATTTGCGTATGATACACCAGCGATCCAGCATCCACTGAAAGCCGGGATTGCAGCCGAAAAGAAAAGGGAAAGGTCTGATTTGTTTCCGGCGTATCCGAACATTCAAAGACAGCTGTCCTTTCGTCCTGAGCCTTGACCTGCCATGGCAAGGAATGGACAACGCCATGAATCCCAGCCGGATAACGCTTATCATGAATCACCAGTTCGCCGTTTTCCGGCATTCCCACATAAGGAAATAAAACTGGACATCCGCATCGCGGCCGCTGACCGCTCTTTAGATTCTTCTGATCAAGATAAATATGATTTACGCCGCCCAGGATGAGTTCGGTAATGACATTCCCTCGTTCAGGATTAAGAGAAACCGTCAGCACCTCAGACTTTAAGGTAACGTTCATGCGCTTTCCCCGCACATCAGCGATACAATTTCCTGCGGCTGCCCGCTGTCCTTAATCTGATTCAGCAGATCGTCATCAGCGATCCGTGCCGCCACCTTTGACAGCAGCCGCATGTGATTCTTGGCAAAATCTTTATCCGAACTGACGCAAAACAGAAAAATCAGATCTACTTTTTGATTATCTAACGATTCCCAGGCAATCGCCTGTTTCAGCTTAGCGATCGCAATGCCGATCCGGGTTACACTTTTACTTTTACCATGCGGAATCGCGACGCCGTTGCCTATGCCGGTAATTCCCTCCGCTTCCCGCAGATAAATATCCTCCATAAACTGATCGACGTCCGCAATATAACCGTTAGCCAGCAGCATCCCGCTCATCTTCCGCAGCGCTTCCTCTTTATCCTTAACGTCCAGGGCAGTGGTTATTACCCGTTCGTCCAATACTTCTTTTAAATTCAATTCCATCATCCATTACCTCATTAAATATCGATATAACTCATTTTGATCCATTTCCATTAACTTCTCAACGTCATAATCCGTATCAATCAGCTTTAAAAATCCCTGATAGAAAGCCTGCGTCCGTTTCGATTCGTAGGCATTGTTAATTCGCAGCGCCAACATGAATACCAGCCGTACCTCATCCGTACTGTTCCAGGCCAGCGGTTCTTTTAAGACGGCGATCACCACCTTGGATTCATTAACATACGTCTGAAAACCATGCGGGATCGCAACACCGTTGCCGATATAGGTCGACACCGTCTTTTCCCGATCCAGCACACTTTTGATATAATGTTCCGTCACATAGCCGCCGGCATTCAGCACCTGATTCATGCACTGAAGCAGCTCTTCTTTATCGCTGACCATGGGATGAATTAAAATCAGTTTGGGATCGAACAGATTATGGCAGCGCGGATCAAATTTCCGCTGATCCATCAGCTGCTGGGTGCGGATGATCTCAATTTTCTGTTTCAATTCTTCCACCCCGGTATTGCTTAATAGCGATTTTATCTGCACAACTTTTTCCTGATCAAAATCAAGCTTGGAGGTCGTCACGATCAGATCGTATTTGCCGACGACGTCGATTTTCACTTCGTGATAGCTGAAAATCGCGATTTCATCAATCTTGGGGATCGACATCCGGATCTTGTTGCAGAACATCTGATTCAAGCCCATGCCCAGCTCGGTTACCAGTGCAATTTTCAGCGGCCGCATCCGCCGTTCGAGCGACGTCTGAATATACAAAGTGATGTAGCTTAATTCCGTCGATGTGATTTTGATATCGTAATATTCCTCAAACAGCGCGCTCAGCGCCCAGGAAACGCGATAGGTCTGCTTGTATTCCTGCTGGATAAAGTTTGTCAGCTCCTTCGTCGAATGTTTCTCAAATTTCATTCGGAAGATTGCCGGCCGGATATGATTCAGCAGTCCGTAATACAATTCATTATCATCCATCAGATCGACATTCATGATATCGCTGATGACCGAAATAATTTTATGCACAAACTGTTTCAGCTTCTTATCATAGCTTGTCAGTTCTTCCTTGGCCGGAATTTCCTGTGTGTGAATCATCTTGCTGCAAAGCAGCTGAATCGCGAAATACTTTACTTCGCTTTCCGGAATGTTGACATAAAACTTCTTGTTAATAATCCGGAAGATTGACTGCGCTAAATTGTACTCATTGTATTTAACGACGATTTCTTCTTCCGATTCGCTTAAATGCAGAACACTGAAGTCGGAGCGGGTGATCGCCAGCGCGGCATATAATAATATACTTTTATACGATTCCTCGGCAAATGTGAAATTCCACTCCTTTTCGATATCAGCGATACACGATTTCAGAAGTTCCAGGTTAATGCCTTTGGCAAACTGCTGAATGGACTGTTCTACGGAATGAATCGGATCGTTGATGACCAGATGCTTGATCGCCAGACGTTTATTTTCTTCACTTCCCTGCAGCGATATGCCGTAATTTCGTTTGATTGAAAGCTGGATATTGAACAAACTCAGCCACTGCGCGCAGGTTTCCAAATGCCGGGAACACACCGGCACCGACTGATAAACCATTTCGCTCAAACGGGTCACAGTAATCCGCTCAACATTGCTGGAAAGCAAGACCCGCAGGTAGACATACAGCAGCTCTTCGCCGGCCGTGATGTCGATATACTCATAATTGCTGAACAGCTCCGCGATTTTCTGGGCGTTTTGCGGATCATAGATCAAGCGGATACCCTTCCGCGGTTTCTTTTCTATTGAACCAAGATGGGCCTGGACCAGCATTTCGTTCATTTCATCCACTTTCTTCCGGATAACCGTTTCCGAAACATTCAGCATTTTTGATAAAGAAAGAGCAGAAAGAAAGTCGTCATTTTTCATCAATGCTGAAGACAATTGATTCAAAATCAATTCGTTTTTTCTGCTCATATCATCCCTCCCCATCCTTTAATTCATCTGTGTATCATCCGCTGACTTACTTATAAAATTTGGCTTTCCCCACGGAATTGAATAGCTCCATTTTGGTTCTGACGCAGGTCCGGGTCTTACCGATCGCGGCGTTGAAAACTTTGGGCGGCATAAATGCTCCGGTTTCCGTGATCACCCGCTGAACCTCGTCAAAGAAAACCTTCTTGATATCGCTGGAAATATTCACCTTCGCGATTCCGATCTGACACGCTTGTCGGATTTCATCATCCGGATTATCGCTGCCGCCGTGCAGAACCAGCGGTACCGGCGTAATCTCGGCGATTTCCCGAAGCAGATCCAACTGCAGGTGCGGCACAAATCCCTGCGGATAAATCCCATGGGCAGTGCCGATCGCGATGGCCAGCGCATCCGCCCCCGTCGCCTCAATAAACCGCACGACATCCTCGGGATTTGTGTAAGTAATATGATCCACACCGCCCTCATCGCTGGTACTCATTTTGCCGATCGTACCGATTTCTCCTTCCACCGAAACCCCGACGGCATGAGCCATCTCCACGACCTTGGAGGTCAGTGCGGCATTCTCCTCAAACGCGGCTTCACTGCCGTCAATCATCACCGAGGTAAAGCCTGCCCGAACTGCCCGGACGCAGTCGTCAAACGTTTTCCCATGATCCAGATGCAGGACAAACGGGACGCTGCTGGCTTCCAAGCATTTGACAACATAGGTATAGAAATATTCCGTCGCAAAGTTAAACTCGCCGACCGCCGCCTGGATGATAGCGGGTGCCTGAGCTGCCTCCGCTTCCTCCACAACCGCTCTGACCAACGACAGCTCTGAACAGTTGAAGGCGCCGACTGCAAAGTGCTGATCCGCCGCAGTTTGCAGCATCTCTTTTAAATTCAACAGCATGTCAGTCAACCTCTACGATATTCAGATCATCCAGCTCGCTGTCTGCGACCTCGAATCCGATATCGTCAAATTCTTCATCCGCTTCGGTAACTGGCTTTTTAATAATCGCCAGAATCACGCCGGTGATTACGCTGCCGATCGCCAGCGCCAGAAACGCCATCATCGGCTCGTTGAAGAACGGAAAGGCCAGGAAGCCGCCGTTTGGCAGTTCGGAATAAATGTCCCAGATCATCGTCAGGCCGCCGGCCACAAAGGAACCGGTAACGCAGGCAAACACAACCCGGACCAGATCGCGCGCGGCGATTGGAATCACGCCTTCGGTAATCATGACACAGCCCATCGGCACCGCGGATTTCAAGGTTTCCTTTTCCGCCTTGGTATATTTATTTTTAGCGATCAGGGCTGAAATTGCAATCCCGAACGGCGGAATCATGCTTGCCAAAATTTGGCAGACCTTCGGATAGCCATTGCCGTCCGCCAGCATCGCGTTGCAAAAGGCTGAAGCAACCTTGTTGACCGGACCGCCGAAATCAAAGGCAGATAAAGCACCGACGATTCCGCCGTACAAGAACTTCGAGCCGCCGGAGAGCTGAGTTAAGAAATTAGTTAACGTCTGCTGAAGCAAGACGATCGGATAGCCCAGCACGCCGAACATCAGGATGGCGGCAATTGCTGTGGCTAAGAATGGAATAACAATAATCGGCATAATTCCCTGTAAGGTCTTCGGCAGCTTGATGTATTTGCGAATCAGGACAACCAGATAGCCGACGACCAGACCGCCGATCATGCCGCCGATAAAGCCTGCCTGAATTTCAATCGAAACCATACCAATGACAAAGCCGCTGGCTAAAGCTGCCCGGCCGGCAACGCCATAAGCGATGTACGCGCACAGCACCGGCACCATCATCGACATGCCCAGCTGCCCTGTCCGGTACAGCCAATAGGCCGCTCCGGCACTGGCCGCGTTGGTCAGATCCGCACCGATAAAGGCCCGGCCGATTCCCATACACAGACCGCTGGCGACGATGACTGGAATCATGTAGCTGATACCGGTCAGGATGTAGCTTTTGATCTCCTTAAATTTCTGTTTCATATACCCTCCATTAATTTTTCGAAATGTACTTTTCGACTTTCTGAATAAAAGCAATCGGATTGCGGATCAGCGTGCCGGTATCAATTTTTACGACTTTCTTCCCCTTGAAGCGTTCCATGCCGGTAATCGCGATGTCAATCGCCAGGATGACAACATCCGCCGCTTTAATGTCCGCCGGATCTAATTCATTTTCCACACCGATTGTTCCCTGTGTTTCGCAATGAATCGTATGACCGCGCAGCTCGGAAGCTTTGATCAGCTTTTCCCGGGCGATGTAGGTATGGGCAATGCCTGCCGTGCAGGCGGCGACGCCAACAATTTTCATTAGTTCTCCCTCCTTTCTATTTCACTTTATAACCGCGGATAAGCCGGACCAAATCGTCATAACCGTCTAAGAACTGACGCATGGTCTTCGTAAACGCGCCGTAATGCTCGAAGTCTTCCGGACACTGACCTTGTTCGTCATACGCCTTGCGGAATTCTTCCAGCGTTTCCAGTTGTCTGATGGTCGCTTCGTCAACCTGAAATTCATGGTGATCTTCTACCGGAAAATCAGAATGATTGATCCGCAGCTGCCAGTCATGCGGGATCGTCAGGATGACCGGATCACCGATAAAGCAGTGCCAGGAATAAGGATTGCGGAAGGCGGCGATCAGCAGCTTCGTCCGATAGCCGCGCTGTTCATAAAGCTTCAGCGCTTTTTTCACAATTGCAACGCCGGCCCATTCCAGCGCTTCCGGCGGAAATAGCAGCTTTTGATCGGCAACCTGTTTTTTCAGATGATCATCAACACGGCCGGCCATGATCGTACAGACCGGATGCATCGCTGAAATATCCAGCCCTTCTGCCTCCCGCCGCCGTAAGCCCCGTTCCACCGCTTCGGCTGTTGCCAGCGCCTGCGCCACCGTGAAGGACACTGTGGCGTTGATACTGATGCCGCGATAGGTTAATTCTTCATAGGCCGCGATCCCGGCTGCCGAGGCCGGAGCTTTGATCTGCGAATTTTCGCAGACCGCCGCCAGTTCCTCTCCATGCTGAATCATCAGTTCTGCGTTGGTATAATATTTTGCATTCGTCTGGAACGAAATCCGGCCGCGCTGTCCCCGTGTTCTTTCAAATTCCGGTTTTAACAGCAGGCTGGCCTTTTGCCCCATCGCTTTAATCATCATCCATGCCAGATCATCCTCAGTTGCTTCCGGATGTCGGAGAATTAGTTCCTCAATCATCGGCTCCCACTGGGAAAGTTCTTTTTTCAGAACATTGCCGACGATAACGGGATTGGTTGTGGCGCCGCACGCGCCGTTGTCCAGCGCATATTGTAATTCCGCGCAGGAACAGGAATCGTTCCAGATTTCGGTCTGCGGAAAGTTCATAGCCGTTTCTAATAGTTTATTCATGACAGAATCCCCTCCAATAATGTGCAGATCAATTTTGAATCCACAGGCTTGGGACCGAGCAGCGCAATCTTTTCCTGCAGAGTCTCCGCAGCGATCTGCGGCAGATCGGCAGCCGTGATTCCGTGCTGTGAAAGTTGTACCGGCAGCCGGACAGCGTGCATCAGCTTCTCCACCGCCGCCGCCAGATCCTCCGGCGTTTTCATTCCGAGCTGGTTTGCCAGCGTCTGCATTTTCGGCAGATCCTGACCATAATAGCGGATAAATGACGGCAGCAGCATCGCGCACGCTAAACCATGTGGAATTTTAAACTTCGAGGTCAGCGGGAAGCTGACGGCGTGCAGAATGGTGGTGCGCGTTTGGGCGAAAGCCAGGCCGGCTTCCAGACTGGCCTGCAGCATTTCATCCCGGGCCTCGGCGTCCGTGCCGTTTTTCACTGCCGCTTCGAGATACGTCAATACCCGTCGCATCGCCTGGACTGCCAGCAGATCGCTGATCGGCTGTGCTTGAATATTCCAGTACGCTTCGATCGCATGGCAGAATGTGTCCATACCGCAGGAAGCGGTCACTGCCGGCGGCAGAGAGTGCGTTAACCGGGAATCGAGCAGCGCCGTGTCCGCAAACAACAAATCGTTGACAAACGGCGATTTGGTATGCGCCGCATAATCGGAAATAACGGAAACATTCGTGACTTCGCTGCCGGTGCCGGCTGTCGTCGGGATACAGATTGTCCTGATCTTTGCTTTCTTTTGGAATCCTTCCTTTTTAATGACTTCGGCCGGCTTCGCTTCTTTGATCGCCGCACTCAAAAACTTTGCGATGTCCAGCGTACTGCCGCCGCCGATGCCGATCACCGTCGTTGCGTCAAAGGTCTGAATTTCCCGCAGCGCCTGGTTAATGGAATCAAAATCGGGATTTGGTTGAAAAGCGGTGAAATAGCGGATTTCCTGCTCTGCCAGAATGGTGTCCATCCGTGTTTTCAATGGACTTTCGTAGAGAAAGCGGTCCATGACGATAAAGATCCGGCTCCCCTCAATCTCCTGAGTGATCTGATCTAGCGTATCCTGTCCGAAAATGATTTTCATCGGCGCCTGGAACGTATAGTTATTCATGGCTGATTTTCCCCGGAAGGCCCAATACGGCTTTCGCTGTTCCTTTTTCTGCTCTGAGGGTCAACGTCCCCAGCGCCGCCGGAAGCAGACAGCCCCAACCTTGCTTCAGCTTATATTGTTCCCCATCACACTCCAGAATCAGATCGCCGTCTACGGGAATGAGTACCCGGTGGCCGTCGAAGGCCGGCAGCCGCAATTCCGGCTGGATCGTCAGGATTTTCATGCCGAAAGCGTCAGTGTTTCGTTCATCAATCGCGGTTGTGATCACAGAGTTTCCCTGATAAAGCGGGTCGCGCTGTTCCATGACGCAGGTCTTTCGAATCTCTGCTTCGTCATACACGGTGTAGTCGAAAAGTTTCAGTCCTTCCTCCTGATCTAAGCCGTTGTACATCTCGCTGGCTGACAAATCCACCCCATTGATGTGTTTTTCCACCCGGATCGTGATGTCGCTGCACTCGTGGATTTCCAAGAAGATGCAGCCCGGACCTACGGCGTGCGGCATGCCGGCCGGAATAAGAATGACATCGCCGGTTTTTACATCGATCTTATGCAAACCCTCCAGCATCGCTTCTATGTTTTGAGATTCCACCCACTTTTTCCACAGGGCCGGCGTTATATGCGGCTTAAAGCCGGCATAGACGCAGGGAGCAACCCCGTCTTCCGTTCTCGTTCTAGCAATATACCACGCTTCCGCCTTGCCATGACGCTCATGAAAACGGAAAGCATCTTTTTTCTGGGGATGGCACTGCATGACCAACCGGACGATGGTATCCCCGGCCCGGGCCAGCACGGAGAGCTGGTTCGGGTTTGATTCTTGATAAGCATGGCCTAAAATTCCCTCTGGGTCCTGACGGATAATTTCAGCTAAGGACGTTCCGTCCAGCGTCCGGCTGACGGCGTAGTCCTTGGGTTTGCCGTCGGCGATCGCGCCGATCGACGTTACTAACAGTTCTTCACATTGATGATTATCTTCCGCCTCCGGCATTCCCCGCCAGGCATTCAGCAATTTTCCGCCGATGTAGGAGCGGGTAATTCGATTATGATCGAAGATGATGGGTCTGTGACTCCATTCCATTTCTTTACATCCTCCTTTATGCTTTCATTGTAAACGAAGGGAATACTGGAATATCGAAGGATAAAAAAATATTAATCTCGTTTTTATTTGATTATTCAAAATTTGACATTCCCGCTTAAACCGTATTCAAAATCACTTTATTTCTTCACTTAAATCCATGAAGAATGATTACCTTTAAACTGTGTCGCCACAGATTGGAAACTGGGAACGCTTTTTGTACAATGAGGTGCAGGCAGAAAAAAACCTCTTTTCATTCTTAAACTGGAAAAGAGGTTATCTTTAAAATAAGTTTCATTTAGGCTTCAACGATCAGCCACAGAAATTCGTAAGACTTCAGGCCCAAGCTCTCCTGACTGCCGCAGATCCGCCGGCCGGTCAACAGTTCTCGCGCTTGTTCCTCCTTATTAAATAAGGAAGTAAGCGAGCAGTATTGCGGTGATTCCGTAAAATTGAATAGAAACAACAGTCGATGCTGTCCGGCGGCACGAACGAACGCAAACACTGCGTCGTTGCCGACATCCGCAACCTGTTCCTGACCTTCGATCCAATCCAGATCCGCCGACCGGACTTGAAGCATCGTTTTCAGACTTTGGAAAATCCGGTATTCGACTGTCAGCGGCTGATAGCGCCGCTGCGCTTGGTCATCCAGAAAAACCGGTCTTTGCAGCCAGCGGCGGTCGCCTTCCTTCTTTGGATCCAGCCGGAAGCTGGTGTCATTGAGCGCGCCAAGTTCATCCCCATCCTGAAGCAGCGGCATCCCCCGCAAAGCCAGGCTCAATCCCTGCAGCAGTAAAATCCGCCGGCAGCTGTTTTCCAGTTCATAGGGTTCATGCCCGTCCAAAGCCCGGCCGCAGCCAGCCCAGCTGGCCAAGGTTCCATAACACCGGCCGCTTTCCCGGCCGCTTTCCCCTTCGGCAAAACTACCCAGCGCCTGTCCCGTATAAAAATCCATCAGAAACTGCCGGTGACAGTCTGGATCCCAGCCCCGCATCCGCGCCGCTTCCTCATTAAAATTCCAAACTACGCCCTGATCCGCGCCCAGCGGATGAACCGCGACCGCTGACGAATTCAAGGCGTGGAAAACAAGATCGCCCTGCAGCATTTTCGTATCGCGGGTCGCCAGGGAATTCCAGCCGTTGATCATCGACGCGCCATCGATCAACCCGGTGGCGGCCGGCGCTCGCTGAGAGAGAATCTGTAAATCCTTCGCCCCGGCTTCGCTGTGCCCCAATACAAGAACTTCCGGACATACCAGCTTTCCAGCCGCCGCAAAGAGCGCAAACAAATCCGGCACCTGCGGATACAACCGCTGAGCTTTGCATTCCTTCCACATCGAATCCAGGTGTTTCAGCTCAACCGCATCCGCACCTGAACTGACAAGCTCGCAGAAACGCTCCAGCATGAGCGCAAGCACCTGCGGATTTTTATAGTCGAGCAGCCATCCTCCGGTTTGCGGATGACGATACACATATTGTTGAATTTCCTCCAGCCGCAGGAAGTCGCCGTTTTCTTTTTCTTTGGAAAAGGGACTGAACAACGACGCCAGCTTCGGGTCGGAAATCATCCAGTAGCGCTGCTGCATCGCGCTGTCGCCCTGGATTGCTTCGAGCGCCCAGGGATCCTCTGCCGGCGTGCTGGCAACATCCAAATCCACGCCGACCGCCAGCCCTTCTTCATGCCACAGATCGATCCTCTGCCGAAGCGTTTGCCGCAGGGATTCCGTGTAAGGAAAAGGCACGTCGCTGAACAACACCCAGTCCACGCCCAGCTCCTTCAGCTCCTGCGCCCGCGCATGAACCTGCGCCGGGGTCTGTGCATCTGAATAAACAAGCCGCATCCCCGCCGGTCCCTGCTTAAACCATGGCGTCTGCCGATCCGTTCTCTGTAAATTTAAAGTCCGCTTCTGCGCTTGTTCATCCAGCAGCGCCAGCAGCGCGTCAAAGTCTTCTTCCCGGACGTGAAACGGCTGATAGACGCGGAAGTAAGCCGCCTCCATGTCCGCTTTCAAAGGTTGAAGCCGCCGTAAAAATTCACTGCCGCCCATGTCTAACTCTCCGATTGCGAATCAAGCAGAGCCTGCACTTCTTCCGTCGTGACTAACGACGGCATTCCGCCTTTCCGGGTCACTGACAGCGCCCCTGACGCATTCGCCAGCCGCAGCATTTGATAGACATCGTCGCCGTTAAGCTGTTCCAGCGTTTTTCCTGATTTTAAGAAGCTGGCCAGGAAACAGCCTAAGAATCCATCGCCCGCCCCCGTCGTATCGACGACTGAAACCGGGAAGGTCGGAGCGTTAATGTAATAGCCGTGGATCAGCGCATGACTGCCTTTTTCTCCTTCGGTGATTAAAATCAGCGGCGTTTTGTATTTCTTCGCGAGCTGCCGCGCGCCTTCTTCCAACGTTTCGCAGCCCGTCAAAAAAATCAATTCGTCTTCCGCAACCTTGAGGATATCACAGAATTGCAGCCCATGCCGGATCTCATGCCGGGCTTCTTCCTCGCTGTTCCACAGCGGCATCCGCAGATTCGGGTCAAACGACAGAATCTTGCCTTTCTGCTGCGCATATTTGACTAATTCAAACGTTGTGATCCGCGCCGGATTGTGCGTCATCGACACAGACCCGTAATGGAACAGATCGCACTCATCGATCGCGCGCAGATTCACTGCCTGACTTTCGATCATCGTGTCCGCGCCGGGATTGCGGTAAAAACAAAAGGAACGTTCGCCCTTTTCATCCAGCTGCACAAACGCCAGCGTCGTCTTGTAGCGGGAATTGACGACCATGTATTCTGTATCAACACCCTGATTGCGGAGCTTTTCCTGTAAAAACTGACCGAAGATATCGTCGCCGACCTCGCCGACAAAGCAAGCCTCCACGCCATGCTTCACCGCCGCCACCGCTAAATTCGCCGGCGCCCCGCCGGGATTACGTTCAAATATGATATTTCCGTTTTCGCTGACGCCTACCGGAGTAAAATCGATCAATGTTTCACCAAATGAGCATATTTTCATCTTAAGTGCCTCCTGCCTAAGATCTTGAATCCTTCTTATCTTATTCTAACACGAACCCAACTTTTCCCAAACACTAATCGCAAGCGTTTTCATTCGCTTTTTTCTGAATTAAACCATAATTTTTGCTTCTGGTAACAAAAAGAAAAGGATTCCTGATGAGAAATCCCTTTATGGTACAACGCTTAAGACGGTGAACCCTTGATCACCTCATCGCCGACGCCGATCCGGATCTTATCCAGCCGCTGCAGCTGATCGTCATTCAGCATTAAGACGAAACAAACTTTTGTCTGCCCCTGAGGTTCTAATGCTTTGTGCTGTAAAAAACCATTTCCCTCCGGAATCATAATCCAGCCATAAACAAATTCTGAATTTTCCTGCCACAGTATCCCCAGGCGTTCCTCCGCCTTGATCGTTTCAGAACTCAGATTTTCAAACAGTCCCTCGACCACATAAAGCTGCATGCCCGGATCCGCTTTCATGTAGGTATAATCTCCGGCGGTATGCGGCGGGTCCAGACGGGTTACCGTGCTGATTTTCTCAATCGTCAGACGCTCTTGCGCTGTTTCGATCACATCGCCTTCCTGACAGGCCGAATAAGCGTCCAAGTCATCACCCACCGTATAATCCATACCGAAGCAATGGCCGTTTACCGCCAGCTTAAGCCTTCCTGAAGAAGCTGCGTCAGCATCGAGTTTAATGAGCAGACGCAAGATTTTTTCTGTTCCCGGATCGAATGATTCATAGACTCCCAGCTCTGTTTCCCCTTCCTCAGCAAACAGATCATAGCCGCCGATTTCATCTTCCCCGTTATGATAAATCAAACTGAACAACAGAAGATGAAGATCATAGTCTTCTCCATTTTTGACCTTAAGCCGTAAACTGATTCCTTGTTCCCCATCTTCCAGACTCATACCGGAATCACTGCGATACATCAGCACCGAATTTACCGTCTTAATTTCTTCCACCGTCAGCTCTGCCTTTCCTGCCAGGAACGGCTCGCCGATTTTCAACTCAGCGTCCTCCGATAAAACAGAATCGTTGGGCTGCGGTATTTGAAATTGGATTTCTTTCTGCTCTTCCTTTTGGTCCTTGTACGCTAATCCCATCAGCACGGGGTCGCTTGCTTTCGTGATCAAAATCCATCCCCGGCTGCTTTCCTGACCGGCCATGGGCTTTATTCCCTGAAACCAGTTTCCCGGATAGATGGTCCAAGACTCGTAAAGGGGTTCGTCCTCTGTTTCCTCTGTCTGAAAAGAAGCTTCCCATACCTGGGTCAGATCTAAAACCTCACGGCCTTCCAGCTGATTCATCGTGACTTCCATCTCGATTGCGCCGATCACCGCTTCTTCCACATACAGATCGTAATTGCGCAGCTGCTGCAGCTGATCTGAATTGAGATAGCCCGTCAGCCTCACGCTCGCTTCATACGTCGTTCCGTCGCTCAGTTTCCCTGCGATCACCGCCGCTTCCCCCGGCTTGATCGGTTCCGCCTTCTGACCGCATCCGCTCACTAAGGTCAGCGCCAGCAGCGCGGCTAAAATTGTTCGTAAGCCCTTCATGATTTCTCCTCCCTGGCTTTCTTCTTCTTTACTCTCATTATAGCATTTCCTGATTTTTTAGGAACACTCGAAAATACCTGAAGTGACAGAATGTACGAAACCCGGACAACCAAGGCAGAAGTAAAGATTAATTCAGCCAAATAGAAGCTTGCCTGCGGGCTGGAAACCAGCGGTAAAGCTACAAAAAAACAAGCGCTCTCCGACTGGCGGAAAACGCCTGCTTGTTTTACTGAATCTGACTTTTCAGGTAACTGAAGATGAACCCGTCCAGATCGCCGTCCATGACGTTCTGCACGCTGCCCATTTCATAGCCTGTGCGGTGGTCCTTGACCATCGTGTACGGACAGAAGACATATGAGCGGATCTGCGATCCCCATTCGATGTTTTTCTGTTCGCCGCGGATGGCCGCCAGCTTGGCTTCCTGTTCCTCAATCATGCGCTGATACAGCTTTGATTTCAACATGTTCATGCAGCGCTCGCGGTTCTGGATCTGGCTGCGCTCAGTCTGGCAGGAAACGACGATGCCGGTCGGCTTATGCGTCATCCGCACGGCACTGTCGGTCTTGTTGATATGCTGGCCGCCGGCGCCGCTGGCCCGCATCGTGACGACGTCGAGATCTCTTTCATCGATCGTGATTTCAATTTCGTCGGAAAACTGAGGCATGACGTCCAGCGAGGCAAACGAGGTATGCCGGCGTCCGGAGGAATCAAACGGGGAAATCCGCACCAGCCGGTGCACCCCCTTCTCCGCCTTCAGATAGCCATAGGCCATGTCGCCTTCGATCAAGATACTGACGGACTTGATGCCCGCTTCTTCGCCCTCCTGATAATCCAGCAGCGTAACCTTGTAGCCCTTCCGTTCCGCCCAGCGGCAGTACATCCGGTAAAGCATGCTCGCCCAGTCCTGGCTTTCCGTTCCGCCCGCGCCCGGATGCAGCTCCAGGATCGCGTTGTTTTTGTCATACGGATGGGAAAGCAGCACCATCACCTCGAAATCCTCGAACTGATTCAGCGTGTCCTGATATTCCATATCCAGCAGCTCTTTCAGTTCTTCGTCGAAATTCTGGTTCAGCTCGTCGACGGTTTCCTGCAGCGAAGCCAGCGACTGTTCCATCTGATGGTACTTCGCTTCCAGCTCTTTCATCCCGTTGCACTGACGGATCACGTTCTGGGCTGCTTTCGGATCATCCCAGAAATGCTCCTCGTTCATCTTTGCTTCCAGTTCTTCAATTTGTTTTTGCTTCGCAGCTAAGTCAAAGAGAGTCGCCTAACTGCTTTAACTTCGTTACCGAAGCGGTTAGGCCTTGACGGATCTCATACAATTCCATAGTTATTTCTTTCGCTCCTCTATTACAATTCTGACATTCAGGCAGAAGGTGACGACCTCCTGCGCAATCCGCGCCATCATGTCCTCAAACAGCTGATAGCCTTCGGAGACATACGCCTGCAGCGGATTGGACTGCGCGTACGAACGCAGATGAATCCCGTCGCGCAGCTTGCTCATGGTATCGATGTGATCGACCCAGTTGCGGTCGATGACCTTCAGCACCATCGTCTTTTCGATCGGCAGCACATGCACCTTGATCGGCTCGATCTTGCTTTCATAGACATCCCAGGCCGCCTTGCAGCACAGCTCGCTGATCTCCGGAATGCTCTTGCCTTCCAGGTCGGTTTCCGTCAAACTTTCATGGAAGCCCATCTTGCCTAACGATTCCAGCAGCTCCGCGGTGTTGACATGCTCTTCCTTGCCGTCATGCTCGGTATGCGCCGCCACCAGATTGCTGACAACGCGGTCGAACATATCCTTGACGATGCTGTGAACGTCATCATGATCCAGGATGAAGTTGCGCTGTTCATAGATGATTTCGCGCTGCTGACGCAGGACGTCGTCATATTCCAGCAGTGTTTTACGAACGTCGAAGTTCACGCCTTCGACCCGCTTCTGCGCGCTGCCGATGGATTTCGTTACAACCTTGGATTCAATCGGAACGTCGCCCAGCTGCGAGAACAGGCTTTCCATTTTTTCCGAACCGAACCGCACCATCAGGTCGTCCTGCACGGAAACATAGAACCGGGAATAGCCCGGATCGCCCTGACGGCCGGAACGGCCGCGCAGCTGATTATCAATACGGCGGGATTCATGCCGTTCCGAACCGATGACGGCCAGACCGCCCAGTTCGCGGACACCCTCTCCCAGCTTGATATCGGTACCCCGGCCGGCCATGTTGGTCGCAATCGTCACCGAACCCTTCTGGCCTGCCTTTTTGATGATCTCCGCTTCACGCGCATGGTTTTTCGCGTTTAAGACTTCATGCGGGATCTTTTGGTCTTTCAGCATCTTCGCGATGAATTCGCTGGTTTCAACGGCAATCGTACCGACTAACACCGGCTGGCCCTTCTCATGGCATTCCCTGACCTCGTTGACCAGCGCCTCAAACTTGGCTTTCTTCGTGCCGAAGATCGCGTCCGGATAATCGATCCGGGCAACCGGACGGTTGGTCGGAATTTCCATAACGCGCATGTTGTAAATGCTTAAGAATTCTTCTTCCTCGGTCTTGGCCGTACCGGTCATACCGGCCAGCTTGTTGTAAAGACGGAAGAAGTTCTGGTAGGTGATCGTTGCCAGCGTCGTCGTTTCCTGTTTGATCGATACGCCTTCCTTGGCTTCAATTGCCTGATGCAGACCGTCGGAATACGCGCGACCCTTCATCAGACGGCCGGTGAACTGGTCGACGATGACGATTTCGTCGTTGTCCACAACATACTCGACATCCTTCATCATGATGTAGTTGGCTTTTAACGCCTGCGAAATATGATGCACCAGCTGAGTGTGATCCAGCTCATACAGGTTCTTGACGCGGAAAGCTTTCTCCGCCTTGGTCACGCCGGAATCAGTCAGCTGAACCGTCTTGCTTTTGACGTCGATCTCATAGTCTTCGTCCGCCTTGAGCGATTTGACGAAGCGGTCCGCCTGCAGATACAGATTGGCCGTCTGCTTCTGGCCGCCGGAAATGATTAACGGCGTCCGCGATTCGTCGACCAGGATCGAGTCGACTTCATCGACCAGCGCGAAATTCAGCGGGCGCAGGACGCGGTCCTCAACGCGGGTGACCATGTTATCACGCAGATAGTCGAATCCGACTTCCGCGTTGGTCGTGTAGGTGATATCGCAGTTATACGCCGCGCGCTTCTGCGCCGTGGTGAGCTGACGCAGGTTCAGGCCGACCGTCAGGCCCAGGAAGCGGTGAATCTGCCCCATCCAGTCGGCGTCGCGGCCGGCCAGGTATTCGTTGACGGTGACGACGTGCACACCGCGGCCGTCAAGCGCATTCAGATAGACCGGCAATACGGAGGTTAACGTTTTTCCTTCGCCGGTTTTCATCTCCGCGATATCGCCGCCGTGCAGAACGATGCCGCCCATCAGCTGAACGAGATACGGATATTCACCGATCACCCGCTTCGCCGCTTCGCGAACGACCGCGAACGCTTCCGGCAATAAGTCATCCAGCGTTTCGCCGTTCTTCAAGCGAGCCTGAAATTCCGGGGTCTTGGCCTTCAGTTCCTCGTCGCTCAAGCCTGCCATCTGGGAAGCCAGCGCATCGACTTCGTGAGCGCGTTTCTCGATTTCTTTCAATCGTTTTTTATCGTAATTAAATAGTTTGTCTAAAAAAGTTGCCATTGTGGTCCCTCCATCGCTCCTATTGTATCGTAATTGAGCGAAAAACACAAAGAAAAAGGCCGTCAAACCCGGCCTTTGATCGCTGTTTTACAGTTTTTTGACGTTGTGGGCCTGGTACCCGCGGTCGCCCTCGATCAGATCGAATTCCACCTCGGCGTTTTCCTCGATCGTCTTGAAGCCGTCCATCACCAGTTGGGAATAGTGGAAAAAAACATCGCGGCCGTCGCTGAGCTTGATGAAGCCGTAACCTTTTTCCTTATTAAACATCTTTACTTTACCTTGCATCTGCCTTAAACCTAACCCTTTCTTCTTTGTTTATCCGCGGCGGTCTTCTCCGCCATGTCGCTTCGACGGGAACCGGGATCGCTGCCCGTCGTTTTGATGCTTTTCTGCTTCACCCCTTCGTTCGCTGAACCCGGGGAATTCCGCTTCGACTGATCCTGGTTTTCGCTGGTTTCCGCCGCTGGAATTCCGCCGCTCCCGTCTACTTTGAGTATAGAGAGGATCGGCCGCAAACTCAAATCTTTTCCTTCGTCTTATTCCGCGCTTTTTTGACAACGGAGCTTACGGAACGGAGCGAAAGAAGGCGGCAGGAAACGTTGGTTAACGGCCAGCACCAGCGCTTGGTCGGCGGCAGGAAGCAATGCGTGAGCGGCGTTGAGCGTACTGCCGGTGGTGAGCACGTCGTCGATCAACAACAGTTTCCCATCCGGGATTGGGACGCCGGGGATCAAGCGAATGTGGGAAGCAGCCTGCTGTCGCTGGAAGGCGCTGCCCTGCTGCACGTAATCCTCCGTCTTTTCCAGCAGCTCCACGATCGGCAGCCGCAATCCAGAAAACAGCTGGGGAATCGTATCGAAGCCGCGTTTTTCCCGTTTAGCGCGGGATGAGGGCATCGGCACCAGCGTGAAATGACGGTACCGCCGGCGCAGTCTATCACGCCAGGGCTGAAGGAAAACATCCTGCAGTGCTTCGTCCATGCATTCCTTGTACTGCACAAGCATTTTCATAAAAGCCTCGTCATAGACAACCAATCCCCGCACGGTCAGACCGCCGAGCTTCACTTGATGGGAAACAGGCGTCAGCTGACTGCGGCAGGCGCCGCACAGCGAATCGTCGGCGAACATCATTTCGGGAATCGTGCATCCGTTTAACAACGGACCGCCGCACCACAGGCAGCGCTCAGCCGTCAGCATTGGCTTCCTCCAGACGTTTCACACAGCGTTCGACCTGTTCGCTGCGCCTGCGGCACAGAAACAATCCGTCGCCATCCGGACAGGCAAAGCTGCGCCCGACCCGGCCGATCATCTGGGTCAGCGAAGCTTCGTCGAACACGCCATGATCGGCGTCCATCACGCACACGTCGACGCTCGCGATCGTCACGCCCCGTTCCAGCACCGTCGTCGCAAAACAGAACTGCAGTTCCTTTGCCCGGAGCTTCCGCAGCGTTTCATCCTGATCCGGCGACTGACTGGTCAGCTCACCGCAGGAAAATTCCAGTGAAAACAGAACTTTTAAACAATGACAGCCGCGAATCGTCGGCACAAAGATCAGCGCCTGCTTGTCCGCCTTTTGTTTGTTTTTCAGCCAGTGGTAAAGCTGCAGGATCAACAGAAACTGAGGGCCGATCAAAACCCGGGGCACCGTCAGATCATGACCATGCGGACGACGGTTGAGCTTGAGCTGCCTCAATGTCCCCGCCTTCACCCGTCCCTGCAGCTCCGCATCCGGCGTCGCCGTCGTGTAAACGATCTGGCCGCGGCAGCTGGTGCGCGCAATTCCATGCAGAACCGGATCGCCCTTGTAGGGAAAAGCGTCCGGTTCATCCAGGATCAACAGATCGAACCGGTGGGGATAGCGGTAGAGCTGGTGGGTCGTACAGACGATCAGATCCGCTTCGGTCTTCTTGGTATAACCCTGACAGACCGGGATTACCGACAGGTTTGGAAACGCATCCGCCAGCCGCCGCGCCAACTCCAGCACCACCTGCCGCCGGGCGACCGCGACCGCTGCCCGCTGTCCCCGCTGCAGCCGCCGACGCAGACAGTCCATCACAATTTCCGTCTTCCCCGCGCCGCACACCGCGTCGACCAGGACGTCGTTAGTTTCGGACAATTCGCACAGCTGATCGGAGATCTGCTTCTGATTCGGGGTCAGGGGATAATCCAGCCGCAGCTGCGGATCCAGCGGCTCACTAAGCTCGGGCACGGCCGGTTCCTCCGCCTCGCACGCCAGCCTCCGGGAAAAGCCGACGCAGCGGCGGCAATACCAGCCCTTGCTGCCAAGATAGAACCAGGATGGATCCTCGTTTCCACACCGCGGACAGCGCATAATTTCACCTCCCACTTATAATATTGCGGAAAATTTGAAAAAGCCTGCCTAAAATGAAGAATTTCTTTATTTTTTACGATTTCTTTTTTACAATGAAGGAAAGAGAAAGAAGAGGAACCGATCATGACTACCTTTACGATTCAAGATGATTTTATGCTGGACGGCCAGCCGGTCAAGCTGATTTCCGGCGCGCTGCATTACTTCCGGATTGTTCCTGAGTATTGGCAGGATCGTCTGGAAAAGTTAAAAAATATGGGCTGCAACTGTGTGGAAACCTACATTCCGTGGAATTACCACGAACCGAAAAAGGGCCAGTTTGATTTCAGCGGGCGCAAGGACGTCGCGCGGTTTGTCCGGGAAGCCCAGGCTTTAGGTTTATGGGTCATTTTACGGCCGACGCCGTACATCTGCGCGGAATGGGAATTCGGCGGTCTGCCGGCATGGCTGTTAGCGGACGATTCGATGCGCGTGCGTTCAACCTATCAACCCTATCTCGACGCGGTCGACGCCTATTACGCCGAGCTGTTCAAGGTGATCCGGCCGTTGTTTTTCACCCACGGCGGACCGGTGCTGATGTGCCAGATTGAAAATGAATACGGCTCCTTCGGCAACGACAAGCAATATCTCAAGGCGATCAAGCGCCTGATGGAAAAGCATGGCTGCGATGTGCCGATGTTTACGTCCGACGGCGGCTGGCGCGAGGTGCTCGACGCCGGAACTTTACTCAATGAAGGCGTGCTGCCGACCGCCAACTTCGGCTCCCGCACCGACGAACAGATCGGCGCGCTGCGTCAGTTCATGAGCGACAACGACATCCATGGCCCGCTCATGTGCATGGAATTCTGGATCGGCTGGTTCAACAACTGGGGATCACCGCTGAAAACCCGCGACGCAAAGGAGGCGGCAGACGAGCTGGACGCGATGCTGCGCCAGGGCAGCGTCAACATCTACATGTTCCACGGCGGCACCAATCCGGAATTTTATAACGGCTGCAGCTACCACAATGGCATGGATCCGCAGATCACCTCTTACGACTATGCCGCTCCGCTGACGGAGTGGGGCACGGAAGCAGAGAAATACGCTGCCTTCCGCGAGGTCATCGCCAAGTATAATCCGATCACCCCGGTGCCGCTGTCCACGCCGATCACCTTTAAAAGCTATGGCGAACTGCGCTGTGAAAACAAAGTTTCTTTATTTAATACGCTTTCCTCCCTGGCACAGCCAATCGAAACCGACATTCCTCAGCCGATGGAAAAACTGGGACAGGGCTACGGCTACATCCTGTACCGCGCGCATGTCGGCAAAGCACGCGAGCTGGCCAAAGCCAAGCTGGCGGATTGCGATGACCGCGCCCAGGTGTTCGTCAACCAGAAATTGATCGCCACGCAATACAAGGAAACGATGGGAAGCAACATCCCGCTTACGCTCGATCATCCGACTGACAACGTGATCGACATTCTGGTGGAAAACCTCGGCCGCATCAACTATGGCGCAAGTCTGGTTTCCCCGCATCAACGCAAGGGTATCAAAGGCGGCTTCATGCTGGACCTGCACTTCCACACCGGCTGGCAGCAGTATTGCCTGGAGCTTGACCATGTTGATCAGGTCGATTTCACCGGCGAGTATCAGGAAGGTGTTCCGGCATTCTATCAATTTACCGTAGACATTGAAGAGCCGGCGGATACGTTCCTGAATCTGAACGGCTGGGGCAAAGGCGCAGCGTTTTTGAACGGAGAAAATCTTGGGCGGTTCTGGGAACTGGGGCCGACACATTATCTGTATATCCCGGCGCCGTTATTGAAAAAAGGCAGAAATACGATCCTCCTGTTTGAAACAGAAGGCAGAACCGGAACGGTCTCGCTGGACGACCAGCCGCTGATCGATCAGCCGCAGGAAGTCTGAACCGATGATGTGGGGAATTCTCTTTCAGCTTCTCATTCTCCTGCTCGCACTCACCCTCGTTTATGAACTCATCCGGCGGGCGGTGAAGCAGGGAATTCTTGACGCCAAAGCGGAGATTGAGAAGGCGGAGGAAAAAGACCGGCAAGATCTCCAATAACTAAAGTCCATTAAAATAAAAACAGAGCTATCAGCATATCTCGTCACGAGGAGTTCAGAAATTCTTAGAATTATGTAAGGTTCTTATTAGAATTCAGGCAATCAAAAGGGCAGTCAGGATAAAGCGTTATAACACTTTCCTGACTGCTTTTTGGCATGGAAATTTTATACTATTTAAAATTCAATATGAACCATGTTGGGTTCTTACTCAAACCTGATCAAAGGGTGAGCGTGCGTACCCAGCTGGCATGCACGCTTGATAAAAGCTATCCACGATTCAGGGATTACATTTTGCTTATTTCTGCGGACATAGCACGCAGCTCATCATTTTCAAAGAATCCGAGGCGTATTGATATAAAGTATTCCGCCCCCTCTTTATTCCTGCTCTCCATAAGCATTTTTATTAATTGAAAGATCAAGCAAAAATTATATATTTTTATGCACTAGAGTGCATAAACTTTTGTTTTTTTCGTTTTTATGCAATGTTGATCCCCCTACCTCACTTATTCTTTCTATTCTATCCTCAAGGCTCGGAATAGTGTTGCGATTTCCGAAATCAAATTTTTTCAAGCAAACAGAAAAAAGTCAGACATCAAAAGTCCGACTCTTTCATGGCTATCCGCAGATTCCCGATAATCGCGGTTATTTGCCCTGCGCCGCGTTGACGCCGGCCGTCTTTCCATAATAAACGACCACAGACAGACAGTCTCCGCTCTGATGAGCTGCGCCTTCATAACCACTGGTGACGTCGCCTGCCGCATACAAGCCGGAGATCGGCTGGCCTGCTTCATCGAGGACATGCACGTCCGTTTCGATGACCAACCCGCCGAAGGTCAGGTGATAGTGCATTTCCAGCTTACTGATGACAAACGGTGCAGTTTCTACCTTGCCGTTAAATTCTTTCCGTCCGAAATCCGGATCTCCCCCGGCTTCGACATCACTGTTGTATTGATCGACCATTGCCCGCAGCGCCTGCGGATCCAGGCCGGCCATTGTTGCCGCTTCTTCCAGCGTATCTGCGACAAACATAAACCCGCGGTCCTATATATCCGTGATCAGGGCTGCCTGAAGCGTTTCCCGGATGTTCGGATCATCGTCTGATCGCCGCTGTGATCATCTGCCTTCCCTCCTCTCATTATCGATTGGATTTTATGTTTTTCTGTAAAACGGCCTGCGCCATCGCCGCATTATGCTCGCACATCGCATGCAGCGGCGTGGCCGGAATGACGCTGGAATTCTGCGTTCTGTCGGTCAAGCTGTCAGAGCAGTACACTAACGAAAAGCCTTTCCATGACGCCCGCCGGTAATGGGCTTGGGGATAGGGAAAATGCCGGTCTCGGGCATTGTAGGTCGCGGAGCTGCAGTCACGACGGCCTTCTTCTCCGGCCAGAATCCGGTCGCAGAGTTCGATCATGACCGTTAAGACTTCCGGTTTCAACGGCGAGCCATTGTGTCCAGTGCAGATTAAGTCAAATTCTCCGCGCCGCTGATCAAGCTGGATCAACAATCTCCGGTAATCACTCACGGTCGCCGCCGGCGCGCTGTGAAACTGCCCCGCTTTTTCCGCAAAGCCCGGCAGAAGCTGAACCTGATCCGCATCCAGTTCATCGCCGGCATAAAGAATTCTTTCGGTGTGATCTAAAATCACGATGTTGCCCGGGGCATGACAATCGCAGCGCAGAATTTCCAAGCACCGTTGTCCGAGTTTAAGAATCTGATGGTCCTGCACAAATACCGGCGTATACTCCAAATGCAGCTTTGCGGGATCTTCGTCCATCGCATTGCGGCTGGACGCCGCCGTTCTTTCCGTCATATACACTTGATCAAACAGGCCGCATTGACCGGTGTGATCGATATGCGCATGCGTGCAGATCACCGTCCTGACCGGTTTCTGAATTAAAGCTTCACAGAACTGACGAATCTTCACTTCCCCGCAGCCGCAGTCGATCAGCGCCGGGACTTCTCCATCCAAAAGATAACAGTCGCAGCCGCAGCCCCTTATCCGCCATGTCGTTTTTGTGATCGGTTCCGCCTGAATCATCCGTCTATTCCCCCTTTGTTTTAACCTTTATTTTCCTCGTCTTTATTGTAAAGGGGAAAAGCTCAAATGCCAACTCCGTAAGGGAGAAATTCGCGGTGAAAGTCCCAGGGTCGGCGCGAATCCTCACTGTGACATAGCTTTCCCTGAACAAAAGAAGGAACAAAAGAAACAAGAAAAAAGATCGAAAACAGAAATGCTTTCGATCTCGGATTCTTCTTTCTTATTTCACCGCTTCGCGTGACTTCTGCGCATGCGCAGGACGGCGCCTACGGGCTGGCCGGTGACCGGCAGGTTTATTCGCCGGACTGGTTGACGCCTGTACCGGGGAAACTACCGTTTTGGACTCCGCCGCCTGCGGCTGAACCGTCGTTTTAGCCTTAGGATCCTTGACGACCGGAATCGTATACCGGATCAGTTTTTCAATATCCTTCAAATAAGCGCGTTCGTCATTCTGGCAGAAGGAGATCGCAATCCCTTCCTGCCCCGCCCGGGCTGTCCGGCCGATCCGGTGAACATACGTTTCACTGATATTCGGAATGTTGTAATTGATGACGTGGGACAGCTTCTCAATATCGATGCCGCGGGCTGCGATATCGGTTGCCACCAGCACCCGGATTTCATGATTCTTAAATGCCGCCAGCGCTTTCTGCCGGGCATTCTGCGATTTGTTGCCATGGATCGCCATCGCCTGGACATGCCCCTTGGTTAAAAAGCGGACGACGCGGTCGGCTTCATGCTTAGTCCGGGTAAAGACCAGCGCGGAGGTGACTTCCTCCTTCTTCAAGACCCGCAGCAACAGGTCGTTCTTTTCGCTTTTTTCTACATAGTACACACGCTGTTCGATCTTCTCAATCGGCGTGGATACCGGCGTCGCTTCCACGCGGACCGGATTCTTCAGCAGCGAAGCGGCCAGGCCGGCGATCTCCTTCGGCATCGTCGCCGAGAACAGCAGCGTCTGCTTTTTGTTCACCAGCAATGCGCTGACGCGTTTTACATCGTGGTTAAAACCCATGTCCAGCATCCGGTCGGCTTCGTCGAGCACAAAGATTTCCACCTGGCTCAGATCCAACAGACGCTGACCCACCAGATCGAGCAGACGGCCCGGCGTCGCGATCAGAATATCCGCGCCCTTTTTCAGCTGATCAACCTGCGCGCCCTGCTTGACGCCGCCAAAAATCACGACGGTCTTCAACGGCAGGCCCTGGCCGTACAGCTGGAAGTTATCCACAATCTGGATCGCCAGCTCACGAGTCGGCGTCAGCACCAGCGCCTTGATCGCCCGCTTGCCTTTCTGCGGCTGTTTCATCAGCTGATCGAGAATCGGCAGCGCGAATGCCGCGGTTTTGCCTGTGCCGGTCTGCGCCAGTCCCAACAGATCGCGGCCCTCCAAGACCGGCGGGATCGCCTTCTGCTGAATCTTGGTCGGCGTCGTATATCCCATCCGCTGACAATTTTTTAAGATCGACGGATGGATCGGTAATTCATTAAATTTCATGGTTCACTCTTTCTATTCCTAATTCAAAAACAGTGCTTCGGCGCACTGTCAGGATGTCATAACTTTATTATGCATCAAGAAATGGGACTTACGGTACATAGTATAGCTCAACTTCCACCATTTTACCAGAAAAAAGCGCGAAAAGCCTTTTCCCCGGGTGCTTCTTCCGAAGAAGCAGGATGGCTTCACAGCCGGAATGAGCGCTGGAAGAATGAGGAAAACGGGATGATCGCGATTGCCATCCGGCGGCGTTCACGTTACAATAAAAGCACAAGCTCGCAAAGGAGTGGATTTTGTCCGGCGTCCCATCCCTGAACCAGGAACTCGGGAAACGTGGAAAAGGAAATATCATGTTGGGCCCCATCCGGAAGGTCTGTCATAAGCAGACTTTTTCGGTACGCGATTTTCAGGACGATTTTCTTGAATCGCCAAGCGGTCCTGATGAAAAATCTTTTCTCGTTTCCTTCAAGTTCATTGCCTCAAGTTCATTGCCAGAGCCGGTTTAAAATCCGGAAAGAAAGGACAAAATTCATGAAAAACTTAATCGCTCAGATCCAAACCAAACCCGCCTTGTATCAACAAAGTCAGGCAAATATCTGGACTGATCCTTATCTGTCGCAGAAAATGCTCGAAGCCCATCTGGACGAAGCGTCGGACGGCGCGACACGCCGGAAAGATTTCGTCAGGCAGTCTGCAGCCTGGATCGCATCCCAGCTGCCGCCAGAGCAGTATCCCCGGCTTCTGGATTTAGGCTGCGGTCCGGGAATTTACGCGGAGCTCTTTGCCCGTCAGGGGTATCAAGTTTCGGGAATTGATTTTTCCGTCCGCTCGCTGGATTACGCGAAGCAGTCTGCGGCAGAACAAGGCCTTGCGATCCAATATCGTCAGGGGGATTACACCCGAATTGAATTCGGTGGTCCGTTCCATTTGATCACCTTGATTTATTGTGACTTCGGCGTACTGACGCCTTCTGCCCGTACCGCCTTGTTAAAACAGATCTACGCTTCCCTGCTTCCCGGCGGCGCTTTCCTGTTCGATGTGTTCACGCCGCTGAACTATAAGGATAAGCCTGAAAGCCGGCGTTGGTTCGTCGAGGAACAGGGCTATTGGAGCGAGGAGCCGGCCTTGGTCCTGCATGCGTTTTACCGCTATGATCAGGACGCTTCGTATTGTAATCAATATGTCACGATCAAGCCCGGCGCGTACACAATCTATCACGTCTGGGAACATGGATTTACCGCCGCGGAATTAGAACGGGATTTAACTGCGGCCGGCTTTCGATCCGTTACGTTTTATGGCGACGTGGCGGGCGGCGCGCTGGAAAAAGACGGAACAACGCTGTGCGTGCTGGCGAAAAAATAACCCCGAGTAGTAAGCAAGACGTGCGGGATTAAGCCAGAGGAAAGCGAAGGGCACAAAGTGGCATTTTTCCTGGTTTCTCCATTTTTGCCGCCCCCCTTGTTATCCTGATTGGAGAGCATGATCCTTTCTCCGGGCAGGTTCGCCGTCCTGCGCTCCGCCTGCCCGCGGCCGCCAATTTAAAAATTTTACAAAAATATCGCGAAACTATGTCACACGGAGGATTGCCTTCCGTCTAATCATTGAAAGGAGAAATTCAGATGGACAAACAAACTCAACCGCTATCCCCCGCTTTGATCGAGGAGGTGCTGGCGCATAAGCCGCAGACTGTGGCCGAACTGGTCCGTCAGGCGATTGTAGATCAGGCTGACACTTTCAGCCCGCTGATCCAGGCACCGGAATTCGCCGTCTGTCTGCCGATCAAGGGAGAAAGTCTGAAAAGGGTGCCTAAGCCGTTTCCTGCCGATCATCCGCTGGCGGATCATTTGAAGATGAAGTCATGGTATCTGGAATGCTTCGTCCAGGGCAAACTGGCCCCGTCGGAGCTGGTCGATCAAATCACAGGACTGGCTGAAAGTATGCGGCCGTTCAACGAATTTCTGAACCGCGCGCCGGCTTCCTTCACGATGCCGCAGCGCTGAGGTCCGGCCTCCTCGAACCTTTAGAAAAGCCGAAGATCCTTGTTGATCCCGGCTTTTCTTATCGGCTTTACAGTCTTTGTTTGTTTCAGAGCTTCAGCAGTCAAAAGCAATTTCAATACCAAGCTGTCTTTTCGCTCAGTCTTCTGCCGGAGCCTCCACCAGCGTGAACTGAAATCCCTCGTCCAGTTTAACGAACCGGCAATCAGGAAATACTTTGCTTAAATAGTGAACCATGCCGGCCATCCCCTCCATCTCATTGGTGGAATGATGGCAAAGAATGCACGGCACCTTCGCATCCAGACACCATTGCAGATCGATCCAGTTGGTGAAGCCATCGTCAGCCAGGATCATGCAATCCACATTTTCCAGCATCATGATTTGGGAATTCATCGCCGCGCCGACGCCCATGCCTAATTTCGTTACCCGCTGATCTGGATCCCCCAGGATCTCGACATAACCGCAGCCATGCGGCTTCAAGGCTTTCGCCAGTTTTTCCGCCAGTTCGGAAACGGTTTCCTTTTCAATCGTGGCGTAATGATAAAAAGAGGAAACCGGACGCTCGTCAAACGGGATTCCGGTGCTGCGCGCCAGCGAATCCGCCACGCCGTAGACGGGGAACTGATCCCAGCCGTCATGACAGCGGTATATCGTAATCTGATGTTTTTGGCAGAGCTTGATCTTTTGATCGCGCAGGTCTTTCATCGTCTTATACGGCGCGGTTGTTTCCACATAGAGGCAATTTTCGTGCGAAATGATAAAATGAATATCCTGCCGGATGCATTCCTCGATCACTTTCATCGTTGCGACCCAGCAGACAGCCACTTGACTGACCTCGGAACCCCCTCCGTCAATCAGGATAAAATCCCGGGTTTTGCAGTAATCCACCCAGGGCGTATGACTTTGAATATGATCAATTATTGTTTGTATTTGCATAAACAAACCTCCCATGTTTTCATTATAAGCCGAAATCAAGTGTCCGGTCTTATCAATTTGACTCTATTGTATTTTTTTCAATGTTCTCTCTGATTTCATATTATATATCCATTATTATTGCATCACTTTCTTACAAAATCCGCGGCGCTCTATGTTTCTGTCATAAAATCTTATATAATTCTCTTAAAAGAAATGAGGATCCGTAATGGAATTCAAATTTGTAACCTTAACACCCGATAATCTTGCCTCCGAGCATCTCAGCTGCATTATCCGCACGAAAAAAGCCCATCCGGGAGTGGAAGCCAAACGCCGGTGGCTGGCTGAACGGCTTCCGGAGGGCCATGTTTTCCGCAAATTGGACGCGAAAGAAAAAGAAACAGCCTTCATTGAATACGCGCCGTTAGAAACTGCCTGGGTTCCGATCACCGGTGACAATTATCTCTATCTTTACTGCCTCTGGGTTACCGGCAGCTTCAAAGGGAAAGGAATTGGCCAGGCTTTGATGGATTCCTGTCTGGCCGACGCTAAACGTCAGGGGAAAGCCGGTGTCTGCATGCTGGGTTCGCACAAACAAAAATCCTGGCTGTCCGACCAGGCGTTCGCTAAGAAACAGGGCTTTGAAGTCGTCGATCAAACCGAAAACGGCTATGAGCTTCTGGCTTTATCGTGGGACGGCACAAAACCGCAATTTACGGAAAACGCAAAACAAATGCGAATTGAGAATCAGGAATTAACACTCTTCTATGACGATCAGTGTCCGTTTATCGCGCAATATATTGAAAGAGTTAAGAAAGAGTGTGAAACTCAGGCCATTCCGTTGACGCTCAGGCATGTTGATTCGTTGGAAAAAGCCAAAGCGCTGCCCTGTGTTTTCAACAACTGGGCCTGTTTCTACAAGGGAAAATTTGAAACGGTGAATTTGCTTAACCCTGAGATGTTGAAAAGAATATTAAAATAACAGGACAGGATTTCATAAATCATTTATTCACTTACCGCAAACGAACGTTGAGTTTCTCAGCGTTCGTTTGCTATTTTCAGCTTTTATTTCTTGATTGAATTGTCCAAAAAAAGTGCTGCAATCATCACAGAGTTCTGAAAGCAACCTGTTCAGGTTCAATCAGCACAAACGTGCCATGTTTATGTAATTAAGCATATCCGCTCATTTTTTGCTTAGTTTCATTCGTTTTCATAAAAGATCGCAGGTAATCTTAACTTTCTTCTGTTTCCAGCAAGGCTATTTCTACTTTTGCGCAATATTAATAGTGTAGGGTCTTTGATGAAGCGACTGCCCGTCCGGGATGGATCTTTCTTTGGATTCATTTGTTTTTCGAGCTGGATTGTTCAGCTCTGGAAAGGAGGGGCTTTCTATGAAATTTTTCATGGAACTTTTGTCTT
>ERZ1106981.275-NODE-275-length-43507-cov-63.421638_pt1 | contig 43507 bp, 41 predicted proteins | sample MGYA00403692_ERZ1106981 | MGnify/ENA primary metagenome ERZ1106981 (study PRJEB35170, sample SAMEA104062431) | human gut metagenome | biome: human gut; feature: human-associated habitat; material: faeces | place: Denmark | collected 2012-06-22 ... | reverse complement strand
CACACGTCTACACGGAATCTTCGATGTTAAAAATTTTTAATACACTGACGCGCCAAAAAGAAGAATTTAAACCTATTCATGCCGGGGAAGTTGGCATGTACGTGTGTGGAATTACCGTTTACGATCTCTGTCATATCGGCCATGGCCGTACCTTCGTCTCCTTCGACGTTGTCGCTCGCTATCTGCGCTTCCTTGGTTACAAGCTGAAGTACGTGCGCAACATTACCGATATCGACGATAAAATCATTAAGCGCGCTAATGAAAATGGCGAAAGCTTTGTCGCGCTGGTCGATCGCATGATCGCCGAAATGCATAAAGATTTTGACGCTCTGAACATTCTGCGCCCGGACAACGAGCCGCGCGCCACCCACCATATCGCTGAAATTATCGAAATCACCGAGCAGCTGATCGCCCGCGGTCACGCTTATGTGGCGGATAACGGCGACGTGATGTTCGACGTGCCGACAGACCCTAACTACGGTCTGCTATCGCGCCAGGATCTCGACCAGCTGCAGGCGGGCGCTCGCGTCGACGTGGTTGACGTCAAGCGTAACCCAATGGACTTCGTCCTGTGGAAGATGTCAAAAGAGGGCGAGCCGAGCTGGCCGTCACCGTGGGGTGAAGGGCGTCCAGGCTGGCACATTGAATGCTCGGCGATGAACTGCAAACAGCTGGGTAATCACTTTGATATTCACGGCGGCGGTTCGGATCTGATGTTCCCGCATCACGAAAACGAAATCGCGCAATCGACCTGCGCCCACGACGGCGAATACGTCAACTACTGGATGCACTCCGGAATGGTGATGGTCGATCGCGAGAAAATGTCGAAATCGCTGGGTAACTTCTTTACCGTCCGCGATGTGCTGAAGTACTACGATGCCGAAACCATCCGCTACTTCCTGATGTCCGGCCACTATCGCAGCCAGCTGAACTACAGCGAAGAGAACCTCAAGCAGGCGCGTTCGGCGCTGGAGCGTCTGTACACCGCGCTGCGCGGGACCGACAAATCCGCGCAGCCTGCCGGCGGCGAAGCCTTCGAAGCGCGCTTTATCGAAGCGATGGATGACGACTTCAATACCCCGGAAGCCTACTCGGTGCTGTTCGATATGGCGCGTGAAGTGAACCGCCTGAAAACGGAAGACGCGGCGGCCGCGAACGCGCTGGCGGCCCATATGCGTAAGCTCTCTTCGGTGCTGGGGCTGCTTGAGCAGGAGCCGGACGCTTTCCTGCAGAGCGGTGCGCAGGCCGATGATGGCGAAGTGGCGGAAATCGAAAGGCTTATCCAACAGCGTCTGGATGCGCGTAAAGCGAAAGACTGGGCGGCGGCGGATGCGGCGCGCGATCGTCTTAACGAGATGGGTATTGTGTTAGAAGACGGCCCGCAGGGTACCACCTGGCGCCGTAAGTAAACCATAAAAAACGCCCGGTTAGCCGGGCGTTTTTGTTCATGCGATCACAGTAATGCTTTGACCGTCAAAGGTCACCGTTTGCCCGGCGACGATTTTACAGCGTTTGCGGGTTTCCACCGCGCCGTCGACTTTCACCAGCCCTTCGGCGATAAAGATTTTGGCCTGCGCGCCGCTTTCGCTCCAGCCTTCCAGCTTCAGCAGGTCACACAGTTCAACATGCGGGTGTTTGCCCAGAGAAAAATTCGCCATCTTAGGCCTCCTGAATGTCGTGATACTCTTCGCACGCCTGCAGCGTATTCTGAATGAGGGTCGCTACGGTCATCGGGCCGACGCCGCCAGGCACTGGCGTAATGTAGGACGCGCGTTCCGCCGCGTCTTCAAACACCACGTCGCCGACCACTTTGCCGCTTTCCAGACGGTTAATGCCGACGTCCACCACGATGGCGCCTTCTTTAATCCACTCGCCCGGGATAAAGCCCGGTTTACCGACTGCGACAATCAGCAGATCGGCATTTTCGACGTGGTGGCGCAGGTTTTTGGTAAAGCGGTGGGTGACGGTAGTAGTGCAGCCCGCCAGCAGCAGCTCCATGCTCATCGGACGGCCGACGATGTTAGAAGCGCCAATCACCACCGCGTTGAGGCCATAGGTATCGATATTGTAACGCTCAAGCAGGGTAACGATACCGCGCGGCGTACATGGACGCAGACGCGGCGCGCGTTGACACAGCCGACCAACGTTATACGGATGGAAGCCGTCGACGTCTTTGTCCGGCGCAATGCGCTCGAGGACTTTAACGTTGTCGATACCGGCAGGCAGCGGCAGCTGTACCAGGATGCCGTCGATAGTATTATCGGCATTCAGCGTGTCGATAAGTTCCAGCAGCTCGGCTTCGCTGGTGGTTTCCGGGAGATCGTAAGAGCGGGAGACGAAACCCACCTCTTCACATGCCTTGCGTTTGCTGCCGACATAAATCTGCGACGCAGGGTTGCTGCCGACCAGCACAACGGCGAGCCCGGGGGCGCGTTTTCCGGCCGCTACGCGCGCCTTCACTTTTTCCGCGACCTCAGAGCGCACCTGCTGCGCAATCGTTTTACCGTCAATAATTTTTGCTGCCATCAGAGAGAGGATTCCATCTGTCACTTTACGAAAGGGGGATGTGGATATTTTGTCAGAAGCCAGCCTCGCTGTCAGTTATCGTTTGCGTTTTTATCGGTTTTCCGCCGCGAGAAGGGCGAAACAGGCTATTTATCTGCGCCGTTGCGGCGTAGAGGGCCAGTCGCGAACGGAAAGGGCGAACAATCCTTAACCAGACATCGCGTTAATAATCGACAAGCTCGCTATGCTGCTGTCTTTTCCGGGCAAAATGCATTGACTCACCGGAGGTTGACCGTATAATTTCACGCGATTGCACCTCCCGAAGCTCCTGCTTCTCAGTGCGCCCTTAGCTCAGCTGGATAGAGCAACGGCCTTCTAAGCCGTAGGTCACAGGTTCGAATCCTGTAGGGCGTACCATTATCACTTCTCTTAACGTCTCCTGAAGTCTACTAAATCCAGCATACACGCGGCATTCGCCAATATCTCATTATCTCACCGTCTACTATGGTCTATTGAAATCCACATTCATGTGGGGGTACATTTGGGGGTAGATTCCTGTTCAATGAAATGAGATACCCCCAAAATGAAGCTCACAGCCCGCCAGGTCGACACATCCAGGCCCAAGGACAAGCCCTATAAGCTGTCTGATGGTGGCGGTCTTTATCTGTTGGTGAACCCCAATGGCTCGCGATACTGGCGCCTGAAGTACCGTATCGCTGGTAAAGAGAAGTTACTGGCGTTGGGGGTATATCCTGATATCACTCTGGCGGAAGCCAGACAGAAGCGCGCGGATGCAAAAAAGGTTCTTGCTGCTGGTGGGGATCCGGGACAGGAGAAGCAGGAAGAGAAACAAGCGAAAGAGCAGGCTGTGGCAAACAGCTTTGAACGTCTGGCCATGGAATGGCATGCCCATAAAAGCACATCGTGGTCAGAAGGCTATGCCGAGCATCTCCTGATGTACCTGAAGAAAGACATCTTCCCCTTCATCGGGCAAAAGGCGATTACGGATATCGGCCAGGTCGAAATGCTTAACGTGCTGCGAAAGATGGAACAACGTGGCGTTCTGGACAAACTCAAGAAAACCCGTCAGGCCTGCCGGCAGATATTCACCTACGCCATTATTACCGGTAGAGCGGAGCACAACCCTGTATCCGATCTGGCTGGCGCGCTGAAGTCGCCAAAGCAGCAGCACTACCCACACCTTTTAGTCGACCAGATCCCGGATTTTCTCCGTGCGCTAAGTGAATACAGCGGCAGCACCATCACCCGCAACGCCACTCGACTATTAATGCTTACCGGGCTCAGGACAATTGAGCTCCGTGCTTCTGAATGGGTTGATATCGACTTTGACAAAGGCGTTTGGAATATCCCCTCAGAGCGAATGAAGATGCGGCGCCCACATCTCGTTCCTCTCTCGAGTCAGGTTCGCGAGTTGCTGGAAGAGATCCACCAGCTTACCGGGCGAGGGAAGTATGTTTTTCCGGGGCGAAATGATGCCGGCAAGCCAATGAGTGAAGCCAGCATTAACCAGGTGATTAAGCGTATTGGCTATGACGGTAAAGCGACCGGGCACGGCTTTCGCCACACCATGAGTACCATCCTCCATGAACAGGGCTATAACACCGCCTGGATTGAAACGCAGTTGGCCCACGTCGATAAAAACTCCATCCGTGGGACATATAACCACGCTCAGTATCTGGATGGCCGCCGGGAAATGCTCCAGTGGTATGCCGACTATATGGCGGCTCTTGAGAATGGTGAAAATGTGGTCCATGGCTCGTTCGGGAAACGTGCCTGACTGGATGCATAGACAGTATATACAGACGATAGTAGACTTAGGTAGACGAACAAATAATAGGCTATGTCTAGGCTGATCCCCGAAAACCCGTACACCTCTGCGGGCTGGCATAGCCGCCAAAATCAGAGGGCGTGAGGTGGCGTTATGGTCGTGTCTGTCGCGCAGTTATTGGCAGAGAAAAATAGTGTTATTTCTTTCTCGGATACAGTTTCCTTTATATTAGAAGACAATGATTTTTTAAATTTCCATGATGTTGTTCAGTTTATTTATAGGAATTTCAATCTTGTAAGTGATGATGTTTCTAATTGCTTGGCAAGTTGTTCTTACGATAGAGTTAAAGGAGTGTCTGAGTCTGATGAGATTGCAGCAGAAAGCCTCGAGACATTAGAGTACTTGATATCATCAAACTGGATATCAGGCATAGAAAATGAAGGGCAAGGTGGGTATTTTTCTATTTATAATAATGAAGGGTATGAAAATGGTTCGCGTAAGGACTTTTTCTTTCGTAAGAATGAATTGATTCATGTGCTTACTACTGCCGGGATTATATTCAGATTAAATGAACAGCTTGATAATGAAAGTTCAGCAGAAAGCAGTGTGCAGGAATATGAAAAGAGAATTAAAATATTATCGGATGAAAATAAAAAATTAAAAATCGAAGTTGATGAACTAAGGCATGATAAGCCCAAGTATCTTGGTGTGTTTAGAGACGACGATCCATTATTAATTGCTATCAACATAAGGAATGTTGAGTGGGAATTATTTGATGAGAATAATGCTCGAGTCACGACGCCATCTGCAGATTATGTAATCGAGAAGTTGAAAGAGCAATATGGAATGTCACATGCACTTGCTAGTGCCATTGAAAGAGTTGCCTGCCCAATTGTTAGAAAGACGTCTTAGTTCGTTTGAGTACCACCATGAGTCATGATGTATCATAGATGTCAGTCCTTGATACATATCTCACATATCAATCTACCCTAACCCATAGGGTAGAATAACTCATTAAATCAGCCGCCTACCTTAACCCTAAGGGTAAAATTCATCCTGAGTCCCTTACCCTCAGGGTAAAATGTACCTAAATACCCTTAACCCTAAGGATATAAAAACATCGTCGTTTTTATGCAATGATATACCTCGTAAACCGCAATAGACGTTACGAGGTAAATATGGCTCAGTCATTGATAAGATTCTCTGAAGTACAACGAAGAACTGGATATAGTAAAGCGTGGTTATATCGCCTCATGGAGCAGAACCGATTTCCTTCTGCAATAAAAATTGGTTCACGCTCAATTGCTTTCATCGAAAGTGAAATAGATGATTGGATTAATCAACGTATTGCTGAGTCACGCGGTGACTTGTCCGAATAATTAAAGAGTGATATGGACTTTCCTGTGGGGCTGGTGGTGCTGCAGAAAGATAGTGTGAATATTTAATTCTCTACTGTGTAGCGGAGCGAAGATAAATGAAAACTGAAAAATTCAGATTCAATTCTGAGGGCGCCTCTCAGCCTGTGGCTAGCCAGAAAAGTATATTCAAGGCTGAAGTGAATGATATTTCAGTCATTAAATTCGAGAAGCATTCCGTGCGCATTGTGAATGTCGATGGTGAACCGTGGTTTGTCGTTTCTGACGTTTGCCAGGCCCTAGAAATTAGCAACCCAACCAGTGCTGTTACTTCTTTGGATTTCGATGAGGTAATGACCCTAACTTTAAATGAGGGGCATTCAGGTAAGCGTGGCGGAGCACGTAGTTGGAATATGGCCGCTGAGTCAGGTTTCTACAAACTGATCGCTCGCAGTCGTAAGGCCACCACTCCCGGCACGTTCGCCCACCGCTTCAGCAACTGGGTATTCCGCGAGGTTGTGCCTTCTATCCGTAAAACTGGCTCCTACGGTGTGCCGTTCGCGCTCCTTAATGACCATACCCGCCGCAAAGAGCTTTACACGAAGAAGGCCAGCCGGTGTGGTAAAGACCTTCAGTCATGCAAAGGTGAGAAAGCTCGCCTGGCCGCCGAAGAAATCGAACTGTGGCGTAAGTATCAACCTGACCTGCTGGAGGTTCATTAATGGCTAACCCCACCAGCACACCGCTGCCAAATCACGCATATCGCGACGCGCAGGGCCAGACGGTGAGCGTCGTCTCTGTAGCACACAACCGCGTGACGTTCTATCGCGAGGGCTACCAGTTCCCTTGCGTACAGCCCATTGAGCGATTCATGAAGGAGTTCGCGGAGGTGAAACAATGATTACCAGTATCCAAGGTAATAGCCTCTCTATGGCTGGCTTGTTAGCAAATGTTAGCACTTTGCGAGTGCTGCGCAGCCACGGGAACCTGTCGAAACCTGTCACTTTGCTGGTCACTGAAGGTGGTGCGCAAAATGCCGGGTGGAATTTCTGGAATAGGAATAGCGATTCCTTTAACACCTGCAGTAAAATTTTTTGCGAGTCCATAAAAAATGGCTTGATGTTCTACGTCATCCAGGTCTATGGTTATCGTGCACCAGCAAAATCTGGTGCCGGGATTGGCGTCCCGGAGAGTTTACAGGCGACCTATGACGCGCCATGCGTCTTTTTTTGTGTCGTTAATTCAGTACACCCTTTTTTCTGCGTTGCGGGTATAATCCGCGTCGCTCACAAAATAATGGTGGGCTGGATGGGGGCGGAGAAATCCGCGCCGGTTTCCTGTAACGCCGGTTACGCCAACCCTGTTCAGTCCACCACCAGCGAAATTGGCGTTTCCGGTGGTGGGTTTCAGACCCAGTTACAGGAGGCTGCCACCATGGCTACCACCCCTACCCAAAATCCACAATTTATCTGGATCATCGCTGCTATACGACGTGATAGCGAATCCGTCACTGTAAAAATCTTCCACGTTACCGCAGTATCTGAACGCGAAGCCCGTCGCGCTTTAGTGCGTGATCACGTTTGTTTTTTCGCTGGCCGCATCCGTCTGACGGAGGTGGATCATGCGTAATAATTCCTTTCCCACGGTCATCACCGAGAATCCTTATCTGCTCGATGAACTGACCTACGAAACAGAATGCGTGTTGGCGATTCTGCGAACAATTAACGATGTCAGTGATCCACACACCAAAAGTTATCTCGTAGATGCCGCGGAACTTATTGGTGCTCAGTTGTTGAAAAAGCTAGAGCACAACGCACGTCTGGAAGATGGTGATTGCGAATGAAAAATATCGATCTCATCCGCGAAGTTATCCATGCCGCCACTGACTGCTGGCCTACGGTTCTGGCTGGGCTGCATATCGATGTGCCTGATTCACCGCGTCGGCACGGCCCGTGCCCGGCCTGCGGCGGTTCGGATCGCTTTCGTTTCGATGATGGTGGCCGTGGCAGCTTTATCTGCAACCAATGCGGCGCCGGTGATGGCCTTGACCTAATCAGAAAGGTGAACAAATGTGATACCACAGAGGCCGCCAGACTGGCGGCGGAGGTTCTGGGTATTGATTACCGGGTAGATGAACGCAACGAGGAAGCCGCCCGTCAGCGCCGGGAGCAGATGGAGGCTGAACGCCAGCAACGGGAGCAGGTGCGCCAGCAGAAGTCATCAGAGGAAGCAGAGCATCGCCAGTCTATGTTTGTGGGCCACTGGCAGAGGCTCACAAATGCGGCCGCATCCGGAGAAAGCCAATACCTGACAGGGAAAGAACTAAGCGGATTCACGTTCCCGATCCTGACGGACGGCAGATTGTTGCTGTCGCTGGTGGACGATACCGGCACAGTAACAGCTGCGCAGACCATTACACCGCAGGGTGAAAAACGTCTTCTGGCCGGCTCGGCGAAGCGAGGTGCATACCATGCTGTAAACGCAGCAGACGCACCGCAGAGTGTTTTAATTGCTGAAGGGCTGGCAACAGCCTTATCTGTCCATCTGATATGCCCGGAAGCACTGACTGTATGCGCCTTAGACGCTGGCAACCTGCAGCCCGTCGCCCAGGCCATGCATCAGCGTTACCCGAATGCGCAGATCATCATTGCTGCCGACAACGATATTAAACCCGGAGAGTCAAATACAGGCAAAGACGCTGCGGAGAAAGCTGCAAAGGCTGTCTCTGGCTGGGTGGCTTTACCACCAACGGTGGAAAAGGCCGACTGGAACGACTACCACCAGCAGTACGGGCTTGAAGCCGCTACGGCAGCATTTAATGATTCAATGTATCAACCTCAGGAGCCTGAAGTGTCCGCGAAACTGCAAGTGATCAACGGAGGGAAGAAGGGCGCATCAAAACCTGAATCTCTGCGACCTCATGTCGAAAGTCGTGCTGATGGTATTTATTGGGTTGAACCCAAATCAGACAAAGATGCCGGAGAGATCATCTGCCGTGAGAGTTGGCTATGTTCTGCCCTTAAGGTTATCGGCATCGGCATTGATGACAGTAAAACCCGGTATTTGATCCTGCGTTGGCAGGCATTTGGTGCGAAGAGTGAAACCGTACAGGCGATACCCTTTGCTGACATTGGTGAGCGTGAAGGCTGGCGAACGCTCAAAGCCGGTGGCGTGAATGTAACAACTAAGAGCGGTTTACGCGCAACGCTAGCCGACTGGCTTCAGAGCTGTGCCAATGGTGAGGTATGGCGCATTGCGCATGCTACGGGCTGGCAGTGTGGCGCCTATATCATGCCCGATGGTGAGATCATCGGTACGCCAGAACAACCGGTGCTGTTTAACGGGCGGAGTTCTGCTGCGTCCGGTTACACCACCAGTGGTACCGGGCAAAGCTGGCGGGAGAGCGTGGGACGTCTGGCTTTTGGCAACTATTCCATGATGACTGGCGTGGCCGCAGCTCTGGCAGCTCCATTGATTGGCCTTGCTGGTGCTGATGGATTCGGTATCCACCTCTACGAACAGTCGAGCGCGGGTAAGACCACCACTGCTAATGTGGCATCCAGTCTCTACGGAAACCCGGATGTACTGCGCCTTACCTGGTACGGCACCGCGCTTGGGCTGGCGAATGAGGCCGCCGCACATAATGACGCGTTGATGCCGCTTGACGAAATCGGCCAGGGGGCTGACCCGGTGGAGGTCTATAAATCGGCCTACGCACTGTTTAACGGCACGGGAAAACTGCAGGGAGCGAAGGAAGGGGGAAACCGTGACCTGAAGCGCTGGCGTACTGTGGCCATCAGTACCGGTGAGATGGATCTGGAGACCTTCATTGCCAGTGCCGGCCGTAAGGCTAAAGCGGGCCAACTGGTTCGCCTGCTGAACATTCCGATGCGTCGGGCAGTGCGTTTCCATGAGCATACCAATGGTAAGCACCATGCCGATGCTCTGAAGGATGCATATCAGCACAACCACGGAGTGTCCGGGCGTGAGTGGGTGAAATGGTTGGCTGACCACCAGCAAGAGGCGGTAAGTGCTGTCAGGGCAGCGGAAGAGCGCTGGCGTAGCCTGATCCCGTCGGATTACGGGGAGCAGGTCCATCGTGTTGGCGCCCGGTTTGCCATTCTGGAAGCCGCACTATTGTTAGGTAATGTGATCACCGGCTGGGATGAGCAGACGTGTCGGGATGCTATTCAGTACAGTTATAACGCCTGGCTGCGTGAATTTGGTACCGGCAATAAAGAACATCAGCAGATAATTGAGCAGACCGAGGCATTCCTGAACGCTTACGGCATGAGCCGTTTTGCGCCGTTCCCGTATGACCCGAGCAGTCTGCCAATCTCCAACATGGCGGGATACCGGCAGAAAGGCGGTCACGAGGCTGACCCAATGGTGTTCTACACCTTCCCGGCGGCCTTCGAAGGGGAGATCGCCCGCGGCTTTAACTCCCGTCAGTTTGCGGAGGTATTGAAGAAAGCCGGCATGCTTACACCGCCGACTTCAGGCCGGGGGTTCCAGAGAAAGTCGCCACGCATTGATGGGCGACAGATTCGGGTTTATGTCCTGCAGTATCTGCCGGACGACGACCAGCCAGAGTAAAAGCATTCTTTCATGTGTGTAGTTTAGGTGTTGGTTCAGTTGGTTCAGTTGCCTAAGTAGTTATATATATCTGTTTAATAAGGTTTTATGTTTGAAAAATGAACCAACATTGAGGCAACAAACTACCATTTTGAACCAACACTGAATCAGGCACAGGGCATCAGAAGAGAGGATTCAAGCGATGACCGCTCAAATTTCAGCATATGGCCGGCTGGTGGCCGACCCACAGACCAGAACAACTGGAAAAGGTACGAACATGGCTATGGCCCGCCTGGCGGTCTCGTTGCCGTGCAATGCCGCAGAGGATGGTCAATCCACCTTCTGGCTGGGCGTTATTGCCTTTGGTAAGCAGGCTGATGCGTTAGCCAAACACCGTAAAGGCGACCTTGTCAGTGTGGCGGGCAATATGCAGCTCAATCAGTGGACTGGCCAGGATGGCGTTACTCAGCAAGGCTATCAGGTCATTGCGGACAGTGTACTCAGTGCCAGAACGGTACGCCCAGGAGGTAAAGCGTGGCAACAAGGACAAGCTACTGATGCCCTACGTCGGGCCCATGAGCAGCAACAGCCCGCGACCGGCTATGAAGGATACGACCAGACGCCGCTGTATGACGATGATTTTTAGATAGTAAGCTGAATGCTTGGCACTTGAGTGCTCCCTGACTTTCGCTACTTGTTTATGTACTCGCCCAACGGCAAAAAGACGGCATTCAGATCATCCCATTGTAGGAGGTTACGGCAAAGGATGAGTTTTCGTACATCAGGAACGTGAGCCGCGATGACATGATGGCGGCGCACCGCATCCCTCCGCAGATGATAGGTATCATTCCCAACAATACAGGCTGCTTTGGTGATGTTGAAAAGGCCAGCCGAGTCTTTGTCCGCAATGAGCTAATGCCGCTACAGAAGCGACTACAAGAACTTAACGACTGGCTGGGCGAGAAAGTAATTAAATTCACGCTCTACAATCTTGAAGAGGAAAGATTCTAAACTTATTTTTTTCGTCTTTGCTCACGCCTTATCCGTGCTTCGATAAGGCGTTGAGGTTCAGTATAAAGCCGTTCTAAAAAAAGGTAGGTAAAATCCTCAAGATCTTCAGCAGCATCCTTATCCAAAACCCCCTCATGGGCGCCATCATTTCCATCATCTTTGACACATTCAGCCAGCTCCCTCAAAGACTCAGGTAAAAGGTGGTTGTCAAAAAGCCACTCCATTCTTAACCCCAGGCTTCTCTTGATTCTCTGTGCTGGCCCATGTTCACCATCAGGAACTAGACCTTTTGTTGCGTAATCAAGACACAGCCTAAACATAGTTGCCGCTGCGTTATAGCAGCCAATTCCCAAACATTTTGCGCCTTCCTCATATGCTTTATTAATATGCTCAGGCAAAAATTCTGGTGGTTCTTCTACGGCTATGTCAGCTGGTGAAATAGGTCTGCCCACTTTTGCAACATCTCTTAGCCCAAAACCACTACCACCCCAATTGTAACCATCTAAAGTTTTATTTTTTTCCAAAGGCCAGCACACAAACATAGTTGTTTGTCGACATTCTCGGCAAACGCAGTAAACCTCGTACTGGATAGTTTTTCCTGCACCAAGGTTTGTGTAAACCTTCATGAGGTTCAATCCATTAACATCAAAAGTAATTTTCTGTGAACCACACCTTGGACAGTCGTCTACTAACGCCACCATGCCTGCCTCTCCTTCTACAGATGGAACTTATGCCTAACTGCTAAACATCAACGACTTAAAAACCTAGCTCTTTGATACCACAATCTCACTAATTCAACCATGAGTGCGCGTTTGTATCCCCGCCAAGCCTGCCCGCTTTATTATGTAGAGGTTTTTTGGCAATCAGAATGCGAACTAAGTGTAAAAGACTACCGGTTCGTTTCCTACCTGACGGCAATTGCTACCTGGCCAGTCACGCTGACGCTGAGTTCAGGAGTGTCTCTCTATACGAAGTGCAGGGGGCTGGGTGTTGTCCCTATCATTCTGTTCATGCTGGTGGCCGTTGCTGCGTGGCAGTTTGAGTATTATATATAGAATCATACCGCCCCATGAAAATGCCCATATCTTATTTATAGGCAGAAACGGTGTGTTCTGGCTATGTATGGCAGAAATGGTGTGTTCTGCCTATAGATAGGCAGGTTTGACGTGTTCTGGCTATGTATAGGCACATCAGGGTTGATATCTCTTAGCGTTAACTTGCTGCGCCGGGAGGTAGCGGGTACCTCAGGTCGATTTGTGGCGCATCGCTTAGAAGCCGGCCAGATCTTGCCATCAGGTATCCGGCGATTTCTTCAGGAGTCAAATCTACATGGAGCATGTCTTCATTCTGGAACCATTCATTAGGCCAGTAGATGAGATCGGACGGATTGGCATCAAAGTTTTTCTCCAGCAATCCCAGCGCGTAGCTTTGTTCCGATTCCTTGCCTTCAGCATTGCACACGAAACTAATTATCTGAACGAGTTCATGCCAGGTTAAATCCGCAACGTATTTCTCTTGGTTAAATGCCATCCGGGTAAAGTTCTTTGCATCGGTCCATGAGGAAAAGTCACGGAAATCAGAGAATTCATACGGATTAACTACCTGCCTGTTCCAGTCATCAATCATCGCTTTTAGCCCTTCATCATCTTCGTCGGCGCCGCTATCAATTTGCGACAGAATTTCTTCGGCTGCGTCCGTTAGTTCCTTAAGTTTCTGACGGCTGATTTTGGCTGGCTTAAAACGTTCGGGTAAGGGCATAAGGTCTTCCTTGTTAAGTTGAGGCTCAGCAGCGACAAGTCATTACGCAATCTTCGTTAAGTACTCGTCAAAAGTCTATAAAACAATCAATTCCCTTTCTGGTAATGATCGAATTTATTCTTTCATTAATTGCAATATAAACAATGATCATTTCATTTAATGAAATTATACTGACTGTATAAATATCAGGAGGTGGTCATGTCAAAACAGTCTGTCAAACCTGTCTTGCTCAGCGAGGCACAGATTCAGGCAATCAGAAAAATTCAGGAAAAGCAGCGCCAGCAATCAGGTATTGGCGTTGCGCCAACTATCCATGAAATCGCAAGGGGGCTGGTGGACAAAGCCTTGCAACAGCATTTGGGGTAAAGGCTCTAACTTGTTGATACAAAGCAAAACAACTAACTGCTTATTATTCATGGAGATGTTAAGTGTTTTAGGGTTAAAAAAGGTAACTTTGAAAATGAATATCACTGACGAAGAGTTGCTTCAGCGTTATCATACTGTCTACAAGGTTGCCCAATCACTCATTCCGAATTATCCATTCGGTGTTTTAGATGAATTGGCTCAAATTACACCATGCACATTAACCTCACGCCAAGAATACTCATTTAAATCTTACCGAAAGAATATTCTTCAATTTAATCAGACCAATGGGGAGAAAAAATAATGTGCGGACCAGCTGCGTTTGTCGTTGCATCTGTCGCTATGTCAGCAATGCAGGCATATAACCAGCGACAGGAAGGTAAATATACCCAGGCTGTTGCAAACCAAAATGCTGATATTGCAGAAGCCCAGGCGCAGGACTCAATAAATCGCGGGAATATCCAGGCTGAAGAGGTCCGGCGCCGAAACCGGCAGGCCGCCGGCACACAGGCCGCCACTATGGGCGCAATGGGGACTGATCTGAGTTCTGGCACTGCGCTAGATATTTTTGGCGATACGGCCCAGTTCGGAACGCTTGATGCGCTGACCACGGTCAATAACGCGCAGCGTGAAGCGTATGGCTACCAGGTCCAGGCTATGAATGCGACAGCACAGGGAAATGCAGCCAGGAGCCAGTCACAGGCAGCAGTGACCCAGACCTTATTAACTGCTCCACTGAAAGCGTATGGCGCATACCGGATTGGGGGAGGGACCTGGAACCCCATGGGAACAGGGAATGATTCTACTCCGATGTTATCAGATATGAATGCGATAAATTTAGATCCTAGATTCAAAATCGGAGGTTACTAATTCCCTTAGTACCAACCGGCAGCGGCGCAGGGGGGGTGGACTAGGTATCTTTGGTGATTTCATGTTTGGTGAAGTTAACCGGATGGGGGCAGGTCCGGTAACGTCGCTGATGGGGCCTGCAGCTTCTAATGCCGACAGCATCATCACGCTATTGCGACAGACAACGAGTGGTAAAGCAGACCTGTGTGACTGGTATCGCACCTATCTGGACAATACACCGTTCCTGAACGTATTCTGGCTGCGAACAGCAATGAACGGTCTGATATTGAACCGTATACAGGATGTGCTTGACCCAGGCTCTTTGGAACGATACCAACGACGGGTTGAGCGTGAGCAGGGTAACGACTTCCTGATCCCACCCTCACAATTCATGTTAGGGAAATAATAATGGATGCCAAATATATTGCTTGCGCTCTTTTCTGCGCATTTTTAATCCCTGCAGAAGCAAAGTTTTATGATGGCTAACAGCTATACCTATATGCTCAGGAGTATATAGGTATAGCTGAATAAGGTGGACGCAGTACGCCTGATAATCAGCTTCAGGTTGACGTATTCATGGAATATGTGGCATCAATGATTGCTGCCTATGGTAATGAAGGGGCTCCGGTGTTTTGTCAGCCTAATGGGCGTTTACAGACAAATGCTGATGTTGTTTATAAATACTTAAACGATAACCCTGACAAGCGAGTTAATTCAGCTGAGAGCTTGGTCATAGCTGCTATGCAGGCATTGTTTCGTTGTAAAGAGCCGCAAAAGCTGAATGTTAATAAATAGCGTGACATGTCACAAATCCGACTAACGTCCACAAAAAAGCCCGCGCAGCGGGCTTAGTCGATCTTAACTTTTTTTGGCATTATCGCTGATATAGATATCAAGAATCCCGTTAGTGCTGAGATTATAAGTGGAAATATAAAGGCATCAGAAGTTCGTAACGGGTTTTTGATATCAAACAGAATGACTATGAAAAAGGCACTTGTTGCAAATGTAGATGATGAGTACACCTCATTCATCTTGTACTGGAGTTTGTCCAGCGAAAACGGTGGCGTCTCTTTACACCTAACATCCAGGATAATGTGCACTACTAAATAGGCAATGCACAGGATAAAGTAAAATCTAGTCAACTCCTGTGCATTTTGTGGTGCCAACCAGTCAAGAACGTGCATTTTAGTTAGCAAGCTTCCTGGCGGCATAGATAGCTGGGAGGGCAACAGCACCAGCCAAAGCAAAACTATAGGCAATTCCTGCCGTTACGGTAAAAGCAGGAATCACGAAAGATAAGCCGCCTGGAAGCGCGAAACCTAACCCTGCACCGCCGATGATAGCTTTCATCAAAGTAATGATGTTGATTTCCATGGTTCCTCCTAAGCATTCAACAAAAGGTTGAATTACCTCAGGGGTAATCTTAATCAAAAATGAGCAATGATGCAAAATGAATCATCATTAAGTGGAGTGAACACGTATAAAAACGAACGCATCGGAATGCTGGCAGATGCGTGAAACATCTAAGGGCGCGTCCATGCGCCCTGAAACTCAGAAGCTGCTTGTTTGGCTGCCGATGTACTGTACATGCGTCTCGATGTCACGCAGGCATTTGCTGACGCCAACTATGTAGCAGAAAATAGTCGTTAACTCCGCCGCTGCTCCGGCGACATCATGCCCGTCGGCATCCATCTTACGCAGCATATCCATCAGCATTGAGTGTTCTACCAGACCGAGAACACCTTCCGGACTGTGGATATGATCACGGTAGTTCGGCTTCAGCGGGTAGTGATAGGTCTGCTTCTCTTCCGACTTCATCGCTTCCAGGATGGCAGGCATGAAACTGGCCACCACCTTCTGGGCTTTATCTGCCGGCGACAGCTCATCGCGAACGTATCGCCCGGTGCAGAGGATTTGCGTAAGCAATGTGCCAACAGTATCACGTTGCCTTACTTACCGGGCGAGAAACTCTCTTGTCAACAGGTGGTTTTTTTCCGACGAATTCTTTCGGACTGGCCGCTTTTCTTTCGTCGAGCCACTGTTCTACCTCATCTCCATCCCAGGCACATCGTCTGTCGGTGATATACCAACGCTTCGGGAATTCTCCTTCCGCTTCAAGTCGGCAAATCGTGCTCCATGAAAGTGGGACCACCAGCAACAACTCTTTCCTACCAAAAGCTTTTTTCATTAATTAATTCAACCGCATGTATTAAAAATGGCAGAGTTTTAGCAAGTGGTTTATCGGAAGTGCAGAGGATTACTCCTGGTTATGTGCCGATATAGATTCAATCGTCCAGATATCATCCACCAGCTACCCAATGATCAAAGAGTGGTGGAATAGAATCAGTCATTAGCGGCAGAACCTATGATTTTGGCGTTTGAAACATCGCGAGTGTTGGTTCAACCAGCTAAATGTTGGTTCAAAACCGGATGATGTTGGTTCGGTTTTTTGATAAATATGCAAGTAAAACAATGGCTTTTACGCTTTGAGGCAACTGAACCAACCGAACCAACGCATTTTGCATGTATATAGAGAAATTTTTCCGCACAAAAATTTAGGCGTGATTTTGTACCGGTGGACATGACCGACATGTGAGAATGTACCCTGAGCCCAATATCGCGCGATAAATAGGCAATGTTCGGCCATAGAAAAATATATGGGGGTATGTTTGGGGGTATGTGTGATTTTTGTAACTTACATAGTTAAATAAAATCATATTGTTATGAGTTTATATCGAATCCTGTAGGGGCCATTATCGCTTCTCTTACGTTCGATTCCTCCATCCCATACAAGACTTTGGCGTAGATCCGCGCTGCTATTACCCGTTAATTAATAACGAAAAGTTTAATTTTATTTCCCATCGCGCTGACTATAGTGATGACACATTCACTTGCTTATTAAGGTCATCGCTCATGAAGTTAATTATCGCTTCCGTTATTTCATTGTTGAGCTTCAGCGCGCTTGCGGCCCCGGAAGGGACATTAAGCGTACATATTCTCAATCAGCAGACCGGTCTGCCTTCTCAAGGGGTACAGATTGAGCTCGATAAACAGCAGGGCAGCGGCTGGCAGCATATCGCCAGCGGTAAAACGGATGCCGATGGCCGTATCAAGTCGCTTTATCCGCAGGCCGATAATATGGAGCCCGGGGTGTATAAAGTAACCTTCAAAACTGGTGACTACTTTAAAAGTCATAATATGAGCACCTTCTTTCCCGTCATTCCGGTTATTTTCAGCGTAACGGAACAGAACCAAAAGTTACATATCCCGCTGTTGTTGAGCCAGTACGGCTACTCTACCTACCGCGGTAGTTGATCCTCGCCCATCTGCAGGCCGGGCAAAGCGAAGACCGCCGTGTCTTGCTTTGTCCGGCACGTGTCACCGAATCCACTAAAACATCTGTCTAACATTTCATCCTACCCCTGATTGCCGCAACATCGTGGCTACACCTCCCTTTTGTTTTCAATAAACCATCTGTCGTTCGATTTCTTTTTGATATGTGATGACGGTAACTAAAACGCTGTTTTGTTTTCATTGAATCATTATTTCACATGATCAATGATAACGGCATGGTATCAGTGTGGTGCGCACAACCCTGAGACTCCTGACTTTTCTCATCTGTTCGTAATGCAATGAACAGTAAGAATTTTTTCAAACGATATTGAAAGAATAAGTCACATCCTTGCCGTTCAGGTGGGGTGGAGATGAGGATAAAAAATGAAGATCAAAGCAACCATTGAACGTATCCCTGGCGGCATGATGCTGGTTCCATTGCTGCTGGGCGCGGTGCTTAATACCCTGGCGCCGGATACCGGTAATTACTTTGGTTCATTCACCAAAGGCATGATTGGCGGCACGGTACCGATCCTGGCGGTGTGGTTTTTCTGTATCGGCGCATCGATCGATTTGCGCGCCACCGGTACCGTATTACGTAAATCCGGTACGTTAGTGATCACCAAAATTGCCGTCGCCTGGATCGTCGCTTTTATTGCCGCGATGGTCATTCCGGAAAACGGCGTCCAGACCGGTTTCTTTGCCGGACTGTCGGTGTTGGCAATTGTCTCGGCAATGGATATGACCAACGGTGGCCTGTACGCCAGCCTGATGAATCAGTACGGCAGTAAAGAAGAGTCCGGCGCGTTTGTATTGATGTCGCTGGAGTCCGGGCCGCTGATGACGATGGTTATCCTTGGCTCCGCCGGTCTGGCTTCCTTCGAGCCTCACCATTTTATCGGCGCGGTGCTGCCATTCCTGGTGGGCTTTGCCTTAGGTAACCTCGACCACGACTTCCGCGCTTTCTTTAGCAAAGCCACCCCGGTGCTGATTCCGTTCTTTGGTTTTGCGCTGGGCAACACCATCAATCTGAGCGTGATTCTGGATACCGGACTGCTGGGGATTGTGCTTGGCGTGGCGGTCATCATCATTACCGGCATTCCGTTGATTATTGCTGACCGGGTTATCGGCGGCGGTAACGGGACAGCTGGCGTCGCGGCTTCTTCCGCAGCGGGCGCGGCGGTTGCGAACCCGGTGATCATCGCGCAGATTAATCCGGCCTTTGAACCGGTGGCCGCTTCGGCGACGGCGCTGGTCGCGGCAAGCGTCATCGTCACTGCGATTTTAGTACCGATTATTACCGCCTTGTATGCCAAACGCTTTGGCAACGCGCAGGTGGTGAAAGCGCCTGGCGCCAGCGTGGCGCCATCGGCAAATCACTAATCTATTCTCGCCCTCCTGCGGAGGGCTTTGTCATTCAAGAATCTGCCTGGAGGCTAACGTGGACGTAAGACAAAGTATCCACAGCGCGCATGCGAAAACTCTGGATACCCAGGGGCTGCGTAATGAGTTTTTAGTTGAACGAGTGTTTGTGGCTGATGAATACACCATGGTGTACAGCCATATTGACCGCATTATTGTTGGCGGCGTTATGCCGGTGCAGCGCGGGGTGTCGGTGGGTGGCGAAGTCGGTAAACAGCTTGGGGTAAGCTATTTCCTCGAACGCCGTGAGTTAGGGGTGATTAATATCGGCGGCCCGGGTTGTATTACCGTTGATGGCCAATGCTATGAAATCGGCCACCGTGAGGCGCTGTACGTCGGTAAGGGGGCGAAAGAGGTGGTGTTTACCAGCGTCGACCATGCAAAACCGGCGAAGTTTTACTACAACTGCGCCCCGGCGCATACCACTTATCCAACGAAGAAAGTCACTCCTGCCGATGTAGCGCCGGTGACGCTGGGTGACAACCTGACCAGCAACCGCCGCACCATCAATAAATATTTCGTGCCGGATGTACTGGAAACCTGTCAGCTCAGCATGGGCCTGACCGAACTGGCGCCGGGTAACCTGTGGAACACCATGCCTTGCCATACCCATGAGCGGCGGATGGAGGTCTATTTCTATTTCAACATGGATGAGGATGCCTGCGTGTTCCACATGATGGGGCAGCCGCAGGAGACCCGTCATATTGTGATGCATAACGAGCAGGCGGTGATTTCACCAAGCTGGTCGATTCACTCAGGGGTGGGTACCCGCGCTTATACCTTCATCTGGGGGATGGTTGGCGAGAACCAGGTCTTTGACGACATGGATCACGTTGCCGTGCGCGATATACGTTAAAACGCCCGCTCAAGCCCGGATTGCCGTGGATGGAAATGCAGCGGAGTTCACACTATCAGTGTATAGAGGCGGGGCGGAAGGGGGAACCCATCGCCCCGTCATTGTTGACGTCGCTTCACTCGCAGGCTTTATTAATGTGTCAGACGCATCAATAGATGCGCAAAATGCGCTTATTCCTGGCTACAACTTCCCGCACTCTTACGGTTACCTAAATGTTAATGAGAGTTAACTATTCAGTTAATCAGGGAGAGTGTGATGTCCGCAACTGCCGCTACTTCAGTGTTTCGCGCCAGGGCCAAAGTGATCCTGCAGGTGACCTCAGGGAATTTTCTTGAGCAGTTTGACTTCTTTTTATTTGGTTTTTACGCCACCTATATCGCCCATACTTTTTTTCCTTCCGAAAATGAATTCGCCTCATTAATGATGACCTTCGCCGTTTTCGGCGCCGGGTTCTTGATGCGGCCCGTTGGCGCGGTGGTGTTAGGCGCCTGGATTGACAAGGTCGGCAGACGTAAAGGTTTAATCGGCACGCTGTCGATTATGGCGATGGGGACCATCCTGATCGTGCTGGTGCCAGGTTATCAGACTATCGGTTTGTGGGCGCCGGCGCTGGTGCTGTGCGGCCGACTGTTGCAGGGCTTTTCTGCCGGTGCGGAACTGGGCGGCGTCTCGGTTTACCTCGCTGAAATGGCGACACCTGGACGTAAAGGGTTTTATACCAGTTGGCAATCCGCCAGTCAGCAGGTGTCCATTATGGTGGCCGCTTCACTGGGCTATCTGCTCAATATGCTGCTCAGTGAGTCGAGTCTGCATCAGTGGGGATGGCGAATTCCGTTCGCGATTGGCTGCCTGATCGTGCCTTTTATCTTCTTTTTACGCCGCAACCTGAATGAAACCGCGGAGTATACGGAGCGTAAGGAACATCCGACGTTAGGACAATCGCTGACGATTCTGCTGGCAAACTGGCGGGTGGTGATTGCGGGGATGTTAATGGTGGCGATGACCACTACCGCGTTCTATTTGATCACGGTCTACGCGCCAACCTTTGGCAAAAACGTGCTGTTATTAAGCGCCTCGGATAGCCTGCTGGTCACGCTGTTGGTGGCGATCTCTAATTTCATCTGGCTGCCTATCGGCGGTATGCTTTCCGATAGGTTTGGTCGTAAACCGGTATTGGTCAGCATGACGCTGCTGGCTATTTTCACCAGTTGGCCTGCGTTATCGCTGCTGGCCCGCATGCCGGACTTCGCCATGATGTTGTCCGTGCTGCTGTGGCTCTCCTTTATTTACGGCATCTACAACGGCGCGATGATCCCCGCGCTGACGGAAATTATGCCCAGGTCGGTCAGGGTCGCTGGTTTTTCCCTGGCTTACAGCCTGGCTACCGCTCTGTTTGGCGGTTTTACGCCGGCGATGTCCACTGCGTTAATTAAAATCACCGGGGATAAGGCGGCGCCCGGCTACTGGATGAGTTTTGCGGCAATCTGCGCGCTACTGGCGACGCTGTATCTCTATCAACGCGTTTCCCGACAGGCATTGAAAACGCAAAATTCTTTAGGTTAAGAGGTGAATATGCAACGTAAATCATGGGTTTTCTCGTTAGTGGTATTCACCTGCGGCTATGCGCATGTTGCCGTCGCGCAGGAGATCACGGTGATGATTTCCGGCGGCTTCTCCGCGGCGTTGGATAAACTGGCGCCCGACTATCAGCAAAAAAGCGGCAATACCTTACATATCATTCATGGTCCCTCGATGGGGAAATCCGCGGAGGCGATACCGAACCGCCTGGCGGCAGGGCAAAAGGCGGATGTGGTGATTATGGTGGGATACGCCCTGGATGATTTGCAAAAGCAGGGCAAAGTGATGCCGGGGTCGCGTATTGAACTGGCGGATTCACGTATTGGCGCCGTCGTGCCAAAAGGGGCCCCGGTACCGGATATCAGCAGCGTCGCCGCGTTGAAACAAACATTGCTGCTGGCGAAATCCATCGCCTATTCGGATAGCGCCAGTGGGCGCTATGTTGAAAAGGAGCTGTTCAGCAAACTGGATATTGCCGCGCAGGCGAGCCCCAAAGCAAAAATGATCGAAAAAATCCCCGTTGCTTCGCTGGTGGCAAAAGGGGACTACGCGATAGGGTTTCAGCAGGTTAGCGAACTGTTGCCGGTCAGCGGCGTGACGTTCGTTGGCCGTTTGCCGGATGAAGTGCAATACGTTACCCGCTTCGCGGGCGCCGTAGTTGCCGATTCATCCGCGCAGTCGCAGGCGAAGCAGTTGCTGTGCTATCTGGCTTCAGTCCCGGCGCAGGCGGAAATCCGTCGCACAGGCATGGATCCTTTACCCTCCAACGCCTGCGAATTACCGGAAGAGGGCTAATTATGCGGTGGGATGGTAAAAATCGGTAATGGCTTTTTCGAGTTCGGCGGCCAGAGGAGGTAATGCTTTGCCCGCTTTTTTTATCAGCCCCACCTGCCTTTTCACCTCTGGTTCCACTAGCGGAATACTGGCTAACGCGTGGTGTGCATAGGCCGGCAGCGCCATCGCCGGGATGGCCGCAATACCGAGGCCGGCATCAACCATACCCAGCATGGTCGTCACATGGCGGGTTTCACAAACTGCAGTGCGTCGTGGCCCTACGTCGCTCAGGGCGCCGTCCAGCAGGTGGCGATTGCCGGAGATCTTATCAAGCCAGATGTAATCGTGGTTAAAAAAATCTTGCCAGCTGAGGCTGTTACGCTGCGCCAGCGGATCGTCTCGTCGGCAAACCGCCTGGTAACGTTCATGGACCAGCGGCGTAAATACCACCTCGGACGCGATTTCGGAGAGAAAACTCAGGCCGAAATCCGCCTGGTGATTCTGCACGGCGCTATAAACATTTCCGGCGCTGGTATCAATGACCTTGATCCGCGCTTTGGGAAAACGCAGACGGAATTGGCTGATAACCTGCGGCATAAAATAGTTGGCGGCTGAGGGGACACAGGCAACCGTCACCAGCCCGTTGCCGAAGGCGGCGCGGTCGCTAATACCGTCCAGGGCATCTTCGAATTCGGAAAGCAGATGCTGCGCCTTTGGGGCGAAAGCTCTGCCGGTTTGCGTGAGGGTCACCCGGCGAGTGGTTCTTTCAAACAATCTCACCCCTAAAGCGGTTTCCAGCTTTTCAATTCGCCTGCTTAACGCCGATTGCGAAATGCAAATCGCCTCGGCGGCATAGCGAAAGCTGCCGTGCTCGCTGAGGGCTAAAAAGGCGTAGAGATCCTGCAGGTCAAAAAGGGGCAAGTGGCGCTTCTCCTGGATTTAACAAAAAAACAACAATCAATTGTACTGTTTATTTGGTTTTCCAGGAAGAAACAACACCGACCAGCCGCAGGTTAAATAGATGACCTGCGGCCCGGCATCAGGCGTGCGCCAGCAGCGGGAACATCAATTTGTTGTCGTGGAAGATGTTCTCTTTAGTCGAATAGATAAACAACATATCGTCGCCGTCTATTTTTTCGTACTCGCCCAGGCGCGCTTCCTTCGGCGTAAAACCTAGTACCGCCTGTTGCGATTGCGGCTGGGCGAGTTCATTGATAATGGTCGCCATGGATTGTCCGGCATCGCAAAAAATATCAAAGCAGATAAGCTCATGGGCGCTTTGCATCGCAATGGCGACGGCCTGGTTTTTCTCCGAGTAGTAGACAAAATGCTTCATAAACGCCGAACAGTAAAACATCAGCAGACCGAAGTTATTCTCCACTCGTAGCTGTGAAAAGGGGTTGGATTTCTGGTAGTAGTGCTTAAGCAGGGCGATATCCTGCGCACTATCCATATCCAGTTTACGGAAGTCGCCGGGAGTAGGCGAAACGGGGGCCACATATTGATATTCGTCGGTCCGCGTAAAGCCAAATTTGGGATAGAAGTCGACGGTAGTAGAGTTGGCGAACAGGAAAAAAGCATCCGCTTTGTCACGCCAGTCATCAAGGATATGTTGTATCAACTGTCCGGCAAGCCCTTTATTACGGTAATCAATATTGGTCATTACCGTACCTATTTGAATATAGCGTCGGGGTTGGCCTTGCCAGACCAGATCAATAATATTCGCGGAGGCGTTGGCGATAACTTTATTCTTATCAACGAAAGCGTAAGGGATATAGGATTCGCTCCAGTATCCCTGCTGATACCAGGCGTCAAAGGAAAGATCGAACGTTTTGATGGCTAAATCAATAAAGCTTTTTCTTAATGTATTATCATCTTTGAGTTGCTTAACCAATTTGTAGTGCATCGCAGTCATTCCTTTCTTATTCGTTTTGCTATCCGGGATTGCTACAGGCAAATTTTACCCCTTGAAAATCACAGGTTTTGTGCCTGAGTATGGCGGTTTTCTGCGGTTTGTACAGCATTGGAGGAAGGGCATTGCTCAGGACGTTGCCTGGCTCACAATTAACCGCAAACATTCTACGTGGATAAGGTAAGTAAGGCGTAAACGCAGTGGTTTAAAAATGAGCGCGCGGGGCATTTGGTTTATTCTTTTTTCTCAGGGAATAATCTGAAGAAATGTATTTGAGAGGAATTTATAGTAAAGCCTGAGTATAAGGAATAAATATTTTAATTATTCCTTCTGGCCATAACTGTTTGATATTTATCTATAAAATCAAAGGTATCGAAAAGTTGTATTTTATCAATAGGTAATATGCACTAACGCTAAACGGTACAAAGCGTATTTTAGTTTCTGCGATGATATTAAATTGCTGAGGGATGAGCTAAATGAGCCATCATCTTCTACACTTTGTGGCGCCGTTGCCATTGAGGTTTTTCGCAAGTAAGGGAAAAACATCATATCAGCGCTGAATGTAACCAATTGAATGTTAATGAGAAGTTGTCATATTTTCAATAGAGGAGTTCGTGATATGGCATTCGTAACAACTAAAGATGGCGTTAATATTTATTTTAAAGACTGGGGGCCGAGAGAAGCTCAGCCAATCGTGTTCCACCATGGCTGGCCGTTAAGCGCTGATGACTGGGATAACCAGATGCTGTTTTTCCTCGCACAGGGTTTTCGCGTCATCGCCATCGATCGCCGCGGGCATGGGCGCTCCGATCAGGTAAGTGAAGGTCACGATATGGACCACTATGCGGCCGATGCTTCCGCGGTAGTGGAAAGTCTGGATTTACATAACGCTGTTCATGTTGGTCATTCAACCGGCGGCGGCCAGGTCGCGCGCTATGTGGCTAAATATGGTCAACCGCAGGGTCGTGTAGCCAAAGCAGTATTAATTAGTTCCGTACCGCCGTTAATGGTGAAAACCGACAATAACCCCGGCGGTACGCCCATCGAAGTATTTGACGGTTTCCGCAAGGCGCTTGCTGCTAATCGCTCACAGTTCTATCTCGATGTTGCCAGTGGCCCGTTCTATGGTTTTAACCGAGATGGCGCAGAGGTTTCGCAAGGTACCATTCAAAACTGGTGGCGTCAGGGGATGACCGGTAGCGCGAAAGCCCATTATGAAGGGATTAAGGCCTTCTCTGAAACCGATCAGACCGACGATCTGAAAGCGATTACGGTGCCGGTGCTGGTGATGCAGGGCGACGACGACCAGGTTGTTCCTTATAAGAATGCCGCCATTTTGCAGGATAAACTCTTAGCGAATAGCGAGCTGAAAATTTATCCGGGCTTACCGCATGGTATGCACACGTCACATGCGGATGTGATTAACGCCGATCTGCTGGCTTTCATTCGTTCATAACCTCTTTGCCCCCTGAGAACATTCACAGGGGGCGATTGCTTTTCTAAAGCGTGTTTTCAATAACATTTTTTGGCGACGATAAAGTATGAAGAAAATGTGTTTTTACTTTAAAAGTACTCTTTAAAAAAACAATGTTGAATCATTCTTAAAATATAATAGAATTATAAAGGATAAGCGTTGTTGCTTATCTTTTAGTTGCTTAAAAGAAAAGTAGTTAAAAGCACTGCCAGGACGGTAGTGCTTTTTTACGTTCATGGTGTTGCAATAACGTTTGTTTTTTGAAAACCTGATTTTGTATTTTTTATTGCAGTCTTAACGGTTTTAAGTACAATTAACTTTGTAGGCCAATATATGTTTTTCAGCAAACTGATTGGCATTCTTCCCTTGTTTCGATATGTCTTATGATATCATGGTGCCATATCTTTTTTCCTTTTTAACCACCAGATTACTGGTGGTTTTTTCTTTTAAAAAATAGCGCAAAGTGATTGCAACATATCTGAAATGATTTTTTCTTCCGCATATGATTTGTGATAATGGATGAAACACTCATAAATCATTTGTAACTCCGGCGGTGGGGTGAAAAGTTTAATTGGAATTTTGCCAAGCAGTTGGTTAGCGATCACTTCAGGCATTAGTACAACATGTTGGCTATATGCTGCCATCAGTATCATATTGATCGAGTTACTGGCTTTGCAGACAATGTTTCTTAAATTCATGTGTTTATGGAACAGATTCACGTGTTCAAAATCATCATGAAAAAGATGCATGCCTCGACCCCATATGATATGGGTTGCTTTTTCCCAATCGCTAAGACTAAATTGGTCATTTGACAGAGGATATTGCTTGTTTGCAACTATTTTAACCCCGCAAGAAAATAGTCTTGATTGAATGATATTATTATCAGGCGTAAGTCGGGTGCCAATATCAATGTCAACCTCTTTATTTCTCAGCCTTTGCAGGCGCTCGGAGTCATCGGTAGGCAAAGGGGTAAAATTAATTATTCTGGTTTCAGAGCGATGATTAAAGGAGATACCTATTAACAATTCAAGGATTGCGTAAGAGCTGAGTGTGATGTCTCTACTGGAGAGATTAATCGCTTTACTGCTAAAAGAGCTATTATTAACGATACTTAAATATCGTTTTGAAAGTTCCTTGGCTATATTATCTGGCATCATCCCATTCTTTGTTTTAAAGAACAGTGCAGTGTTGGTCGATTTTCTGGCTTTGTTTATGTAATAGCTAATTGCACCGGGGGTGACATTAAGTAACTCTGCAGAACGCGTGACGCTACCGCAATTAACCAGTGTATGTATCACTCTCAATGATTTAATATCTAAATTATGCATGGAGATTATCGATTTAAAATAATCTCGCATTTTATCAAAACTGGTATAATAGTGTGGTTTAACTACACCAAAAATAAATTTTCTATTGTAATTTTATGTTTTATATAGATTTAGTTGCGCTCATGGATTTGGCTGCTAAGGGATATTGTTTATCATAGTTGATACTGAACGGTGTACTTTGGCGGGGTCAAGACCGGATGAATGTTTGGTACGTTTAATATGTGCCAGGCAGTAGTTTCTCCGTCTTCTTACCCAATCCTGTTCTTCTGCGGTGTGACAATGGTCCATAATCGATAGCCAGCAAGTAGCGGCTCTACGCCATAACCCTTTTTTCTCAAGGTTTTCAGCTGTACGATTTTTTACCATAATGATATCCCTTCTATATAATAAGTTTGATAAGAATGTTATGGAGTGACGTTTTCAACCGTTGTAATTTGATGCAGTTTATCCAAAATCATCTGAAGTGCATTATCACCTGATAACGAGCGATGATAATGAAGAAAACACTCAAAATTCATTTGCAACTCTGGAGGTGGGATAATGGACTTCAGCGGTAGATAATTCTCCAGGTTTCTCGACAGCACTTCAGGCATTAACATAATGTGATCTGTAAAGGCACACAGCATTACCATATTTAATGAGTCGCTTGAAATCATTGAGATATTCCGCTCCTCCATCAACTCGTGGAACCTGTTAGCATGTTTATAGTCATTGCAGGTAAAATTCATTCTCCTTGACCATCTAACGTGATGGCTTTCCTGCCAGTCTTTTAGGGTGAAGTTGCTATTGGCTTTTTTATTATCCCTCCTCATAAGAATGTTCAACTTACATTTAAATAATGAAACTTGCACTATGCTTCGGTCTTGCTGTAAGCCAGTGCCGATATCAATATCTACCTCTTTACTTCTTAAGCGGCGCAGGCGTGTTTCGCAATCCATTTCTGGGGGAGAGAAATGAAACATCCCCGGGAAGTTTTGCTTATCGGAGATTCTCATGGAAATCATAAATTCGAATAACGAATAGGTACTAATGGTGACCATTCGGTTTTCAAGCTTTTTCGTACCAGAGATCTCGGAGAGTTCTCGTTTGATGTTTTGATAGCGAAGGCTAAGTTCCCTGGCAACATTGTCAGGCACCATCCCATTGCCCGATCTGGAAAACAGTGCTGAACCGGTAAAATGTCGCGCTTTATTGAGCATATAGCTCACGGCTCCAGGGGAGACATTTAACAACTCAGCTGTTCTGGTCACACTCCCGTTAGTCACCAGAAAATGAATAACTCGCAATACTTTCAAATCCAGTGATTCGTTCACGATATTTTCCTTTTAGTCTAATTATTTAATAAACATATCGTTTTTTTATTTCCCACTGATGGATGGAGAAATAGTAATCAACATCAACGACAAAGCAATTAAAAGTGCTTTTTAAGAACATTAAAAACCATGTGTGTTTTGTGGTCTGAAGGCAATAGGAATGATGCCAAATGGTCATGTATCCCATTGTTTTTGTATGGTTACTTATTTTTTGGAAATCTATTTCTTTTCAGCCTAATTGAAAGTTATTCAGCTTTTTTAAAAGGTGTTTTTAGTGGATGTGGGGTGGATTGAACAATAAAGTTTCACCACTAAAGTAATGGTAACAGATCCTTATGACGCTAAGGCATTGAAGGTTAGTTTATTTTTAACTGTTTATTAGAAGAGGGCTACAACTCTTTATTTCATAAATACCGCGTGAAAACAGGATAAATAACAGATGAATAAATCGTATAAAATTATTTGGAACGAATCATTGCAGGACTGGGTCGTTGCAGGAGAATTTGCCGCTGGAAAGAAGAAAACCAAAACGTCCCGCCTGATTCGCGCCTGGGCGGCAGGCCTGCTTGGTAGTGCTTCGCTGATATCTTCCTCAGCCTTTGCTGCAGATAGGGAGGTTACGCCTTTTACCCCCACCTCTGACACCATTGTTATTTCCGGCAACGATAATCTGATCCAGGGAAGCGGAAAAGGGTTTGCTGAGCTGCTGGGGAATGATATCGGATTTCGAAATATCTCCGTTAAAGACGCCTTTGAACAAGGAATTTTGACCAAAGGTACTGAATTTGTGAATGCGTTTAATGTCCAGCAGGGTGGGCTAAGCGATACTACAACAGTTATCGACCCTGTTACGGGTAATAAACGAACGATTAACGTGTTCGATAATGATGACATGTTTACAACTTCTCTTGCCGATTTTACTTTTGCTAACCACTATGATGTTGGCCCAGAGGGTCAGTATGTCGATAAATTTATTTACGATATTTCCTCTGATTCGACGCTAAATGTCGATGTCGGAGACAAATCTTCAGAGTGGGTCAATAATCCGGCTAACTTTGTCAATATCATCATGAAGAGCAGCGGTACCGAGTCAAAATTTACCTCGGCGGTTTATAAAGTTGAAGATGGCGGGACGTTAAATTACAACGGGAAAACGATTGTCTCGCTGGGAAATATCGCCAGCATAGGTAGTACCACTCCACGTTCCGTGGCCGGTTTTCAGGTCCCTGTAGGGGGAACCATTGACTCTAAAATTGGCTCATTCACCATTAATAATCTGGATGACATTAAGGCCTATAACACTGCGCTGATTAAAGCGCTGCAGGAAAATCGTCTCTCACCAGCGGATTATGAATCCGAGTTTTACAAGGCGCTAACTCCAGGGTCTATTGAAGCGATTGACAGCGTGAGTGCAGGTGACCCGGTTGTTCAGACAATTAATAAAAATCGGGTTGCCTATATTTATGCCACTGGCCCGGGTGCTAAGGTCAATATCGCCGATGGCGCCAATATTCAGACGTTCCGCTCTGATGCTAGTTTGGTCCGGGTTGAGAATGGGGCACAGCTGACCAACTCTGGGGACATTGGGGCTTTCTACAGCAATATCACCAGCGGCGGGTATGTTATTTCGGCGGACAACAGTTCCGTCCATAACATGGCCACCGGCGTGATTGATGCGGGCACTAACCAGGAAGTGGGCGCCTTTAATTACAATGGCCAGAATATGGCTAATTTAGTACAAGTTGGCCGGATTACCGCCATTACAGCAAGGGATAGTGACATCATTAACGACGGGGTGATCAACGTCACCTCCCCACAGAGTTATGCTCAACAACTTGGCATTCAAGCTCTGGGCGATAGCACCGTTACTAACAATGGCGCAATCAACGTCGCATCGAACACGCAGACCTCCAGCGTGCTGGGAAATGGCGTTGCTAATATCGGGGTCAGTCTGGCTGGGCGGGGGTCTGATGACCGCAGCGTCTCGATGGTGAATAACGGCACCATTTCTATTGGTCGATCAGCGCAGCGCAACCTGACGGATGTCAGTGAAGATGTGGCGGTGGACTGGGTCGGGGTGACGGGCGTGGCGGTCACGAATGCTAACTTTACTAACAACGGTGATATTACCACCGGCGCGCTGACGCACGGCGTTACCGCCATCAAATCCGTAGGCGGCACCGTCAACCAGGCAGGGACGATCACTATTAACAGCGCTTATTCTCCTGAAGGCAAGGTGCCTGCGCAGTCCATTGCCATGGATGTCTGGGTATTCTCTCAGGCGGAAAACAGCGGGACCATTACGCTGAACGGCGTTAACGGCGTGGGGATGAACGTGCGTGAGAGGGCCGAAGCGACCAACTCCGGTACCATCGTGGTCGCTCAAGGGATCGACGGTCAGAGCAAGACGCCCAACTACGGTATTGTGTCACAAGGGAAGGGGGCGAAAGCCACGCTCACCGGGAACGTTGATCTGACCGGAGACGGCGCGATTGGCGTGTATGTGAAAGAGGGCGGTGTGGCTGCCGTTGATGGCGGTAACGTTAATTTCGTCAGCGGGGTTAACCAGACGGGTTATGTCATCCATGGCGCCGATTCGTCTATTACTAACAGCCACAGCGTGCAGAGCGTCAGCACGGATGGCTCCACGCTCTATCGCATTTCCGGCGGGGCCGCCTATGCCGCGGCTGGCGGCGATCTGACGGCGTCCGGCGCCGGCAGCACCATTCTGCTGGCGACCGGCAGAAATGACGAGAATACGGTGGCCAGCAACATCAATACGGCCGGTATGACGCTGCGTGTGAATGGCCAGGATGCGACGGCGCTGCGCGTGGAAGGCGGCGCGGAAGCGACAATTGACGCCAGTACCAATATTAGCCTTGCGCAGAACGGCGCGACGGCAGGGATCGTCCGTGGCGGCTCGACGACGATCACCGGCGAAGAAGGCGCTACCGGCGCATCCGTTCTGAACAGCGCGGCGGTACTGAACGGGGATAACGTCGCTGTCGGGGCCCTGGGCTACAAGGTACTGACCGGCGGTACGCTGAACCACAGCGGGACTATCGATCTGGCGGCGGCGGACAGCACGGGTGTACTGATCAACGGCGGGACGCTGAATAATACCTCTTCTATCAGCGTGAATGGTACCGCCGTCGATATTATCGGCGCGAATTCGACGGTCAACAACACCGGGGTGATTACCGCAACCGATGGTCGGGCCGCATTCAGACTGTCTGATGGCGCGTCGCTCAATCTGACCGGTAGCGGCGTTACCCATGCTACCGGGTCGGCGCACGGTATCCTGCTGGATGACGGCGCTACAGGACTTACGGTCAAAGATGCCACCATCAACATGGATCCGATTAGTACCGGCAACGGCATTGAAAACAAGGCTGAAATTGCCGGTATCCATCTCGATAACACGACGATCAACGCCCATAACGGCGCGGGTGTCCGTACTTCGGCTTCGCTGGCGCAGAGCAACAGCGGCGTGATAAACGTCATCGGCAGCGGTACCGGTCTGTTGTTCCAGAATGCCGACGGCTCAATGACCGACAACGCCTACGATATGTCGCAGTCCCAGGCCCTGGTTGTGAACGTCAACAGCGCCGAAGGGCGCGGGATGACCACCAATACCTCCGGGGATATTAAAACCGGCGTCAGCGTCAATGTTAATGATGCCAGCGGCAGCTCTGCGCTGGTCATCGGCGGGCAAACGGCGCATGTTGAACAGTCGGGTATGCTGGCATCGACATCCGCCACCCAGGTAGTGGATATCAACAATGGCCACACCACGGACTTTGTGAACAGCGGCACGATTGCCTCTACGGCCGCTGATGCGCTGGTGATGAATGTGGATAAGCAGGTGGTACACTTTACCAACCAGGCTAACGGTAACCTGACCGGCGCCGTCAATCTGCTGAGCGGCAATAACACGGTAACCCTGGAGCACGGCAGCCAGGCTAAAACCGCGTTCACTACCGGCGCGGGCGATGACCTGTTCGAACTGACGAATATCACCGCAGACGAAAATCCGCAGTTGTTCGCCACCCTGGATGGCGGCGCGGGCCACAACACGCTGGCTCTCAACAATTCGGTTTATACCCTGAAGGATGCCGACAAAATCCAGCACATGTCCGATGTGGAGCTGAAGAATAACTCCACCTTCACCCTCGATCATACCCAGCTTGATTTAACGGCTGCGGATGCGGGCTGGAATATCGACAGCACCAGTACGCTGGCGATGCAGGACAGCGCGGACCTCGATTTCGCCAGCCACCTGCAGGGTGATGGCCTGGTGACCGTCGATCTCGGGGGGCAGGATCATACCTTTGCCTTTACCGATAACAACAAAGCCGACGGCTTCGCCGGGACGGTGGAACTGACCAACAGCCACTTCGTGCTGGATGGCGCAACGACCGCCAACAACCAGGCGCTGTCAGACGCCACCCTGAAGCTGGGAGAAGGCAGTGTTACTGACGTAGCAAAAGGTACCCAACAGATTGGCGGCCTGGCGTTCAACGGCGGTACGGCGGTATTTGATACTGACACGGTCGGTAAGTCGGTATCGGATGCCTATATCACCACCACCGGCAACCTGGATATCAGCGGTACCGGCAACGTGCAGGTGAACACCGACAGCCCGGTATTTAACGGCCCGACGATGCCTGATAACGCGGTCAATTTGCTGGCGCAGGATGACGGCGATATCTCTCTGAAGCTGGCCGGCTCCACCGGCAGCGTATCGGCATACGGCGGCAACCTGACTCTGCTGGACCGCAACGGCAAGGCGGTCACGGATGCGGTGAGCAGCGCCGTGATGCAGAACGGGGAAACGGTGGCCAACGCCACCTACGATTACCGTCTGACCTCCGGCGACAACAGCGATGGTCTGTACATCAACTATGGTCTGACGAAAGTCGAGCTGCTGACCAGCGGTGATAATGCGCTGACGCTGAATGCGCAGGGCGCCACCGGCGCGGCGGCAGATCTCAGTGCCCAGGTCACCGGCGCGGGCGACCTGGCGATTGATGGCGGCGCGGGCAATACCGTCTCGCTGTCGAATCTGGCGAACGACTATACCGGGAAAACCGACGTTCGCAGCGGTACGCTGCTGGCGAACAACGATAATGTGCTGGGGCAGACATCGGAACTGCATCAGGCGGCGGATACCACCGTGGACCTGAATGGCCACAGCCAGAGCGTTGGCCTGCTGAATACCGATGCTGGGGCGACCACCGACTTTAATGGCGGCAGCCTGGCCACTGCCAATGGCGGTACCGTGAACGGCGGGCTGACCGGGAACGGGGCGCTGGCGGTTAACGGCGGTATCCTGACGGTCAATGGCGCGAATGTGCAGATGAACGCGGCAACGACCATCGCCAGCGGCGCCACGGTGGAACTGAACGACATTGCCGGTCTGGGCTCCGCGGCAATCGTGGATAACGGTCTGCTGGCGCTGAACGAAGGCGTACAGGGCCTGCTGAGCAATAGCCTTACCGGCAGCGGCGATGTGGACAAAAACGGTTCCGGTCTGGTCACGATGACCGCCGACGCCGCGCAGTACACCGGTACCACCAACCTGAATGCCGGCGGCCTGCAACTGGGCAGCGACGGTAATGACGTCATGCTGGCCTCCTCCACCGTGAATGTGGCGGAAGGTACGCAGTTTGGCGGCTTTGGCGGCACGGCCGGCGATGTGAACAACCGCGGTACGCTGACCATTGGCGCGCTTGATACCAGCGCGAGCGCAGGACATACCTTTACCATCGGTCAAAACCTGAGTAACAGCGGGGTGATCAACGTCAGCGCGCCGGGCGCAACGACGGCAGGTAACACGTTGCATGTTGCCGGGGATTATGCCGGTAACGGCGGTACGCTGAACCTCAACACCCAACTCGGCGGCGATAACTCGCTCACCGACAAACTGGTGGTGGACGGCAATACCAGCGGCACCACCCAGGTGGCGGTGACCAATGCCGGCGGCAGCGGTGCGAAAACCCTCAATGGGATTGAGGTGGTTTCCGTCGGTGGAAACTCTGCCGGTGAGTTCACCCAGAAAGGACGTATTGTTGCCGGCGCCTACGACTACACCCTGGCGCGTGGGCAGGGCGGTAATGCCGGTAACTGGTACCTGACCAACAACGGGGAAACGCCGGTAGATCCGGTCAATCCGGTCAATCCGGATAATGGCGGAGACACACCTGATAATGGCGGTGGCGATAAACCGCATACCCCGGATATTCGTCCGGAAGGTAAGGCGTACGCCAGCAACATGCAGGCGGCGAACACCCTGTTCAACATGACGCTGCACGATCGCCTCGGTGAGACCCACTATGTCGATGCCCTGGGCCAGGAGCAGACCACCAGCCTGTGGCTGCGCCAGGTCGGCGGCCACACTCGTTCTAATGATGGCAGCGGCCAGAACAAAACCCAGGCGAATCGCTATGTTGCGCAACTGGGCGGTGATATAGCCCAGTGGAGCAGCGACGGGGCCGATCGATTCCATCTTGGTATCATGGCGGGGTATGCGAATCAGCACAGCAACACGCGCAACCACCGTAATGGTTACTCTGCGGACGGCAGCGTCAACGGCTACAGCACCGGTCTTTACGGTACCTGGTTCCAGGATAACGAAGAGAAAACCGGCGCCTATGTCGATACCTGGATGCTGTACAACTGGTTTGATAACAGCGTGTCATCGAAAGGCGCTTCTTCAGAAAGCTATAAATCGAAAGGTCTGACTGCATCGGTGGAGACGGGTTATACCTGGAAAGTGGGCGAACGTAACGATCATGAAAGCTATTACGTACAGCCGCAGGCCCAGGTGACCTGGATGGGTGTCAAAGCAGACGATCATAAAGAGCAGAACGGTACGGTCGTGCAATTCGGTGGCGATGATAACGTTCAGACCCGTCTGGGCGCCCGGTTCTTTATCAAAGGACACAATGCCAAGCTGGATAATGGTAAGGACCGGACGTTTGAGCCGTTTATCGAAGCGAACTGGATCCACAATACCAAGGACTTCACCGCAGGCCTGGATGGCGTGCCGGTTAAAGTCGCGGGAACACGCAATATTGGTGAGCTGAAAACCGGTGTTGAAGCGAAGCTGAATAAAAACGTGAACCTGTGGGGCAATATCGCCCAGCAAATTGGGGACAAAGGTTACAGTGATACCCAGGCGATGGTCGGGTTTAAAGTTAATTTCTAAAATCACGCCCCCTTCGGGGGGCTGTCGAAGGTTTATTATGCGTTTAAAGTATTTTAATGTTGTACGCAATATATTTATTTCTGGCCTGATACTGTCAACATTATCAGGTTGTGACCAGGGAGATAAAATGCAGCTAAAAATTGCTTACCTTGAACCAGGGAAGGTATTAACAGAGTCGGTTATTGGCAAGCAGGAGCAGGCCCGACAGCAAAAAGTGCATGATATTTTGATGCAGGCCGGTAAGGATGCTGAAGCGCGTTATGCGGAGATGACACCGGAGCAGAAACAAAAAAGCGCGCTGGCAGATCAAACGATACTTAATAACCAGTGGCAGGCAGAACAGCGTCATGCCAGGGAAATCAGCATGAAGACGATCGCTGCCGCCGTTGAGGCGTACCGGGTCAATCATAAAATAGATGTGGTACTGAGCCAGAATCAAGTGATTGCAATAGATTCGAGAAGTAATATCACTAAAGATATTATTGATGAGCTTAAAAAAGTTCACGTTGATTATGGTTCTTTACCTGTGATAACAATAAAGCAAGAAGAGAGTAAAGATGCAGGAGCGAATAAGAAAGTAGAAAAGCCAACACCACAGGGAAGTGATAAATAGTTGCAAAGCCAGGCCCTGGTGGCCTGGCTTCTTATTATAAAAATAACAGTATGATTTTTAAACTACACAGGAGCTAATAAAATGGATGAGTCTCTCAGAGGATATTGGGATTATTGTGGGTTGAATTTACTTTTTGTGTCCAGATTACTGGAGGAGCGTCTTGAAAGTAGATTGGCCACTTATGGGGTTACCCTTCGCGAGCTTATGGTTTTACGACTTATTGCGGATGACGCTTTTATTAAGCAAAAGGAATTAGATTTATATGTTGGTCATTTTCATGAACCGATAAGAAAAACCCTGGATTCGCTTGAGAGCAAGTTGCTTATTAATAGGGAGCATAAACGACGCTGTGGCAAGAGGGTATCTCTGGCAGACGTTACTGAGAGCGGTATTGCACTGCTAAAGAAGGCTGATACCATTTTACGAAGACAAGAAGAGATTTTTCTGGGGCATCTGCCGAGAGCAACAAGAGTTGGTGTAAATTCCACACTCGAAAATGTACTGAAAAAAACGCTCACACACTGAAAAATAGAAAAGGGGAATGGTTGATTAAAACCATTCCCCGAATGCTTTAAAAATCAAGAAAATAATCCATGCGATTAGGGATGGGAGTGCGAAACCTAATCCAGAAACAAAAATTAACACATTGAAGTATCGAACATCATAAAATTCAAGCCAGACAATAATAAATGTACTCCAGTGAAGATAATGAAAAGAAAGTCCGCACCAAAGCAATACTGCAGCGCCACCGCTATAAAGTGAGATAACCAGAATAGCAAGCAGTAGTATTGTTGTTAGCGTTTTTTTGTGATGCCCCATTGTTGCTAAGCGTTATGGGGCGCTGTGCCAGAAGTGGCGGTATCCATCACTGCTTTCGGCGTAATCATAGGTAAAAACTGCGCTACCAGGTTTGCGGCGCCTAAAATATCGGTGCCACATTTCTCTGCAAGAGGCTGGAGCTCAGAAAAATCTATAAACTCAAGGACCTGAGCCGCATCAATGCTGAGTGCCTTGTTATTGCTTTGCCATGAAGAAACAACGTGGGTAAGGTTATGTTCATTCATTTTTTGTAAGAGATGTTGTATTCCACCCAAACTATTTACCCATAAAGCCACATGCTCAAGATGCGATTCAGACTGTTCATAACCAAATAGCTTTTTAAGAAAAATAGCGAGGCGCATATTTACTCCATTTTTATTGTAAATGATGTGTATTGTTTAGCGTCGATTGTTAAACAGGAAGCATTCAATTAAATTGGAAGACATATATAGGTGGCGGACACATCAGCGACGAAAACTACAACGGAGGAATTTGATGTGCCCGCCGTGTTTTGCATAAGTTAATCTAATAAAAATTTCTATGAACTCAATTATATTATTATTTTCAGTCCTGATAGACAATACTAATTCATTTAAATGGTTATTTAATAATGTGAGTTCTTTAAATTTTCTTTTTAAATTATTTATGTTGCATGTTTGTGTTATCAAGATACAATAATTGTTAAATCAATAAAAACTAATGCTGTTCTAACATCACTTATTAGGCCACTTGATATGAGTGGCTTTTTTTTATCATTGACAGCAATAATTCTTAAAATTACAAACGGGATTTATGATAATAAAAAATCTTATGGTTTCTTTAGTCATGCTTAACTCAGTAGCAGCAATGGGAAATTCCGGGGTTCGCTTATCGTGTCATTTCAGGGAAAATGTTTTAATATCACGCTTTAGTTATCATCTTAGTACTATGTTATGGGGGGATAACTTCGAAGTGGCTTCAGGTAGCCTCAAAGGACGGACCAATAGCGGACTTAGATTTGAAGTGACTGCATTTCGCAATGGTGATGATTTGGTTTATCTGGTGGATAAAAAACAATATCAGTTTTTCTATGGGGGAAAACCTCCGGCTGATAGATGTGAAATCATTGAGCGGGTCAGTTATCCCGTGACTAGCCTTCCTTATCATAGCGCGCGTTAATCGAAATGCCGGAGATATGAAGTGTATTCTCCCTTTTCTTATTCTCCTGGCCCTCGATGTAAAATGAGGTCTCCGGAAGTTCTAAAAAAATAGACCAGCTATGATGATTACTAATCCACACCAAATGATTCCGCATAATGAAAATGCCATGACCCACACGGTTGCTCGGTATCCCATTATTAATTCCCCAATGATTTACATTCTTCTGGTGTAAATTTTCGTTACAGCAACTTGTAAATGATCTATCTATGATAGTAACTATATCTTTATATTTACTATGTAATGTTCGGTTATGGCAACATAAAAAATTTAATTGTTATTTTGTAATATTTTAAAAAGTTGTTGTTAAATATGGTGTTGTTAGCTTATTTAATAATTTTAAATAGAGTATATAAAATGATAGGATTCGCTAGCATAGCGTTTTCCACATCGAAATCTTCTTTCGGTTGTGACGGAGAGAGATAGTTCATGCATGAAGTTAAAAAAACAGTTAAATGAGAGAATGATTTTAGAACGCAGTTGTCAGCCAGAGAGATAGGGTAGGTTTGTTTAACCTTTCACTGCCGGTATGCACGATCGTAATGGTTCAAATTTGGAGCCAGCGCTACTGATGAAGTGGAAGTCTACGAACCAGTGTTAGTTAGCATTTATTTTCAAATGAGAAAAAATCTCATATAATCCTCCATATCACCATCAGGTTAATTAATAATAAATTTGTTACACAGTTCGTTTAATACCAGGGCAGTGTAGAGGTTATACTCTACGCCTGTATGCGTATTACCGCACGAATAGGAAAAAACTAAATGTTGTGGATCGGGTACCTTATCCGCAAATTCGGACTGAGGCCTCCCACTGGCATGTAAATCAAGGATCCTGAAGAGCAATAGTCAGATGTCGCATTTACCCAAATTCTCTCTTTCATTATTACACCCGCGTTACTGGCCGGCATGGCTGGGTATTGGCTTATTGTGGCTGGTGGTACAACTTCCTTATCCGCTGATCTATCGTCTGGGCCATGGTCTGGGGCGTTTATCTATGCATTTTTTGCGCGGAAGGGTACGTATTGCGCAGCGCAATCTTGAGCTCTGCTTTCCTCACCTCAGCCCGGCGCAGCGTCATGAAATGTTGGTTAAGAATTTTGAATCTTTGGGCATGGGGTTGATGGAAACCGGCATGGCATGGTTCTGGCCAACCCATCGCGTCGAGCGCTGGACCGAGACCAGTGGCGTCAATGAAGTCGTTGAACTGCAGGAACAGAAGCAGGGTATTTTGCTAATTGGCATTCACTTTCTGACCCTGGAACTCGGCGCGCGGATGTTTGGCATGTTCACGCCGGGGATTGGCGTTTACCGGCCAAATGATAATCCGCTGATCGACTGGCTGCAAACCTGGGGACGGCTGCGTTCTAACAAGACGATGCTGGATCGTAAAAACTTGAAAGGTATGGTTAAGTCGCTGAAAGAGGGCGAGATCCTCTGGTACGCTCCGGATCATGATTATGGTCGCGCCAGTAGCGTATTTGTTCCCTTTTTCAATGTGGATAATGCTGCGACCACCACCGGTACCTGGATGCTGGCGAGAATGTCAAAAGCCACCATCGTTCCTTTTGTTCCGCGAAGAAAGCCCAATGGTGCCGGGTATGAGCTGATTGCGCTGCAGCCAGAGGCGACGCCGCCGCTGGATTCCCCGGAAACTACCGCCAGCTGGATGAACAAAATTATTGAGCAATGTATCCTGATGGCGCCGGAACAGTACATGTGGCTGCATCGTCGTTTTAAGACCCGTCCGGAAGGGGTACCGTCGCGCTACTAAGCGCGGTGAACGGTGAAAAATAATCCGATAAATAGCGCGCTTATTAATCTAGTGTCTATACTGAAAGAGCCTCAATTAGGCTCTAATCCAAGGAGAATGTAGGATGAAAAAGGTATTAGTCGCTTTAGCTCTTTCTGCTGTTGCCTTTGGCGCCTCGGCAGCGCAATTAATTACTAAAGAAGAAGCTTCGCATTTCAAACTGACTCACGTGGGCAGTATTTCTGTGGGGCCGTCTGGCGGGCAATTCTCTTCACCTTCTGACCTGCACGACCAACTTTCTAAGTTGGCAGATGAGAAGGGCGGTAAATATTATATTATTACCGCGGCGCGTGAACATGGGCCGAACTTTGAAGCAACGGCGGAAGTGTATAAATAATTAATCACATTGATTAATTATACATAAACGTCGAAAGTCTTATTTTTAACCCGGCATGCCACAGCGCTGCCGGGTTTTTTATTTAAGTGCTATGAAGCGATTTGCTGCGTTTACTTCCCATCGACGGTAGGGTAGTCGAGGTAGCCCTCTTTACCACCGCCGAAAAACTGCTCTCTGATTGGCTGGTTCAGCGGCAGGTTGTGTTGCAGGCGATAGGGCAGATCCGGGTTGGCGATAAACGGACGGCCGAAACCAATCAGGTCGGCCCAGCCCTTAGCCAGCGCCTCTTCGGCACGTTCTACGGTGTATTTCCCTGAATAAATCATCGTGCCGCGGAACACCTGGCGCAGCGCTTCTTTAAAGGCGGCGGGCATCACCGGCGCATCATCCCAGTCGGCTTCGGCGATATGAATATAGGCGATGCCGATATCATTAAGGACGCTGGCCGCCGCCAGATAAGTGGCTTCCGGCGTATCGTCTTTCGACCCCATTAAGGTGGTCAGCGGCGCCAGGCGGATACCCAGTTTCTCTTTCCCAATCGCATCGGCAACGGCCTGCGCGACTTCTTTGAGGAAACGCAGGCGATTGGTTAATGAACCACCGTACTCATCGGTGCGCTGGTTTTCTCGAGAATCAATAAACTGATTAATCAGATAGCCATTCGCACCGTGTAGTTCTACGCCATCAAAACCGGCGGCCATAGCGTTACGCGCGGCCTGCGCATATTGTTCGATGATAGCCGGGATCTCTTCGCGAGTCAGAGCGCGCGGCATCGAGTGCTGCACCATTTCACCGACGCCGTTTTCCGGGCCGCGGCCTTCGACATCGACAAAGACCTTCACCCCTTCAGCCTGAATAGCAGACGAGGAAACCGGCGCGGCATTGCCCGGCTGCAGTACAGTATGGGAGACACGCCCTACGTGCCAGAGCTGGGCAAAAATTTTGCTTCCCGACTGGTGTACCGCAGAGGTGACTTTTTTCCAGCCGGCGATCTGCGCTTCATTATAGATGCCCGGCGTCCAGGCATAACCCTGTCCCTGTTGGCTAATCTGCGTGCCTTCGCTGATAATTAAACCGGCGCTGGCGCGTTGGGCGTAATACTCCGCCATCTGTTCGGTAGCGACATCACCGGCTCCGGCGCGGGAACGCGTCATCGGCGGCATCACGATACGGTTGTTTAACGATAGGTCCTGCAAGGAATAGTGGTCGAATAACATAATGCGTCTCCTTAACGACTTGATGGACGCAGCATAGACCCTGGCTATTGTGGATTAAATGACAACGATGTTCATAGACTGTTAACTGATTTGTATATAAAGGGAGTAGCTTATGCCAAACGTGTGGGGTATTGACCACCCGCATAATTAGGTAGGCGAAATGTGGTATTATCGCGCCTTTCCCTTTTCGTCCTGGGGTTTTTTTATGCAACAACCTGTTGTTCGCGTTGGGGAATGGCTCGTTACTCCTTCTGTAAACCAAATTAGCCGGAACGGACGTCAGCTTACTCTCGAACCGCGTTTAATCGATCTTCTGGTCTACTTTGCTCAACATCCTGGCGAGGTACTTAGCCGGGACGAGCTTATCGATCACGTCTGGACGCGCAACGTGGTGACCAGCCATGTCGTCACCCAAAGTATTTCCGAGTTGCGTAAGTCACTGAAAGACGGCGATGACGGCAGCATGGAATATATTGCGACGGTGCCCAAACGCGGCTACAAGCTGACGGTCCCGGTAATTTGGTGTACGGAAGAGGGCGAAGAGTTGGCGCCGGTTGTCCAGCCAGTGGCCCCTGTCACCGTTCCTGAAACGTCGCCACCGACTATTTCTCCTTCATCTGCTGCGCCAGCGGCGGCGGCAGTGCCGGAAAAACGTAAACGGATCACCACCTTCTGGGTGTGGACGCTGTTCCTGCTGGCGTTGGGCAGTTGCGTCGCGTTAGTTGCTTTGTCGTCGATAGAATCGCGGCCGCCGGAAACCAAAACTCGCCTGCTGCTCAACCCGCGCGATATCGACATACACCTGGTAAACGGCAGTTCATGCAACAACTGGGCATCGCAGCATGCCTATGCGGTAGGATTGGGCAGCCTGGTAACCACCTCGCTCAACACTTTCTCGACCTTTATGGTCCACGATAAAACGAACTACAACATCAACGAGCCCAGCAGTTCGGGTAAAACGTTGACCATCGAATTCGTTAATCAGCGCCACTATCGCGCCCAGCAGTGCTTTATGTCGGTGCAACTGGTCGATAACGCCGACGGCTCGACGATGCTCGATAAACGCTACTTTATTACCATGGATAACCAGCTCACCATTCAGAATGACCTGCTGGATAGTCTGTCAACCGCGCTAATGCAGCCGTGGCCGGATCGCATGAAAGCGATGCTGAAACAGTATCAACCCGCGCAAAGCCCTTCATTAACCCGTCTTTATCAGGCCCATCAGCTGTTAATGAAAGGTGATGTCGATTCATTAGGTAAAGCCAGCGATATACTCGATGACGTCATTAAACAATCGCCGGACTTTATTTATGCTTACGCCGAAAAAGCGCTGGTGGATGTATTACGTCATTCGCAGCAGCCGTTGGATGAAAAACAATTAGCGACGCTGTATGCCGAGGTTGAAAAAGTAGGTGAAATGCCCGGCATTAAAGATATGGCGATTTTCTACCAGATAAAAACGGTAGATATGTTAGGCAAAGGGAAAATAGATGAAGCGTACAGCGCGATCAACACGGGCATTGATTTAGAAATGTCGTGGATGAATTACGTGCTACTCGGAAAAGTCTACGAGATGAAAGGACAGAACCGCGAAGCTGCCGATGCCTACCTGACGGCGTTTAATTTACGCCCTGGCGAAAACACCTTGTACTGGATTGAAAACGGAGTATTCCAGACCTCCGTCACCCGCGTAGTACCGTATCTCGACAATTTCCTCGCTTCAGAATAAGTAAACCCTCATCATGCTCATGGTTTTGAGTATGATGAGGTTAAATTTATGTATCTCATGAGCACTCTGATTGTTACCTGAAATAAGCGTTATTTTCCTGCCTGGTAACACAATTTCAACACCATAATGTCTCTCTAACTCTTTGTAAGTAGGCGATGTTTATCTTTTTTTGATATCAACATGTCATGTTTATATGTTAATCGAAAAAGGTCAAAATATCATTTGTCTGATGTTTGTAGTTATTTCACTTTATCTTTAGGATTTATCTCGTACGAATCAGTAATCTTGTTGGCAGTTGGTCGGGTCAATAAATGGTTCTCTATCATGATCTGTACCTCCCAAATAAACTTAGGAGAAAAACAACCATGAGTTCTG
>ERZ1106981.272-NODE-272-length-43716-cov-7.909164_pt1 | contig 43716 bp, 38 predicted proteins | sample MGYA00403692_ERZ1106981 | MGnify/ENA primary metagenome ERZ1106981 (study PRJEB35170, sample SAMEA104062431) | human gut metagenome | biome: human gut; feature: human-associated habitat; material: faeces | place: Denmark | collected 2012-06-22 ... | reverse complement strand
CCGTGAGTTCTCCTCGGGTAAGAACGAACTCTTTCCCATCATGTACCTTCGGTCTATACATTGCCGTCTCCGTGTGGCCTTAGGGCTTCAACTTGTTATGCAGTCTTACCCGACCGCTTATGCCTGAGACCGTTCCTGTTCGTAAGGTCAATGGTTTGCCTCGGGCTTCCTTCAGTCGGAACCTCGCGATTCGGACCTTACCTTTGGCTGTGTGCTTGGCGCCACCGCCTGCACTTCGGGACTTTCACCCTATAGAATCCGCTCATGCCGAGCGCACATAAAAATGGGCGCCGCGGCGCCCGTCTTTAGAGAGTTCCGAGATTAGAGTTTTTCACTCTTGCCGCCCTTCGGCTGCCACTTCATGAAATGGTGTTCAGCCAGTGAGACCATCCAGTCAAGAACCAGCGCAAACGCGGTCAGGACCAGGATGCCGGCCATCACCGTGTTGATATCGAAGGTGCTTTCAGCCTGCAAAATCAGGTAACCAACACCACTGGCGGAGCCTAAATATTCGCCAACGACCGCACCGACAAACGCCATACCAACGGAGGAGTGCAGCGAAGAAAACACCCAGCTCATCGCGCTCGGAAGATAAACAAATCGAAGCAGCTGAGTTTTATTGGCGCCAAGCATACGTGCGCTCGCCAGTACATTCGGGCTGACCTCTCGAACGCCTTGATAGACGTTGAAGAACACGATAAAAAAGACCAGTGTGATACCGAGAGCAACTTTAGAACCGATGCCGAGACCGAACCAAACACCGAAAATCGGCGCCAAGATCACACGAGGCATGGAGTTCAAACCCTTGATATAAGGATCTGCAATCGCCGCAGCCGTCGGAGCAAGTGCGAGCCAAAGGCCGACGAGAAGACCGGCAGCAGTACCAAAAATAAACGCAAGAACAGTTTCCGTCAGCGTAACGGCAAGGTTGGGATAGATTTCTAAGTTAACAGCAAACCAGTCCCAAATAACCTTTCCGATCTGAACTGGTTCACCGAAAAAGAAGGCGGCCTGGTTCTCATCCTGAAACATGAACGGAGGAATGAGGCCGGGCTTCGTCATCAGCCACCAGAATAAGAAAATTGCAACGAGCAGAAGGAGCTGGCAGGTGACTAACTTGGTTTTTGACTGAAGAATAGGTGTGCTTCCTTTTTTCATTTTATTTCACCCGATTTCTCTGGTTCTCATAGCCCTTGAGCACCTCTTCGCGAAGGTCGGCCCAAATGGCGTTGTGCAGTTCAATGAAGCGCGGTGTGACACGGACTTCGGCCACGTCACGCGGACGAGCGATGTCGATATAGAACTCACCGATCGGATGAGAACCCGGGCCGGCGGAGAAAACCACCACGCGGTCGGAAATCGAAATAGCTTCGTCTAAGTCGTGCGTAATAAAGAGCACGGCCTTTTTCTTCTGCGACCACAGAGCCAGCACTTCGTTTTCCATCAGCTGGCGGGTCTGAATATCCAAAGCGGAGAACGGCTCGTCCATCAGAATGATGTCCGGATCCATGATCAGCGTCTGAGCCAGAGCAACACGCTTTCTCATACCGCCGGAGAGTTCATGCGGATAACGGTCTTCAAAACCGCTCAAACCCACGCGCGAGAGCCAATGACGAGCTTGTTCATGGCGTTCTTTCTCAGGAACGCCCTTAAACTGCAGACCTGCAGAAACGTTATCAATAGCCGTTCTCCAGGGCATCAATGCCTCGGCCTGGAACATGTAGCCGGCTCGCTTATTTAAACCGACAAGCTCCTCTCCGAAAACCTTGACGGTTCCTTTTGACGGCGTTAAAAGTCCCGCTGCCATATTAAGTACGGTCGATTTACCGCATCCTGTCGGACCGACGACGCTGACAAACTCACCGTCTCCGATTGTTAAATTCACATCTCTAACGGCCGTGTAGTGTTTATTGTCATCGCTGACAAAACTGCACGTCACATCGTCAAATTCCACTGCTGGCTGATTCATCTTGAATGCTGTGTATTCGTTGTTATTCGGTTTCTCTTGGGCGGAGCGCCTAGGCTCCGCCTCTTATTTTATTTATTTAGCCGGATATTTCTTTAAGGCTTCATCAACAAATTTATTGGTATAAACCTTGGTTAAATCAATCTTGGCAGGGTCGATCTTATCGTTCACGGTCTGAAGGGCGCCTAGAGAAATCTTGGCGCAGCCGTCCGGGAAGCGTCCGTCCGGAGACAGAGCGTCACGGTTGCCTTCGAAACCGGCAAGATAAATGTCACGGTTGCCCATTAAGTAGGAAGCCGGAACAACCTTGGCAACTTCTTCCGGAGTGGCCTTGGAGAGCCATTCGTCAGCACGGACGATGGCGTTGGTCAGAGCCTGAACAGTCTGGGGATTCTTTTCGATGAAAGAAACCGGTGCGTAGAGGCAGCCGGCAGGCATCGTGCCGCCGAAGAAGCTTTCGGATTCTTTAACTTTACGGGTGTCGGCAACGAGCTTGGCGTCACCGTTCTTCAGAAGAATCGTGATAACCGGATCAAGGTTAATTAAGGCATCAATCTGGCCGCTTCTGATGGCAGAAACTGCGCCGGAAGAAGAACCGACACCGATGAAAGCAACGTCCTTAGGTCCGAGGCCGCCCTTCTTGAGGATGAAGTTGGCAACCATCTGAGAAGAAGAGCCCGGAGCGGTTACACCGACTTTCTTGCCCTTCAGATCGCTCAGCTGTTTGTAGTCTTTCATTGTCTTGTTGGAGACAACGAGAGCCAGCTGAGGCGCACGGCCCTGCAGAACAAAGGCGGTCATGGGCTGCTTTTTAGCCTGCATGGAGATGGTATGTTCAAAGGCTCCGGAGACAACGTCTGCACTGCCGCCCACAACTGCTTGAAGCGAACGGGAGCCGCCCTGGAAGTCAACAATCTTGACATTCAGACCTTCGTCTTTGAAGTAGCCGAGCTGTTCAGCGATAGAAAGAGGCAGATAGTAGTAAAGACTCTTACCGCCCACGGCAATCGTCACGTCTTTCTTTTCCGGTGCTTGCTGAGCAAAGGACATCGGCCCGAAAGTCATAGCTGCAGCAGCACAGGCAGCTGCGATGACGGTACGGCGTGTGAATTTATTCATTTTTATTCCCCAATAATAAAAAAGGCCCGCTTGGCGGACCGTCTTTGAACTACGAATTTAGTTGATAAGAAACGATATATACAAAAACAGTCCTAGCCGACATTAAGGCGCAATCGCAGCAAGCCCAAAGCCAAGCTAAGACCGTTAAGAGAAAGGACGCAAACAGCCGCAAACCCCGGGATTGCCGGAGTGTTGTTTCGGTTGCCTGTTGTATTCGTCACTTTTCTTCCGTTTGTAAAATTGAGTTACAGATAAAGAATACCGCCTAAATCTCGTTTGTGCGGAAATCTAACTAAGTAATAACACTTAGAAGAAAAATTTTTGCTCGAATCGAAAAGAAAGCGTTTTAGTCGCTTTCACGAACACGTCTATTGAGCATTGCCTGCGCCACGGTGTTGACATCCGTGTATTCAATTTCGGCTCCGGCAGGAACGCCTCTTGCAATGCGCGTGAGTTTTAATTGGGGATAGTGTTTGGAGAGAAGTTCCGAGACGGCAAAGGCAGTGGCCTCTCCTTCTGCGGTAAAAGAAGTTGCAATGATAACTTCTTTGACTTCGGGTTCACCGGCTCGTTCCAACAGCTTGTCCAAGCCGATTTCGTGGGGTCCGACGCCGTTTAACGGGGACAGGCGTCCCATCAGAATAAAGTAGCGGCCGTGATAAGAAAGGCTCTGCTCAATCACCATCAAATCAGCAACGCTCTCAACAATACAAAGCAGAGAGTCATCGCGGTTATGAGAAGAGCAGTAGCTGCACAGCTCGCCGTCGGTCAGATTGTTGCAGCGGGCACAGCGATGCACCGTCTTAGTGGCCTTTAAGAGGGCCTCTCCGAGACGATTCGCATCACTTCTGTCGCCGTTTAGCAGCTGATAAGCAATGCGCTGAGCAGCTCTCGGACCGACTCCGGGAAGCTTCTTCAGCGCATCTATCAGTTCGGCAATTGCTCCGATTTGTTCCATTGAATTAGAACGGGAGTTTCATACCACCGGTTGCCTTGCTGATCTTGGCATTGGTTTCGGCTTCGACCTTCTTGGAAGCATCGTTGATTGCCGTCAGAAGGAGGTCTTCGAGCATTTCGCGGTCAGCATCGGCACCGACAAGGCTGTCGTCGATCATGACGCGGCGGCAGACGTTCTTGCAGGTCATCGTAACTTTAACCATACCGTTGCCGGCTTCACCGGTGACTTCAATAGTTTCGAGCTCTTTCTGGGCTTTCTGAATGTTCATCTGCATCATCTGAGCCTGTTTCATCATCTGGCCCATCTGACCCATTCCGCCAAATCCTTTCATTTTGATTCCTCTTAAATTTAAATTGTTCTAACTTTGCCTTCTTTATCTAAAAGGTCCAAGTCTTCTGCCTTCGGCTCGACGTTAAAGACCTTCATGAAAGAAAGAATTCTTTTGTCTTTCTTCAGCTCGGAGAGCTTTTTCTGCTTTTCTGCTAAAAATCTCTGAGCGTAAAGCGTACGAAGATTCTGGTATTTCGAGGGTACCGTCGTCACTGTGACGAGGACATCGCTCCCAAGAACCTTCTTTAGTTCGGCCGCAAGTTTAGCAACCATATCGTGCGCTGTCAGTTTTTCCAAATCCACGGTGAGCTTCATATTCTGACCGTCGAAACTCTCCAGCTCGGCGCTGGTCACTAACGGCTGAGACGCCGGATCCAAATGAATCTTTTCTGCGGCTTCAAGCCACGCGTTCATCTGAACGGGTTCAGCGGGAATATATTCCTTCTGCTTTTCCTGAGGAGCGGGCGGGAGCACGGAGACCCCGGCTTCTTCTGAATATTCTTCGGGCCAAGCCGGAGGCGCCATCCAATCGAGGTCATCGGGGGGGACGCTGTCAGTCTCCGGAACCCACGGCGCATTGTCATCCGGCATGTCGATCGAAGGGATAGCAGGAGCGGCTGCTATTTCCGGAGGAAAAGGCTCAGCTTCCGGCGCCTTCGGCTGAGGGTTGACTTCTTTTGCCGCCGGAGCCGCTGCTGCCGGTTTTGACTTTTCGGTCGCTTTCTTCTTTAAGTTGGGAACTGCGGACTCCGAACCTTGAGGAACGAAGACGGGTTTGCCTGTCGCAATACTGTGATCCCAGGGAATGCCTTCCAGCTCCTGTGTGGATAAAACCGGTTTTGCAGAAGCCGCCGGAGCTTCAGGAGCTTTCGGCTGAGTATCTACTGACTGAGCTTTTTGCTGCGCCGGCAGCTCAGTCTTAGCCGGCTCAGTTTTTGGGAGGGCTGGTGCCTCTTCTTTATGCGTTACAGCAGCAGGCAGGCTTTTCGGCATCTTTCCTTCTAAAGGAGCAAACGCCAGCATGCGCAGAAGCGCCATTGTGAAACCTGCATACTCATCGGGTGCCAGCGCCATATCGTTGCGTCCATGAATCGCAATCTGATAAAAGAGCTGGACTTCGTCCGGAGAAAACACGCTCGCCAATTGACGGAGTTCGGGCGCGTCAGGTTCTTCATCGGTCAGAATTTCCGGCAGCTGCTGCGCCATCGCAATGCGGTGCAGCAGAACGGCCAAATCCTTCATCGCCTGCGTATAAGACAAGCTGCGGGCACCGATTTCGTCGGCCACCTTCATGATCTCTTTCGGCTCATGGTTGGCCAAGGCGCCGAGCAAACGAATCAGTGTCGTCGAGTCAATCGTACCGAGCATCTCGCGCACTGACTCCAATGTAACATTACCTGCACTGTAGGCGATTGCCTGGTCCAGGAGGGAAAGTCCGTCGCGCATGGAGCCTCTCGCTCCCGAAGCAAGCATTCTAAGAGCCGGCTTCTCAAAAGAAATTTGTTCTTTCTCTAGAAGCTCTGCCATATGGGAGGAAATAAGCTGAGGAGACAAACTCTTCAGATTGAACTGCAAACAACGAGAAAGAACCGTAACCGGCACCTTTTGAGGATCCGTTGTGGCCAAAATAAATTTGACGTATTCGGGCGGTTCCTCCAAAGTCTTAAGCATGGCGTTAAATGCCGCGGAAGTCAGCTGGTGAACTTCGTCGATCATGTAGACCTTAAAGCGGGCATTCGTCGGAACATATTTGGCTCTTTCCAAAAGCGAAACCATGTCGTCAATACCGCGGGTCGAAGCCGCGTCCATTTCGATGTAATCTACGAAACGATCTTCATCAATCGCGCGACAAGCCTCGCACACTCCGCAAGGCTCTGCTGTGATGCCGCCTTTCCCGTCCGGCCCGACACAGTTTAGGCATTTAGCAAGAATTCTGGAGATTGTGGTTTTTCCAACTCCTCGCGTGCCGGTAAAAAGATAGGCGTGGTGCAGCCGATTTTCCGTCAGAGCATGCGTCAGAGCTCGAACAACGTGATCCTGTCCGAGCAAAGAAGAAAAATCATGAGGCCGCCACTTGCGTGCCAAAACTTGGTATGACATTAGGCTATTCCGAAATATGTTGTTCAGCCGATTATGCGGAGAGCTGTTCTCCCGTTATCGAGCTTTTAAGCATGAGGATAATCCTATCTCAATTCTGCTCGGATTGTCCTATTCGTCATCGAGTTAGGAAATACTTCTTTACGTCAAAGAAGTCGGCCAAACACTCTCCGATTCATCCGGACCTTTGAGCTAAGCCGTAAGAGGCTGTAGATATAATACAGGGCGCCGCTATGGGCGCCCTTCTACTTTTTAAACTCTTTATTTTGCAAGTGCTTTTTGAGCAAATTGCTCAAGTTTTTCACCGGTCAGACGGCAAATACGCCATTCCTGCATAACAGTAGCGCCGATGCTTTCATAGAAATCAATTGCCGGCTGATTCCAATCCAGAACAGACCACTCAAATCGGCCGCATCCGTCAGCCACAGCTTTGGCCGCCAAATAATTCATCATCTTCTTGCCGATGCCGCGGTGTCTGTATTCAGGAAGTACAAAAATATCTTCTAAGTAGAGACCCTTGCGCGCAAGGAAGGTAGAGAAGTTATAGAAATAAAGCGCAAAGCTTACCGGTTTTTCTGTTCCGTTTTTTCCCGTCAGCCAGCCAACTACGGCATAACATTCGGGTTTGTCTCCGAAAAGGCATTTTTCAAGGAGTTCGGGAGTGACCTGACACTGGTCGTCAAGTTTTTCGTAATGGGCCAATCCGCGGATAAGTTCGGCAATAACCGGGCAATCTTGAGGACGAGCATTGCGAATATTGAAGTTATCCATTTGAGCACCTTATTGAAAAGGAAAGGCGAACCACACCTCGGCACTGCTAGTTTCGCTATGGCTGCTTCGTTCCCGACCTGACCAGATTCACGACATTCACATGCGAGGGGGCTCGCCGGCTACGAATTATATATGAATTTGAATTCTGCGCCAGTAAGGAAAATGAAACTGAAATAGAGAGCCTTTTTCACGATTCAGAGTGGTAAGATGAACTAACTATAAGAAAAGGAGGAGAAAATGATTAGATTCAGCGTTCCATTCATCGCCCTTATGCTCGCGTTCTCCGGCACGGCCAATGCTAAATTTATTGGTCGTTGGGATCCTGCCGCCTACGCCCAGGGTAAATTTGAAATTCAAAAAACAGCCTTTGTTCAGAAAGAACCTGTTGTTGAAAAAATTCAGATTGAAAGCAAACACATTCTTGTGAAAGTCGATTACACAGGAAAGATTTTCCGAAAAGGGTATGCGTTTGCTAAAAATTAACCTTGTCCAATAGTCAAACGAGCGTCGCTCCGGAAAGTAGTTTCTGCGCGGCGCTTTTTAGTTCTGCTTATTTGGATCGTTTTCAAAACTCCGGCCTGCACCCGCTTAGCTTTTCCTTCCTTGTCCGCTCAACGTTCTAAGAAGTTTTCACACATTGTTAATATCTAACGTTGCACACACACGCCCTCAAGGTTGCTTCAAATGTGTATAGTTACAAAAATCCAGCATGAGTTTCACCTTTTTGGGGTTGTTAGTTAAGCCCTGAAAGCTCTCGGTGATAGTATCCCATCATCCGTTGGAGCCGATTTCGGTTCCAGGGAATCAATAATTGGAGGTAATTTAAAAAATGGCCTTGAAACAAGTTACAGACGCCAGCTTTGTTGACGACGTCCTGAATCAAAAAGGTGTGGTGGTCGTTGACTTCTGGGCTCCCTGGTGCGGTCCCTGCCGCATGCTCGGACCGGTTCTTGAAAAAGCTGCCGAAACCCTTCCCGACGGCGTTCAGATCGTTAAATACAACGTTGATGAGTGCCAGGATGTTGCTTCTCAGCTGGGCGTTCGCGGTATTCCGACTCTTGCCGTTTACAAAGACGGTCAGCTCCAGGCTCAGCAGGCCGGCGCTATGAATTCCGCTCAGTTCTCTGAATTCCTCAAGAACTTCATCTAATTTTGCTCTACAACGGTTCGATTTCCTCTTTATCGAACCGTTGCTTCCTTCCTCCCTTAATTCTTCTTTCCTCTTTTATTTAAATCTCTTCGCTTGGGATTATTGTGTAATCCTTATTTGCAAGAGCTTCATTTCCTATGCATTTATCCGACCTTAAATCCAAGCACGTCTCCGAGCTTCTCGATATTGCTTTAGAGCTCGATGTTGATAACGCCAGCCGCCTTCGCAAGCAGGAACTCATGTTCGCTATCTTGAAGAAGCGTGCGAAAGCCGGCGAACAGATTTTCGGTGACGGAACTTTGGAAATCCTTCCTGACGGATTCGGTTTCCTTCGCTCTCCGGTTTCTTCTTATTTAGCCAGCACGGAAGATATTTACATTTCTCCGTCTCAGATCCGCCGCTTCAATCTTCATACCGGTGACACGGTTGAAGGTGAAGTCCGCATTCCGAAAGACGGCGAGCGTTATTTTGCTTTAGTCAAAGTCGACAAAGTTAACGGTCTTCCTCCCGAAGCTCTTAAACACCGCATTCTCTTCGAAAACCTGACTCCGCTTTTCCCGAACCAGCCGCTCAAACTCGAACGCAATATCTCGGGCGACGAGAACCTCACCGGTCGTTTGATCGACATCCTCGCTCCGATCGGTAAAGGTCAGCGTGCTCTGCTGGTTGCCTCTCCGAAGTCCGGTAAGACCGTTTTAATGCAGCACATCGCTCACGCGATTACAGCCAACTATCCGGACGTTATCTTGATGGTCCTTCTGATCGACGAACGTCCGGAAGAAGTGACGGAAATGGAACGTTCCGTCAAAGGTGAAGTCATTGCCTCTACCTTCGATGAACCGGCTACCCGCCATGTTCAGGTTGCAGAAATGGTCATCGAAAAAGCCAAACGCCTGGCTGAAAGCAAGAAAGACGTTGTCATCCTTCTTGACTCCATTACTCGTCTGGCCCGCGCCTACAACACTGTCGTCCCGACTTCCGGCAAAGTGCTCACCGGCGGCGTGGACTCCAACGCCCTGCAGCGCCCGAAACGCATTCTCGGTGCAGCCCGCAATCTGGAAGAAGGCGGCTCGCTCACGATCATCGGCACTGCTCTGGTAGAAACCGGCAGCCGTATGGACGATGTGATTTATGAAGAATTCAAGGGTACCGGCAACATGGAAATCCATCTGGACCGACGTCTTGCTGAAAAGCGCGTCTACCCGGCCATTAACGTTGCCAAGAGCGGAACCCGTAAGGAAGAACTGCTTCTAGCTCCGCAGGAACTTCAGAACATTTGGATTCTTAGAAAGTTCCTCTACGACATGGACGAAATCCAGGCAATGGAATTCCTGCTTGATAAGATGCGCCCGACAAAGAACAATGCTGAGTTCTTTGCCATGATGCGCCGATAATCAGGCATCTGTTTGCTTTACAAGGAAATTTGGGTATAATTTTGCCCTTGTTTTTATTAACTTAGGCACGTTCTGACATGCCGGACGTAAGACTCACAACGGTGAGCGGTCTCGCAAGGTTGGTGGCGACCGACATTTTTTGGAATACACATGAAACCGAATATTCATCCGCAGTATCGTGAAGTTGCCTTCACCGATATGTCCATCGGCAAGACCTTCATTATTCGCTCTACTGCCGACGCTCGTGACACCATCGAAATCGACGGCGTTACCTATCCGCAGGTTAAGCTTGATACCTCCAGCGAATCTCATCCTTTCTACACTGGCGCTCAGACACGTATCGTCGAAGCCGGCCGCGTTGAAAAATTCCGTCAGAAATTCGCTGCTAAGTCTGCTGCCCTTAACGCTTCTGCTGAAGCTGCCAAGGCTGCTGAAGCTGCACCAGCTGCTGAAGCAAAACCGGCAGAAGCTGCAAAGGAGGCAAAATAGTCATGGCAATTACCGCTGCATTAGTAAAAGAACTGCGTGAAAGAACAAGCGCAGGCATGATGGACTGCAAAAAGGCCCTGACCGAATGCGACGGCGACATGGAAAAGGCAATTACTTGGCTGCGTGAAAAGGGCATCGCCAAAGCGGCGAAGAAGGCCGGCCGGATCGCGGCTGAAGGTCTGACCCGGGTCGTAGCCGAAGGCAACCGGGCTTGCTTGATTGAAGTCAACTCGGAAACCGATTTCGTCGCCAAGAACGAACAGTTCTTAGACCTGATCAATACGACAGCAGAGATGATCCTCAAAGCTGCACCGAAGACGCTGGAAGAAGCTCTGGCTTTGGATGTCAAGGGTGCTACGCTGGAAAGCAAGTTCATCGATGCCACAGCGACAATCGGTGAAAAGATTACGCTGCGCCGCTTCGAAATCATGGAAAAGACAGACAACGACATTTTTGGAACATATATGCACATGGGCGGCAAGATCAGCGCCTGCGTCGTTTTAAAGAACAGCGATGACGCGGCGGTTGCCAAAGACATGGCGATGCAGGTGGCTTCGATGAGCCCAAGCTATGTTTCCCGCAACCACATGCCGGCGGAAGTTGTTGAAAAGGAAAGAGTCGTTCAGATGGAAATCATGAAGAATGACGAATCCCTGGCCAACAAGCCGGAAAAAGTGCTGCAGGGCATCGTTGAAGGCCGTCTGAGCAAGTCTTTGCAGGAAATGTGCCTGGTTGACCAGCCGTTCTTCAAAGATCCGAACCAGAAGGTTTCTCAGGTTCTTAAGGCTGCGAATACAGAAGTTGAAAGCTTCATTCGCTACGCTGTCGGCGAAGGTCTGGAAAAACGCGAAGAAAACTTTGCGGAAGAAGTCGCCAAGCAGATCGGCAAATAAGCACACCCTAAAGCGATTGAGTGATCAGTCGCTTTTTTTTGTTCTTATAAAACAATGGCTCTTTCAAAAATAGTGTTGGCAAAAGACGCCTTTTTTGGAAAATTCAGGTGAAATTCTCATGTTGTTCACCCAGACTTCGTTTTAAATGGGTATACTATCTTCATCAAAAACGAGGTGAATTATGAAACATCATTCTTTTCCAGCACTGCTCAGCCTGTGTCTGATTCTGAGCGGGTGCAGTACAGCCCCGACCTCAACACCTTCCACTTCCCCCGTCCAGACCGCTGAAGAAGCCGTGTCCATAACACTTAGCGATCAAGAAATTCTGGTAGATGGACAGGCGTTCACCGGCACCGGTGCGGTCACGTTGTCCCATGACATCGTCTATTATGAAGCGGATCAGGGAACAGCGTATGGCGAAGGCAGCCCTGCGGATGAACATCCTGCCGAGGAAGCGGCAGCGCATTCGGTGATCACAATCCGCGAGCCGGGAACCTATCGGATCAGCGGTACACTCAGTCAAGGACAGATCGCGGTTGATCTGGGTGAAGATGCCGACAACGATCCCGCTGCTGTGGTTACCTTGATTCTGGATCAGGCGGAGATAACCTGCACGGTCGCCCCGTCGATCATTGTCTATCATGCTTATGAGTGTGCGGACGAACAGGCCCAAAGCGAGGTGAATACCCAGGCGGCAGGGTTTAACCTGATCGTTGCCGACAACACTGAAAACTACGTGAAGGGTGCCTATGTTGCGAAAATATACCAAGAAGGCACAACGAAGAAGCTGCATAAATACGACGGTGCGATTGAGTCCAAAGTCTCGATGAACCTTGACGGTGAAACGGAAGGCAATGGAATCCTGAACGTTGAGGCCAGCAATGAAGGCATTGAAACGGCGATGCATATGACAATTAACGGCGGAAACTGGTTCATTCATTCCGCGGATGATAGTCTTAATGCCAATGAAGACGGCATTTCCGTCATCACGATCAATGACGGAACGGTGCGCTGCGATGCCGGAGCTGGTGAGGAAGGCGACGGGATTGACTCCAATGGCTGGATCGTCATCAACGGCGGTATGGTTCTTGCCTCGGCCAATCCAACAAGCATGGACAGCGGGCTGGATTCCGACAACGGGATTGTGATTCACGGCGGCACTGTGCTGGCAACGGGCAATATGTTTGATGAAATCGACGAGGCTTCAACGCAGAATGTCGCGGTCTTCAGCTTTGCTCAAACTCTGACGGCAGCGGACTGGCTGGTGTTGGCAGACAACGATGGACAGCCGGCTGTCGGTCTGAATGCACAGAATGCTTATACAATTTTAATCTATTCCTCACCGCAGCTTGACGCTCAGGAGTATACGCTGGCGCAGACTTCAAGCGTGAAGGGAGAGGATCTCGGCGGACTTGTCACTTCTGTGCAGTCAACCGATGAACTCCATGCGCTTGGCTATTCGCAGACAACCCTGGGCATGGGAATGCGTCCGCAGGGCGGAGCGTTTGGTAAAGAAGAAAATTCGCAAACAGGTACGGCTGAAGACGGCCGTCCACAGGGAGAACGTCCGCAGCCTGATGAACAAGCGGAGCGTGATCATCAACCTCCGGCCGATCTGAAAAAGCCGGAGGAAGGTGATCGGCCGATACAGGATAGACAGGATCAGGGTGCCTTCAATGAAGAACCTGGGGAAGTGAATTCGGTTTTCTCCCTCCAGTCCGGTATCTCAATGTTCTCCGGAATCCGGCGGCTGGAAGAAGCTGAATGATCAAAGGCGGCGTCAGCCGTCTTTTCCACATTTAAAGCAAAGTCCGGATGAAATGGAAGGCAGCGGAGGCGACAAATTAAAAAGATTGTCAACAAATTCAGCATTGTCCTTTTCAATCCGTTGGAAATCGCCTACAATAAAAGAAAGTGAGAAACTTTGCGGGATGAAAAAGGTCGGAAAGCTGATCGGTACGACATACACTTTTATGCGGGTGTCAGATTCTTTAAATTTGATGAACTTGGTGTCAGACCCTAGGAAAACATGGGCGAATATGATAAAATAACGTCTGAAAAAGAAGCAGTCACAGAATTCGTTTCTGATGAAAAAGGAGAGATAACTATGTACAAGCGCATCCTGCTCAAACTCAGCGGAGAAGCTCTGTCCGGACAAGGCACCAATTTCGATCCCGAAATACTGAAATCGCTGGCCAGCCAGATCAAGGAAATTCAGGATCTGGGTGTTGAAATTGCGATCGTCGTCGGCGGGGGCAACTTCATCCGCGGCAAAATGGCGGAAAAAATGGGAATTGAGCGTGTTCAGGCCGATTATATGGGCATGCTTGCCACAGTCATCAATGCATTGGCAATTCAAAGCTCGCTGGAACAGATCAATGTTCCGACCCGTGTTCAGACGGCGATTGAAATGAATAAGGTCGCGGAGCCGTTCATTGCCCGCCGCGCGATCCGGCATCTGGAAAAAGGCCGGGTTGTGATCTTTGGCGCCGGTACCGGAAGCCCGTTCTTCTCAACGGATACGACGGCGGCATTAAGAGCTTCGGAGATCAAAGCGGACGTCATTCTGATGGCCAAAAACGGCGTCGACGGCGTCTATTCCGCAGATCCTAAATTAGATCCAAACGCGGTAAAATATGACCGGTTAACGTATATGGATCTGATCCAAAAAGGCCTGGCAGTCATGGATACAACCGCAACATCGATGTGTATGGATAATCACATCGACCTGATCGTCTTCAATATGAATCAGGAAGGCAATATCAAGCGCGCCGTGATGGGCGAAAGCATTGGAACAATCGTAGAATAAACAGGAGGAACCTTACGATGATGAAAGAAATACTGGATAACAGCCGCTCTAAAATGCAGAAAGCGATCGACACCTTCAGCGAACATCTGGAAACCATCCGCACAGGACGGGCCAATGCCGGCATGCTTGCCGGAGTGGAAGCCGATTATTACGGCTGTCCGACGCCGATTAACCAGATCAGCTCGATTACGGTTGTCGAAGGCCGTCAGCTGGTCGTTAAGCCGTATGATTCCAGTTCGCTGAAAGCGATTGAGCATGCGATCAATAAGTCCGATCTGGGTCTGAATCCGCAGAATGACGGTTCTGTCATCCGCATCAATGTTCCGGCTTTAACGGAGGAAACTCGGAAAGAATTATGCAAGAAGGTTTCCAAGCTGTCGGAAGAAGCGAAGATTGCGGTCCGTAATCTGCGTCGGGATGCAAACGAGGCTGCGAAAAAAGACGAAACGCTGACCGAAGATGCAGAAAAAGAATGCCTTGAAAAAATTCAGAAGCTGACGGATGAAATGATTAAGAAGGTCGAAGCCGTCGCTGCTGAAAAAGAAAAAGAAATCATGACAGTGTAACGGCAAAGCTCACCTTGAAGTGAGCTTCTTTGATAAGGAGCGACGGTATGGAAGAAAAAATTAGACATGTAGCGATTATTATGGACGGCAACGGACGTTGGGCGAAAAAACAGGGCAAGGTCCGCACCGCCGGTCATTACCAGGGCGTTGAGAATGTGCGCAATATCGCGATTGCGGCGAATGATCTGGGCGTAGAAGTGCTGACGGTGTTCGCTTTTTCGACGGAGAACTGGAAACGTCCGGAGGAAGAAGTCAGTTATCTGATGAAGCTGCCGTCGGTCTTCTTTAAACGCTTTTTAAAGGAACTGATGGAAAAGAACATCCGGATCACGATGATCGGGGAAATGGATCAGATTCCTAAAGATACGGCAAAAGTGCTTCAGGCTGCGATTGATGATACGCGGGAAAATACCGGTATGATCCTGAACTTTGCGATGAATTACGGCGGCCGCCGGGAAATTGTATTGGCGGCACAGGCCTATGCCAAGGATGTGCGGGAGGGCAAAGCCAGCGATTCGATCAGCGATGCGGAGTTTGGAAACTACTTGATGGGTGCACAATTTCCGCCGCTGGATCTTTTGATCCGCACCAGCGGAGAGTATCGGATTTCCAACTTTATGCTTTGGGAAATTGCGTATGCAGAAATGATCTTTGTGGAGGAAGCCTGGCCGGATTTCACACCGGAGCTTTTGAAGCAGTGTCTGGATCAGTTTAAACAGCGGGACAGACGGTTTGGAGGCGTCAAGTGAAACAGCGCATCCTGACAGCCGCTTTGATCATCGCGGTGGTATTGCCGCCGTTGATTGTAGGCGGAACGCTGATCGATCTGTTGATGTTGTTCTGCCTGGTCACCGGAGCGTATGAAATTACGCATTGTCTGAAAACGCCGCGTAAGAATTTACTCATGATCGCCATGATTGGCGTGATGATTGCTTTGGCTTTGATCAGTCCGCAGTTCTTGGGGGCTGGCCTGGCGCTGACGATGGTGGTGCTGTTTGCCGCGGCGATTGCCGATCCCAAGCTGGATCTAAACGACATTACGCTGGTTTTTGCGATGCTGACGATCTTTACGATGGCGGTTCGCTCGATTATTTCGATTTATGCTCAGAATTCATGGCTGATGATGTATGTGATTTTAGCCACCTATCTGACAGATACTGGTGCATATTTCAGCGGTTATTTCTTTGGCAAGCATAAACTGATCGAACGTATTTCCCCGAAGAAAACGGTGGAAGGCGCCATCGGCGGATGGCTGTGCGGGATGCTGGGCGCGTTTGTCTTTGCGCTGACCATGCTGCCGGAGCTGTCGATGGGCCTTGCGCTGTTTGGCGCAGCGACGATGGCGATTGTCGGACAGCTGGGGGATCTGGCGTTCAGTCTGATTAAACGAAATGTCGGTATCAAAGATTTCGGATCTTTTCTGCCGGGACATGGTGGGATTTTGGACCGGATCGACAGTCTGTTATTTAATTTGTTGTATTTTACGCTGATTTTAGCGATGGTGGTGTAATATGAAACGTTGTTGTGTAATGGGCGTAACTGGTTCGATCGGGGTGCAGACCGTGGACGTCTGTACGGCGCATCCGGAGGCTTTTCAAATAACTTCAATCAGTGCCGGACGCAATCTGGCACAGCTGCGAAAACTAATTGTACAGCTGCCGCACTTAAAAGCGGTCTGTGTTCAGGAGGAAGCGGATTGTCTGACGCTGACCCGCGAATTTCCAAATCTGGAATGGGTTTGGGGCGAGGCGGGACTGCTTCGTTTAAGCGAGCGGGAGGACTACGATGTGCTGGTCAACGCTTTAGTCGGATTTGTCGGCTTAAAGCCAACGCTCAAAGCGATTGAAGCAGGACATGACATCGCGCTGGCCAATAAGGAAACGTTAGTAGTCGCCGGAGCTTTCGTCAATGCGGCCTGCCGTCAGCATCAGGTAGCACTGCTGCCGATTGACAGCGAACATTCCGCGATCTTCCAATGCCTGCAGGGAAACCGCAGGGATCAGCTTCAGCGTTTGATCATCACCGCGTCCGGCGGCAGCTTCCGGGATTTAACCCGCAAGCAGCTGAAGGATGTCACGGTGAAACAGGCCTTAGCGCATCCGAACTGGTCGATGGGGGCCAAGATCACGATTGACAGCGCGACGATGATGAACAAGGGGTTTGAAGTTATCGAAGCGCATTGGCTGTTTGATGTGGATTTTGATCACATTGACGTGCTGATTCATAAGGAAAGCGTGATCCATTCGCTGGTTGAATATCTGGATCATGCGGTGATCGCCCAGCTGGGCACAGCGGACATGCGGCTGCCGATTCAGTATGCATTAAGCTATCCTGACCGTCTGCCGTTAATCAACAGCCAGCCGCTGGATCTGGCTGCGATCGGAACACTGCATTTTGCCCCAGCCGATTTTACTCGCTATCCCTTGCTTGGGTTAGCTTATGAAGCAGGAAGAAAACAAGGAACGATGCCGGCGGTGATGAATGCCGCCAACGAGGAAGCCAACGCTGCATTCCGTGAGGGGAAAATTTCATTTTTAGACATTGAGGAGCTGGTGATCGACGCCTGCCGCACACTCGCTTTCACGGAAACACCATCCCTGGATGCGATTTTTGAGGCGGACCGCCAGGCCCGTGAATTTGTGAAATCACATCTGAAAGGAGCCTAAGCAATGGCAATTTTGTATTTTATCATCCTGCTGTCCGTGATCATCATCGTCCATGAATGCGGCCATCTGATCGCTGCCAAGTGTTTCCATGTTTACTGCGGTGAATTTTCTATTGGGATGGGACCGAAGCTGTGGTCCTATAAAGGCAAGGAAACGACATTCACGCTGCGGGCTTTGCCAATCGGCGGCTACGTTGCGATGGCGGGCGAGGAAGGCAGCGAATTTGAAGGCGTGCCGCGTGAGCGGACGATCAAAGGCGTATCGCATTGGAAGCAGATCATCATCATGCTTGCCGGAGTGATCATGAACTTCGTGCTGGCCTGGCTGATCTTCGCTTCAATCATTTTGATCAACGGCAGCTACAACATTGCTCCCAAAGCGGTTGTCGGCGGCGTGGTCGCCGGTTCACCGGCGGAGGCCGCAGGTTTTGCGGAAGGCGATGTAATTACGAAAGTGGTCTTCGCTGACGGTACGGTCGTCAAGCCGTCCAACTTTTATGAGATTTTGACGTATTCGATGGACAATACCGATCCGGTAACCTATACGTTAAAGCGCGGCGGGGAAACCTTGGAAAAAACGGTAGCTCCAGTGTATGACGAGCAGGAGCAATCCTGGCTGGTCGGCATCAAAATCCCCCCGGCAACGCAGGTCAAAACCACACTGCTCAACAGCGGTTACTATGGCGCTCAGTATATGGGGCAGACCGTCAAGGAACTCATCACAGCTCTGACCCGTCTGGTCAAGGGCATCGGATTTGAGGATCTGTCCGGTCCGGTCGGCATTTATCAGGTTACGGAGCAGCAGGCCAGTCTGGGGCTGCAGAACTATATTTTATTGATCGCGCTGTTATCGCTGAATGTCGGCGTGTTCAATCTGCTTCCGCTGCCGATTTTGGACGGCGGGCGAATTCTGCTGGTGATCGTGGAAATGATTATCGGCAAGCCGCTCAACCAAAAGCTGGAGGCTGGAATTACAGCGGTCGGCGTAGCCCTAGTTCTGCTTTTAATGGTGTATGTGACCTGGCAGGATTTAATGCGGTTGTTTATTTAGCTCCATCTCCTCAAAGGCGAGGAAGACATAGAACAAATAGGAGGAATCAGCATGAGTATTTTAGTCACAGGCGGTACCGGTTTTATCGGCAGCCACACAACAGTGGAACTGATCAACGCGGGTTATGATGTTGTCATTATTGACAACCTGGTCAATTCCTGCAAAGGCGTAGTGGATCGCATTGAAAAGATCACCGGAAAACGTCCGCGCTTCTACGAAAATGATTTGCTGGACAAAGCGGCGGTGAAAAAGGTTTTTGAAGAAAATGAGATCGAAGCGGTCATTCACTTTGCCGGATTGAAAGCGGTCGGGGAATCGGTAACGATCCCTTTGACCTATTATCACAACAACTTAACCGGCACGCTGATTCTGTGTGAGGTCATGAAGGAACACAACTGCAAGAAGATCGTGTTCTCTTCCAGCGCCACAGTCTACGGTGATCCGCATAAGGTACCGATCACAGAGGATTTCCCGTTATCGACAACGAATCCTTACGGTTCAACAAAGCTGATGATCGAACGGATTTTAAGCGATGTCTTCGTTTCCGATACGGACTGGAGCATCATGCTGCTGCGCTACTTCAATCCTATCGGCGCGCATAAGAGCGGGCTGTTGGGAGAAACGCCAAACGGCATTCCGAACAACCTTGTGCCGTACATCGCTCAGGTTGCCACCGGCAAGCGCGAATTTTTGCGGGTTTGGGGCAATGACTACAATACGGTCGATGGTACCGGCGTGCGCGACTACATCCACGTCGTCGATCTGGCGTTAGGGCACATCAAGGCTGTTGAATATGTCCTGAAAAACAAAGGAGTGGAAGCCGTCAATCTGGGAACCGGTCACGGCTATTCTGTGCTGCAGGTCAAGGATGCCTTTGCCAAAGCCAGCGGTAAGGAAATTCCATATAAGATCATGCCGCGCCGGCCAGGGGATATCGCTACCTGCTATGCGGATACAGTCAAAGCTAAAAAGCTGCTGGGCTGGAGTGCCCAGTACGGCATTGATGAAATGTGCCAGGATTCCTGGTATTTCCAGCAGCAGAATCCGGACGGGATTACTGAATAACCAACTAAACGAGGAAAGCAGTCGTGAATAGGCTGCTTTTTTTGTTAACTGGGAAAGTACTCTAAAGAGCCGAGAAGAGAAAAAGTGCCAAAAAGGCACAATAAAAACCAGCAAGTAAGGATTAGAAATATTAAGATGTTAGAAAGGGTACCTATGTAAATTAATTCAATTTTTACGATATAAAGTATCACGATGACATTTGGAACATTGGAAACAAGGAGGATCACTTTCTCCAATCTCTTTTAAAAAGTCAGCTTCTTCACCATATACAAAATCTGGGATATTTTCCTCATGTCCACAATGGATGCATTTCATCGTGATATAGCTTTCGCGAGCTACATCGAGATCATTTAAAAAATCAAATTCATTTTCATCATTATAAGTCTTCATCTTGTGAAGCGAGAGAGAGGAGGAAGGAACAGATCTGCAGGAATACTCTCCTGGCAAGAAACAGAGAGGAGCTCTGAAGGTTTAGACTTTCAGAGTGATGCTTGCATCACTTTCTTGTTGGTAAAGTTCTATGCAAAGGCAGAGTCCTTGTCTCTAAATGAAAACAATCTTACTGGATATACTTTTTTATAGCTGATGAAAGGCAAAATAGATTAAGAGGAACGTCACAAAGGAAGGACAAGTTCATCGAAAGGTTAAAAAAATTGAACTTTCTGTTGATGGAGAATGCAATGTGAAAATGTTATCATGACTTTGGAGGGAAGGAAAATGAAAAAAATAACAACCAGTCTTTTAGCTTTATTGATGATTCTGTCCGTCACGGCCTGTTCTTCAGTCCAAGAAGAAACCTTTGAGGGCTCAGCACAGGGGTACGGCGGAACGGTAACCGCCAAAGTCACATTCAAAGCCGACAAGATGACATCCGTAGCAGTGGTAGCACCTGATGAAACTGAAGGTGTAGGATCTCGGGCAGTAGAGGAACTGCCGGAGAAAATTGTCGCAGCCAACAGTGCCGACGTCGATGTCTGCGCTGGAGCAACAATGACGTCCAAAGCCATTTTATCTGCGGTGAAGCAGGCCATCGGCAAGAAAAATGGAGAAACTGAGAGCACAACGGCGATGACAGAGGGTACCTACAGTGCTGTCGTCGCCGGTCATAATGGTGAAATGACTGTGGAAACAACCGTGGATTCAACTTCGATCCTGGAGGTAAAAATCATCAGTCATACGGAAACCTATGGGATCGGATATGGTTCCGTAATGACACCGGTTGAGGTGCTGCCGCAGCGAATCGTTGAACATCAAACCCTGAACGTGGATAATGTCTCGGCAGCGACCGTAACATCATCCGCGATCAAGGCGGGGGTCCGCGACTGTCTGACCCAGGCCGGAGCGAGTGAAACCGCGATGAGTGAAGCGGCACCGAAGGCAAATCCGACAGAGGCGGAATATACAGTGGATATCGCAGTTATCGGCGGCGGAGCTGCCGGATTAACAGCGGCCAATACCGCCTTGGATGAAGGCAAAACCGTACTGTTGGTCGAAAAGATGGGAATTACCGGAGGCTCGACAGTTCAAAGCGGCGGGAATATCTTTGCCGCGGGAACCTCAGCACAGAAGGCCAACGGCATTGAAGACAGCGCGGAGGATCTCAATCAGTTTTTAATGAGCTATGATGAAGATCAGCTGCTGAATGCGGAAATGATTCGGGACTATGCTGAGCATATTGCGGAAGATTTAGATTATCTGGCTGATCAAGGCGTCCAGGTCACTTATGTGACAACCGCACAGCTGACATTGACGCCTAATCGGCTTCATTTGACCAGCCCGAAAAACGAAATCGCTTCCGGGATCGGCGGCGGGATTACCGTGCCGTTAACGAAATCCATGCTGGAAAAGGGCGGCACGCTGCTTTTGGAAACCCGTGCTGAGGCGCTTTTAACCGATGAACAGGGCCAGGTCATCGGCGTTCAGGCTGTCAATCAGAGCGGAGAAACCGTGACAATTCATGCGCATTCCGTGATTCTGACAACTGGCGGCTATGGTTCCAACCCGGAAATGACAGCGCGCTTTGCATCGTTTAATCCGATCTTCAATTCCGCTGCGAGCAGTACCGGTGATGGATTGACGATGGCGGGTGAAGTCGGCGCTCAGATCTTTGATTCCAACGGTCTGCAGCTGCAATATGTCGATTTCAATACCGGTGAAACCGGCAGCACAGCTTCCGGCCTAGTTGTGGATATGCAGGGGAAGCGGCTGGCTAACGAACACAGTTATCAATCGGTTTCTGCCGAAGCTTTTAAGCGTGAAAACAGTGCGGTGAATTATTATATTACAGCGACTAAGGACGGCGTATGCGCTGAACCTTATCCAACGGTTCAATACGGTGTCACTCTGGAAAATGCCGTTAAAGCGTCAAGTTTAGAAGAACTCGCTACACTGATCAAAGTGGATCCGGCAGTTTTGAAAGCTACCGTTGAGCGGTATAACGATTTATGTGCCAAGGGACCGGATGAAGACTTCGCAAAGCCTGCGGACTGGATGATTCCTGTAGAAGGTGATACGTATTATGCTTTTGCCCGCTATCCAGTTGCGGCAGCGACTTTCGGCGGCCTAGTGATCGACGCTCAGGGTCGTGTTCTGAATCAGGATAACAAACCGATTTCTGGTTTGTATGCAGCTGGAGAAGTTGCTTTAACCGGTGTTTTTGCCAATGTTTATCCAAGCTGCGGTCTGGCGATCGGCAATTCCATTCACATGGCTAGAAATGCAGCTGTCACAGCCTGCGGGGAATAACGATAAACGGTGCTTTAAACGAGCGCCGTTTTCATTTACAATAGACTTATGAATATTAACGAGTTGAAATATTTTATTAAAGTGGCCGAAGCAAAAAGCTTATCCAAGGCGGCCAATGAATTGTTTATTTCCTATCAGGGACTTTCAAAGTCATTAAAAAATTTGGAAACCGAGCTGGGCTGCCCGCTGTTCGAAAAAAATCGTTTTGCGGCAAAACTGACAGAATATGGAGAGGAACTTTACCGGAGCGCAAAACTGATCGTCGGTGAGTGGGAAAACCTGCAGCTTTCGCTCGGTCAAATTCAGCGCCGCAAAAATAAGCTGTTTCATATCGGCATCGCGATGGGCGTGGATATTCCGTTTCCGGACTTTCATCGCAGGCTGGATCAATTTCTGACTAACCATGGCGATGTCATCATGATCGACGCCTGGGATTCCTATTGTGAAGAAAAGCTGGAAAGCGGTGAGCTGGACATTGCGGTGACCTTCGGTCCGGTTGATGAACAGCGCTTTGATTCCACAAGGCTGCTTCAGGGATCTCTGGCAGCGATCGTGGATGACCATCATCCGCTGGCTGAACGTGATACATTATCCATTGCGGATTTGCAAGGCCAAAAAATCATTACGGTCAACCGCTATTTCCGCAATTATGACATTCTTATGCAGGCCTGTCTGGCACAGGGTTTTAAACCGGATATCGTATTGAATACTGTGAATTTAACCGTGACCCTGATCGCTTGTCAGGATAAGAATACAATCGGTATTTCCAACAATCTCTCCTATTTCAAAAAAACAGTTGTCGGCTATCGGATTATCCCTGTTGCCGGACCGAATACCACCTGTCAGATCAATCTGCTGATCCATTCCAAGCAGAGAAAGAATAAGGAAATTCTGCGGTTAAAGCAGGAATTGATGCGGTGTCTTTTTGTGGATTCGGAGTCTTTGGCGAAAGAGCTTCGATGAAGATCAAAAGACACGATCCCCAAGAATATGAAAATGAGAAGGCCAGAAAGCAGAAAAAGGCTTCCCGAATAATTTACTATAGTAAACCTTGTTGGCTTCCGCGGACTGTGATACAATGAAGCCGGTGTTTAAAGGAGGAGTTTTATGCCCCGCTATGATCAATTATTTCAGGAAATTGTCCATACTCTAAAAGAAGATTACGCCGGCTTTGTGATGTGTCAGGATCATCATGATCCGCGGCCTTACGTCCATACGATAGGCACGGCGTTTATGCAGAAGACACTGAATGAGGATTTATTTTTCCGACAGGTCAATCAATATCTGGCAGAGACGACAGACCGCAATCTGCGCTTTCAGCGCCGTCCAGATTCTGATTATCAACCCTTTACTAATGGCTTTTTCACCCGTCGGACAGGCGCAGTGCTGACGATCAGCGAGGTCAGGGAAGAAGACCGGTTGCAGCCAAAGGATGAAATTGTTGCGATTAACGGTCAGCCGCTGAGCTTTTATACCGAAACGCTGAATAAGAAAATCTTTTACGCGGAAGAAAAGGAACGTCAGCTCTGGACCGGCTTTTTAAAGATGGCGGATCGGATATCAGTGCGGCGAAACGGCCAGATTCATGAATTGACATTGCGGCGATTTCCAAAAAGGGAAATCGTGAAAACGAATACATTTGCGATAGAAGAAGGCTGTGCGGTATTGCGGATTGAACGGATTGACGAAACCCTGGAAGCTTTGGTGACTGCGCATCAGGCTGCTCTGGCAGAGGCTCAGAAGGTGATTCTGGATTTGCGACGCTGCGAGGAGGGTTGGGAATCTTCGATGCTGTGTCTGCTGCCATATATCCTTGATCATCCGATGTCGATTGCGGAAGTGATGGAGGGTCAGGGACTTTTGACCCATTATACTGAGAAGAACTGCCGTCGGCGCATCGAACAGCTGGAAGCGATGAAATCAGATCCGCAGCTGGAACCGATGATCAGCGAAATGATTGAAGAACTCGAAGCCAAAGCCGGTCTGGGCTGGATTCTGGAAACAGAGGCGGATTGGGGAGTGGATGAGGAAGAATTGATCCATCCCGTTAATGCAGAGCGTAGAACGGTTGTAATTCTTGATTTTCTGACTGCCGGTGCTGCGGAAGAACTGGCTGAGCTGGCTTCTCAATCCGCCCGCTGTACGCTTGTTGGCAGGATGAGCAGCGGACGATATCAGACCTGCAATCTGATTTCAGTTGTGTTTGATGATCAGTTTCAGTTGGACTATCCGATCAGCCGCCGCAAGGCCTGGAACAAGGATCAGCCACGGGGAGTTCGCTGCGACATCGAGATGGTCTGGACACCGCAGGAATGGGATGAAGATCTTTTGATGGAAGCCGCGAAAACAGTTTAATTCCTGATTGGACAGTTTTATAAGATAATTAAAAAGCCGAAGGCAAAGCAGAGAACGCTGAGCCTGCGGCTTTTTCTTATAAAAAAACGGCGGACAAGCAAACTTATCCGTCGTAAGTCATTATTCTTCGCTGATGAACTGACCTGCCAGCCGGCCATGCGTTACCGCCATGCCGATGGAATTGCCTGCGCAAGGCGTAGAATAGCCTAATCCATAGCGTCCGCCCAGGCAGTTGCCGGCCGCGTAAAGACCTTTGATCTTCTTTCCGCTCATGTCCAGCACATTCTGTCGTTTATCAGTAACCAGTCCGGACATCGTCACCATCATCGGCGTCGGTTTGTCATTCTTTGCGCTCTTGACAGCGTAGAATGGGGCTTCATCCACCGGAATCATACAGGAAGCATCTTTACCAAAATCGGTGTCTTTTCCGGCATAGCACAGCTGGTTGTAAGCTTCAATCGAAGCCAGGAAGGCTTCTTTTGCTTCACCGCTGTAACCCAGATACTCCGCCAGTTCTTCCAAAGAATCAGCTTTGATGACCGTGGATTCCATCCGTTCCGCAACGGTGCAGCCGCGAACAGTGCCACCTTCCGGTCCGCTGATTAAAGCATCCATATCGTTGATCAGATCAATATAATACTGCGGCCGTCCGGCATTCGGCCCGCCATGTTCCAGGCCGGAAGCACAAACGGATTTGAGCCACTTCTTGTCGGTGACCAAACACAGTGTCCCTTCCGGCTGACGGGCACAGGCCGTCTGCGCAGCGGAGAGATTGCCTTCATTGGTGAAACGTTCGCCTTCGCTGTTAAGCCACAGCATCGCGTTGCAGCCCCAAGGTCCGCTGGGTCCGCCGCCTAAAAGCATGCTTCCGCGCGGCGCCGGTTCAATCATTCCGCCGGCCCAGCAGCCCATTTTGACGGCTTCGCCCTTGCGTCCGCCCATGAAGGAGAAGAAGTCCGGCTGTTCGCCGCCCGCCCGTTCAAAGCGTTCCATATATTCGTTGAGCAGCGCCCAGCACATGTCGGCATTGCCTGCGTAATCTCCGCCGCACAGAATGACACCTTTGGTGGTGTTGTACTTGATGTAGCGGCCATCGCTGGCTTTGCCGGCCAGCCCAATGATCTCTTTACTTTCATTTTGAAGCAGCACCACGGCTTCGGTACCATAGTACCACTGCGCTCCCAGCTGTACAGCTTTGTCGATGCAGGCCTGATTGATCAGCGGCAGAACGGAGTTGGCCGCAACGCCCTGAATTGGCTGGTCATTGTACTGTCCCATAAACTGCGCGGTCGCCGCCCATGTCTTGGTGCCCGGAGTCATCGGGTAGGCATACCGCAGGCAATCGTACAGATCCTGTCCTGCCTGAATTTTGGCATAATCCATATTGGCCTGCATGATCAGCCAGCCATCCGGTGTATTATCATAGGTGTAGGCTTTTGGATCGACACCCATTTCTTTAGCGACCTCCAGCATATGATCCAGCGTCGGTCCTGAATTGTGAACATAGGATTTGACAATCGCCGGGAAGCAGCGTCCGCCGGAGCGGGTGACAAATTCATTGACGACTTCGCCCAGATCATAGGTGCCAAAACCAATTTCCTGCTGGAGCTTGGAGTTGAACGCTCCAATATCTTCGCCATACCAAGTGAACATATCTTCTTCCATCCGTTCCAGCACAGCGACTTTCATTCCGGACTCCGCAGCGGCCAAGGCAGCCTGTACGCCGGCATGTCCGCCGCCGACCACCACGACATCGACATCGATTTCTTCAGCGTAATCGGTAATGACCGGAGCTTCGCCTAACCAGTCGCCGGGTCCAGAATAACCGGTGATTCGTCCGGCTGGGGCAGAAGCGGTTGGAGCATCAGGTGTGGCAGAGGGAGTCGTGGATTCGCTGCTGCATCCGGCCAAAAGCCCTGCAGCCGCAACACCAAAGGCACTGGCAGCAGCACCTTTGATAAAATCACGACGTGAGATTCCTTTTTTGTAACTCATAAGTTCTCCTTTCCTAAAAGTTTATTTAGATAAAATATTTACCTTGGTAAAATAAAATATCTTTGAACATCTTATCACATTAGTTTACGATAGTAAATTAGTAAGTGAGAAATGTTGACGAAAGAGACGACAAAATTTGACATTCGTTGATGATTGCATGATAATTAATTCGGTGATGATATTATGACGATGAATAAAAATGCCGACAGATCATTAATTCTCGATTCCATGCCGGTTAAGCAAGCGCTGATCCGTCTGGCGGTTCCTTCCATTCTGGCCTCCATGGTCACAACCATCTATAATATTGCCGATACGTTTTTCATCGGGCAGCTGCACAACACTGCGATGATCGCAGCGACTACCGTAGCGATGCCGGTCATGATGCTGACGCATGCTTTTGGTGAATCGGTAGGCGTCAGTGCCGGCAGCTATATCTCACGGCAGTTAGGCGCGGGACATCATGAACAGGTCAGCCGGATTGTACAGACAACGATGACGCTGGTGGTTTTGATTTCAATCGTTCTGCCGATTCTGTTCATCGTTTTTCTGGGGCCGTTATTGGGGATGTTCGGAGCGGAAGGCGATGTGACGATGTATGCGGCACAGTATGTGACGATCCTTCTGGTCTTCGCGTTCTCCCAGATTGTCAAACTGACGATTGTCCATCTGTTGCGGGCCGAAGGGGATGTAAATTTCCCGATGGCGGCAATTTTTACCGGCGTTGCTGCAAATTTGATTCTTGATCCGATTTTCATGTTTGACTGGGGTCTGAATCTGGGGATTGCCGGGGCAGCGTGGGCGACGGCGGCTGCGCAGTGCATTTCGTTAGCGATGCTGCTGTGGCGGTTAATGTTTAAAGCTGAGGCTGTGCGCTGGAATCCGCGGGTGTGGATGCTGGATAAAACGGCGGTGCAGGAAATAGTCAGTCTGGGTGTAGCGGTATTTGCCCGGCAGGCGCTGCCCAGCGTCACCTACAGCTGCCTGGCGATGCAGGCCAGTGTGTTTGGTACGGATTTTTTGGCCGGCATTGGAATTGCCAAGAAGTGCCTGAATTTAGTCATGTTTGCGATCATCGGTTTTGCGCAGGGGTTCCAGCCGTTCGCGGCGTATAATTATGGAGCCGGAAATCGTTCAAGGCTGCGTCAGGCTTTAAAGAGTGCTTTGCTTTGGGTGACGGTGTACGGCTGTTTTGCGGCCGTTCTGTATATCGCGCTGGCGCCGCAGATCGTCCAGATTTTTTCGCGGGACGGCGCGGTCATTGAAATGGGACGGATGATGCTGTATGGTTATGCTGTCTCCATGCCGGTGGTGGGAGCGTATAATATAGCGGCGGTTCTGCTGCAGGCGCTGGGCGAGAAACGTTCAGCCTTCTTCCTGTCGATAGCCCGGCAGGGATTGTTCTACATCCCGATTATTTGGATTTTGCCGACAATTTTGGGTCAGCTGGGAATTTTTATGGCCCAGCCGGCTGCAGACTATCTGACGATCCTGACTGTGATCTTGTTATGCCGGCATTTATTTGCTGATTTGATGAAAGGTTAATATTGGTAAGGAAAAACAGGTTTTAACGCGCCCCGGTTTATGGTAGAATACCATTAGACTGGGGTAATGTTACTTATGAGAAAAATGAAGAATAAAACGACGATGCTGCTGGCCGGCGGCTTGGCTATCGTTTTGATACTCTTTGCCGCCGCAGCGATCTATTTCGGAATGATTGTAAAAGATCGCTCGGAATCGCAGCTGCCCAAAGAAACGGAAAAGCCGGTGCTGGCTGAACAGGGCGGACAGGAAAAGCCGCAGGAAACACAAGGTTTGGATGCCGTTGAAGTTGATCTGGTGAATGCGACCGTTTATCGCTTTGACGAACTGGACTTTCAGTTTGCGATCGCCAAAATCCGGGTTAAAGCCCAGGAACCAATCAATATTTCATTGGAGCATTTCACGACCGATGAAGGCATCAAGCTGAATGAAATTGACAGTTACTTAGATCAGCTGGATAAAAACGGACTCTATATCGGCAAGCAGAATGTCTGGTTCGAATTGGTTTCCAAGGAAGACAGTTATGTTGCCAATATCTTTGTGCCGATCCGGGACAAGACGGCGCAGAGTGCTGCCGTCAACATTGATTTTGGCAGCAATGATCCGCTCAAATTAAATCTGAAAGAAGCCAGCGGGACGCGCGAGATGCTGGGTTATGTCGCGGAAGATGTGATCACCGACGGCAAGACTTATCAGATGCAGGTTCAGGTTGCTTTTCAGATTGCATCTGAGGAAATGTATCGCACATTTGAGGATGGCACGTTGGAAACCGCCGGGCTTCCGTCAACGGCGGAAGTATATGTTTTCCGATTGGATGCGGTTAGTCTTTGGGGCGATGAGCTGGAAGTCGAAGACGCGGTTTATCAGGTTGAAGGCAGCGGCAATACGTTTCAGGCACTCCCGGCCAATTTCCATTCCGAGAAATATGACAACATCCTCGGCAAAACGATCAAAGAAAAAGACAGCGGTGTCTTATTCTTCATTACCTATAATCCGGACAAAGAACCGATCACTTATCAAGGCAAGCTGAAGCTGAAGATCAAGGGACAGGAAAACTGGATTGAAATTACCGTCAGTTTATAACGAAGGGGGAAGACGATGAAACAAATCTGGAAGATGGCCTTAGCTATGGCAATGGCTGTAACGTTGGTTCAGGGTTATCCCTCGGCTAATGGAAAAATGGATGTGAAAGCGGACGAAACCTATCCCATGGGCTGCAGCAATTTTGAAGTTGCCTATGTAACAGACAGCGGCGGCTTCAGCACGATTGGCTGCTACAATGATTTCACTCAGGCTAAAAATGAAATGTATGCTCATGGTAATGATGCGGTTGTACGGCACAGCTCCAGCAAATCGCCAACGAAGATTATCGCAATGACCTCTGGGGTAGCAGCCAGTTATTCTTATCGGCGAGGCTATGCTGATGGCAGTTCACGGCGGGCGTATGCGACTATGGATATCACACAGTATCAGTCAACGACGACCAATGAGAAAATCACGTATGTGACCAGTCATCGTGAAATGATCTATAAAGGAACGTATTCTTACAATACCGGAAATGGAACTGGCCGGATTGCGGTCAACCTGACCGGTTTTGACGGATATACCAATCTGGATCAGGTCGATTTGATACCCACGAAATTCTTAACGAACAATCTGCGGATTTTATTGGGCGGCAACAATGACGGCAGTCCTTGGGAGTCGCCGTTCTGGGTTCGTCCAAGACAGAGCTATTACGAGGTTGTTCAAAACGGAAATTATAAGGAACTGATCTATCACTGCTGGTCGTATTGGGCAAAATCAGATACACCGCAGGATTACTCTCAGACAATTGGGCCGGCTGAAAGCTGGATGAATGTTGGTTCAGTTTATTATACGAACGATATGCATGCGCTGTATACGGATCGGTATTTTCAGAATCCGGTGCTGGTTGAGGGCAGTCCGGCAAAGTATTATAACTACTATGAGTTTTTGCCGCTGCGCAGCCGGACTAAACTGAACGGTGATCAGCTGAATGGTTTTCTTAACAGCCGCGGTTATACCGAGATGGCCTATAACTATGATGATTTAAAAAGCAATCAATCAAAAATGGTTAATTCCGGCTGGTTCTTTGTCAACGCTCAGGAAACCTACGGCGTCAATGCTCTGTTAGCGTTCTGTATGGGGCTTTTGGAATCCGGCTGGGGACGTTCGCAGATTGCGATTAATAAAAATAACTTGTTTGGATGGAATGCGGTTGACTCGAATCCAAGCGGCAGTGCTGATAAATATGAAAATATTGAATCGGCAGTAACCCAGCATATGGCGGTCAATCTGCGCGGTTATCTTGATATCAATGATGCCCGCTTCTTCGGCTCTCATCTGGGAAACAAAGGCAGCGGCTTTAATGTCAAATATGCGTCTGACCCGTATTGGGGACTCAAAATTGCGGCTTTGGCCTATCAGGTGGACAAGTATGTCTCCGGCAATGATGGTTCGCTGACAGATTACGGAACTTATTCGCTGGGCGTCATCAATCAATATGATGCAGCTGTCAAGCGCTATGCAGACGCTAATTCACAGACATTATATACAACGCGTTACGGTGCGACGTATCAGAATGACTTTACGGTTATTCTGCAGTCAGAAAATAATGGCTGGACAGGTTTCCCAACAACTAACGGTGTCCGCGCCGACGGTTCGTTAGTTCCGCATAAGAATAATGGCTATGAAGCGTATAACTGGCAGAACAGTGTCGGTTATCTGCAAAGCTCCAAGATTTCCAAGCTGTCTGCCGGAATTTTTGACAACAGCCAGATTGGGAAAGTGCCGACAGGAGATCCTGTTCAGAAAGTGACATCCATGGCTTGGAAGGAGAATCTGATGGCAATAAGCGGTCAGGGTTATCGTCCTGGAATTTACGTCACAGATTCCAACAAAGTAACGCAGAAGCTGGTAGTTTATAACCAGTATTATGATACCAAGGAGTTTGAGTTAGCAAGCACGGTTGCTGAAAAGGAACAGGTCAGCTTTAAAAATGAAGCGCTGGACTTGACAACCTTGTCTGAAGGCAGCTATTTCTTTGAAATCCGGACTGAATACAGCGAGCTGAGTGATTACAACGACAGCTTCTATATCGGGGCATTAGAAACTGTTCCGGAAACAAAGAAAATTGGAAATAAAACATTAACCTTCAGTGTGAAGGACAATGTTCTGTTTATGACAGTTGCATTGAGCGGCAATGAAGAGGGCGGAGAGCCGGATGACCATCTGAAGAGTACGGTTCGTCAGGTACTGTCCAAGTTTGAATATGCGGATGAGCATACTTTATCCATCGAAGGCACAGCTTTCATTAATGGCTATGACTTCAAGGAAGACTCAGAAGTTTCTCACCAGCTGCTTCTGACCAATTTGGAGACCAATGAAGTCACGACAATTGATGCGGCAACGCTGCTGGCTCCAAATCCAATCAATCTCTACGATGGATTTACTTACAGCAAGATCAATTTCAGCGCCTCGGTGGATCTGGCTTCGTTAACTCCAGGCAGTTATTCTGTAAAAATTCAGATTCGCAATGGTGATATTAAGATGTATGCGAATTTGACCAGCTTTGATGATAACTTCCTTCCTGAAGTTCGAATGCTGAATGAATATCAGGTGCGGATTGTACAAAATCAGCTGTATAATTACCGTTATGAAATTAACATTGAAAAATCAGATCTAGATTATACGTTGATTAAAAAGCCAACAAAACGAAATTCTGCATTTGATTACACGAAGCTGTCTTTGGAAGGCGGACGGCTGAATCTCAATGGTATGGCGTGGATTTACAATACACAGTTTAAAGCGGATGCGCAGGCTTCTCATGCTTTGCTTGCGGTTGACGAGAATGGCGTATCCTATCCGCTGGAAGCTCAGAATCAGGCTTGTTCGGCAGACTATGCGGAAATGTTGGGTTCTAAGTTCAGCATGAAAAATGCGTGCTTTACCAGCGCTGCAGATTTAAGTCAGCTGCCGGAAGGCGATTATCGACTGTATTTGGATATCAGTGCAGAAGGATATCGTGATATATTTGAGATGACTGATATTTATTCGCGCGCGATTGAAACGGTCACTGTTGGTGAGCGCAGTTATGCTCTGTTTATCTCACCGGTTCGTTATCGAATGGTGCTGAGTATTACCCAGAATGGTCCGAATATTGATGGCGGTGACGACAAGGGAGAAATACCGCCAGTAAACGCTGTACAGGCATCCGAGCTTCCGGCTGAGGATCAACCTGTTGAAGCACCGCGGCCAAGTTCCCTGATTACACCGATCCCAAGTGTTGTGCCGGGTGAAGAAAATAAGGAAGACGAGTTACCTGCGGAATAAAGAAAAGAAATTTCATAGAGTCTAAGCGGTTTGCTTGGACACGGCAATTTGAAAAGATGAATGGATTAGGAAACATGATTGATCGGCTGCCTATCGAATGCAGCTAGGATCAAGATGTTCCTCTTTCTTCATCTTTTTTTGTTTTAAGCTGTGTGTTGGAATAAATAGGCTGAGAAACGAAAAAGATCCAGCAAAATATAAAAAAACAGCCGGGGCTGTATTAAAAGGAAGTTTTAAAGGTTGTCCAATGCAATTCAGTGAATTTACTCAAATCCGTTGTTGTTATAAAGAATACCCATGACTTTAATGACCTGACCCAGTTTCTTAGCCTGAATCTCATTGGGCAGGTCGATGTTGTTGAGGATAAAAGAAACACTGGATATACAGTTCTGACAAACCATTTCAGAATAATAATACTGCATTTCAGGGTCATCAAAGTGATACAGAAAAAAGCTTCCATCCATAGAGGAAAAAGCGCGTTCTGACAGGAAAATAGAAAGCAGTGCAGTAAACGCTAAGTTTCTTCGGTCATCACGAAAAAGGATTTCTGCGAGTTTTCGATTCTCTTTTACAGCTGCGATGAATCGTTCGGATTTTAGAAAAAAATCACTTCTTCCGGTATTCGGATTAATCGCCAGCGGATCCCGAAATGGCCGCAGTGTCCATTCTACAAAGTTCAGATAGATCTCGTTTAACAATTGTTCTTTATTTTCATAGTGCAGATAAAAGGTCCGCCGGTTGATCCCGGCAGTATCCGTAATATCCTTGATCGCAATTTGATCGTAGTCTTTCTGCTCCATCAAATCCAATAAGGCTTGATGCAGTCTGTGTACGGTTTTAGGGGGAGCCCAGTCTGCGGTTTTCATCAAATCATCCATTCTACATACGGAAAAGCGCCGTGTGCCGCTAAAAGAATTCAGGATCAAAGAAGCAGCTTCCGCAGCGTTCAGATTCCAATCGCTGTGTCCGCGGATAAATTCTGTTTTTATTGCTTTCAACGAGAGTATTATATCCTATCTGATCAGATGTGACAACAAATTCACAAAACGTTTATATTGTGCAGAAATGCACATTATGGTTTATTTGTGCTTTGTGCGATTGTAAGGTTAACTGTATGATAAAAGTAGGATTAAGGAGGAAGGAAAATGGCTCGATATGGAATGCTGCTGAATCTCGATCGCTGCATTGGCTGTTATGCCTGCGTTGTTGCCTGTAAAATGGCTCATGGAACGCGGCCAGGCGTGAACTACAATGCGGTGAATACCGTGGAATGGGGGACTTATCCAAACGCTCATCAGCGCTTTGTTTTGACAATGTGCATGCAGTGTGAAGATGCACCTTGTGTTGCTGCCTGCCCTGCAGGCGCTACGACTAAATCGGAAGAGGGTCCGGTTTTGATGGATTATGAGACATGTATCGGATGCGGTGCTTGTGTAGAGGCTTGTCCTTACAAGCAAAGACATCTTGTAGCGGATGACATTAACTCGTATGAAGGGGTTGTTGCACCTTATGAAGAAGAAAGTGATGCCCGCCTGAATGTCGTTGAAAAATGCAATTTCTGCTATGAACGTGTTAAAGCAGGCAAGCTGCCTGCCTGTTCGGAGTTTTGTCCAGGTCAATGCCGTATTTTTGGCGATATTGATGATCCGGAAAGTGAAATTTCTAAAGCGATTGCTACATTGAATCCGATTCATATTGAAGGCACAAGCATTTATTATGTTGTTCCAGAAGGAATGGATCGTTCTCTGCTGCCGCTGGATCTGATTGATGCGATCGCAAAGAAAAATGAAGGCGGTGCGGAAACAACGACTCCGGAAGTCAAACCGGAGCAGAAGCAAGACAACAATACGGGTGTGGTAATTGGGTTAGCCGCAGCCGCAGCGGTAGCCGGAGGTATTGCCTATGGTTACAATAAGAATAAAAAGAAAGGAGCAGAATAATGGCTAAAGTATCTCGGCGTAAATTCTTAAAAATGATGGCAGCGGGTTCCGCGGGCGTTCTGGGCGCAAGTGCAATTGAAAAGCACGGTATGTTTATTCATCCGGATTATGAGGTTCTTGCCCAAAGTGACGCTCCGGAAGAAGTTAAATATTCGCATTGTGTTATGTGCAATCACATGCCGAAATGTGGAGTGAAAGCGATTGTCAAAGACAACAAAATCTATCGTATTGAAAAGCGTGAAGGCTATGGAAACAATTTGCTGTGTGCAAAAGGAATCGCTTCGATGCAGGAAATCTATGATCCGCATCGTTTGCTGCATCCGATGAAACGCACCAATGCCAAGGGGGAACCGGCCCAGTGGGAACAAATCACTTGGGATGAAGCTTTATCAACCATCGCTGAAAAGCTGAATGGCATTAAGGAAAAATACGGGGCAGAAAAGGTTCTGTTTCTGACTGGAGATCCGAAGGAGCCGCGGGCAATTCTGCAGCGTTTAGCTTTCACGTTTGGCTCTCCGAACATGGGAACAGAAAGCTCTACCTGTTATTTTGGTACAGAGCTGACAATGAAACTGATGTATGGGCCTGAAGTAAATACGGCAAAAGCCTTAGCTGGCGGTGCCAATCCGGTTGCGGGCAAAACGAAGGTTGCTATTTTCTGGGGAACAAATCCGACATGGTCGACGCCCTTTGCTTATAATGGATTAAAGACAGCGGAAGAATCGGATACAATTAAGTACATTATTGTTGATCCGCGTGTCACTCCGTCAGTTCATTCCTTTGCAGACGTTCATTGTCAAATTCGTCCAGGCACAGATGGTGCCCTGGCTCATTGCTTTGCCAATTACCTGATTGAAAATGATGCGTATGATCACGATATGGCAGAAAATTGGATTCATGGATTTGAGGAATATAAAGAATATGTAAAACAGTTTACGATTTCTGAAACAGCGAAAATTTGCCAGATTGAGGAATCGGTGATCCAAGATGCTTGTGATCTGCTGAAAAATGCCGGCGGTCCGATTACGATTAAGAGTGCTGCCGCGTTCCCGCATCATCATAATGGCGTCAACAATTACCGTGCAATTATGGGCTTGATTCCGCTGACCGGCAGTCTGGATGTCCCAGGCGGCCATGGCATTGCACCGGAACCTCTGAACTTTACATTGTTTGCCGGCACGCCGGAATTCAGCCGGACAACGGATCTTTTTGAGAAAGTGAATCCGCTGCGCGTAGATACTGAGTATTTCCCAGCGTGGGCGAATATTGATCATGAAGGCGGCAATATTCAGATTAATCCAATCCCTGAATATGTTGAAAGCGGCGCAATCAAGGCGGCATTTGGCATCGGTGTGAACTGTATGATGTGGCCGCAGAGTGACTTGTATCAAAAAGCATTCAAAGAGATGGAATTTGTCGTCTGTGCTGATTTCCATTACCGTCCGCAGACGCATGATTATGTCGATATGATTCTGCCGGCTGCGATGAGCTTTGAAAGAATGGCTCCGCTGGCTGTATTTGGCAGAAAGATTTTCATGAAAGATCCGATTGTTGAACCACAGGGAGAAGCACGCAGTGACTGGCAGCTGTGCTGCGATGTCGGATGTGCGCTTGGTTTTGAGAAAGAATTCTGGGGCGGCGGCCGTGAAGGCGAAGAAGCCGCGATTCGGGAAGTTCTGCGGACGTCCAATACAGGGGTGACGCTGGAACAACTGCGCGAGGCAAGTCCGGAAGGCGTTGCCGTACCGCTTAAGGGTGAAGCCCAGAGCAGAAAATGGGAACTCGGTTTATTGCGGGAAGATGGAAAGCCAGGCTTTACAACGCCGACAGGAAAGATCGAATTTTATTCGGAATACCTGAAGGAACAAGGCATGGAACCCCTGCCGGTTTACATTGAGCCTGTTCAAAGTCCGATCAGCACACCGGATTTATTCAAGGAATATCCGTTGGTTATGAATTCTGGAAGCCGTGTTCCATTCTATACTCACAGCAAGCAGCGGGATATGCCTTGGCTGAATCAATTTATGCCGGAGCCTGTAGTCCGGATTCATCCGACGGATGCTGAAGCACGCGGAATTCAAGATGGGGATACTGTGATTCTGACCTCAACGGTGAAGCGTGAGATTACGGTCAAAGCCGAGGTTACTGAGATTGTCAAGCCTGGTGTAATCGACATTTTCCATGGCTGGGATAAAGCAAATGTCAATTTGCTGATCACACGTGACTTTGATCCGATCAGTGGTTTCCCTCCATACAAAGAAGGCCTATGCGAAGTCCGCAAGGCGTAAATCAGGGTTAGTTTATGCTGGAAGGATTTTTGGGGAAAGCGGTTCTTGCGCAGGTGCTGAAACAGTCCCATCCTGTGCTGCTAAAAGAAAATTGTATTAACAGCAAGCAAAAAAAGGTAAAATGCTCAGTTTGTCAGGATGTCTGCCCTCAGCAGATCTATCTCAGCGAATCCAAACAGGATCCTGATTGGAGTACCTGTCAAAACTGCAATCTTTGTGTTGCGGCCTGCCCTTCGCGGGCTTTGATGTCTTCATCCTTTAACGCTGAAAACTTTTTGAAATTATTGGACATGCCGGGAGAAAAGGTTACAGTTTCATGCTGTCACTTTCCCGGAATTTCCGATTTCAAAGTAAAATGTTTGGGTTCCCTTTCATGGGAAATGCTGGCGTGCCTAGGATTGAAAAAAAAGTGACGCTTGTCCACGGCTTGTGTGAGGATTGTGAATATTGCGGAGCTTTTGAATTGCTGAAACTCAATTTAAATCATCTGGCCATTTTTTTTGATACGGATTATTTCCGCAATACTTATTCGGTTCAGAATGATGTAGATCCTTCTTACTCAACAAACCTGAGCCGCAGGGAATTATTAATCCGTGCCAGAAGGCAGAGTAAGCTGACCATCAGCAGCGTTGTCAAAGCCGATGTGGACGGCTTATTTTACAGGCGAATCCTGCAGAAATTAATTCAGACTGAAAACAGCTCGGTATCCACCTTCCGCTGGATTATTCCATTAGTTGAGGATCGCTGCCGATTGTGCGGAATCTGTGAGAAGCTCTGTCCTCAGCAGGCCATTCATGTCACGGAAAACAATTGTGTCAAACAGCTGGAACTGGATCTGTTTCGATGCAATGCCTGTCAGACTTGTCAGATGACCTGCCCTTACCATGGGATAAAGGAATTGGGAAGTATCCGTATTTCAGCTTTGAATCGACGGGTGTTGAAGCAAAACTGGAAACATAAGCTAGCGATGGTTCTATTGATGGGCGGAAAAAGCAGCCGGATGCATGCCGATAAAGCGCTGCTTGAATATAAGGGAAAACCGATCTGGCAGCATATTGCGCATGTTTTGCTTCAATGTGGCCCGTTGTATGCTTCAGTTGCTTCTGCTTCACAATATCCGGATCTGCCTCTGCCTAAGATTATTGATTCCATTTCTGAAGCTGGCCCCTTAGGGGGAATTTATTCGGCTTTGACTCAGGTAAAAGAAGAGGGCGTGCTGGTTTGTCCTTGCGATATGCCGGAGGTGAGTCCAGCTTTGATTCAGGGAATGATTCAGGCGTATGATCCAAGCTATGATGGCTTGATTCTATGCTGCAAAGATCGGTTTTATCCAGTCCCGGGGATTTATTCTAAAACGATGCTTCCGGAAATTGAAAAAGCGCTTCATTGGAAACAGTATAAACTGCTTACTTGTGTTCAAAAAAACAAATTTCAGATCTTGGAATGTCGGGGTGAAGCACTATTGATGAATGTGAATACCCCAAAGGAATATCAACAATTAACTCAAGAATAGAAATGTTCATCTTCGAGCAAAGTCTGCTAAGGAGAAATCTATGCGATTTTGACAGGGTTTAACTGGAAACGGATAAGCCTTCCTCATTGAAAAGGAGAGAAAACATGCAACGTTATCGAACAAAAGAACTTATTTTTATAGCCCTCTTATGTGTATTGGGACTCTTTTCAAAAAAACTGGTATCACCCTTGGCGAATGTACTGACAGACTTTGTTCACATCGCGGGAGGATCCTTTTCCAGTGGTTTTTCTAAAGTGTTTCTGGTAGTCGGAGCTGCGCTTGTTCCCCGCTTTGGAACAGCGACACTGATGGGATTTGTGCAAGCCTGTATTGCCTTGTCTCTCGGAATGAGCTCAGCACAGGGGGCTTTTATCTTTGTTACCTACACAGTGCCAGGCTTGATCATCGACGTGTTTAACCTGGTTTACAGAAAGACATGTTCCAAGTATCCTTTATCTTATTTTATGATAGCGACTATGCTTTCCAACGGGCTGAATTCTTTTCTGACCAACAGGCTTGTCTTTCAATTCAGCGGAATTCCTTTGGCCTGCTGGGTTTCTCTGGCCTTCAGCAGTGGTATTTTGGCAGGTTTTCTTGGATATGCGGTTTATGAGCGGCTGAAGCGCCATATGAGACTGAGCTATGAAAAATAAAAGCGCAGTCTTGATGGCAGTGATTGTTTTTGGATTTACGGCCATCGTATGCACGATTAATCTGTTGATGGGGAAACAGGATCAGACACCGCCGGATAGGATTCGGCTGGTGAGTGATCAGTCTCGTCTTATTCCAACGGATACGTTGTCGCAGTCTGAATTTGATGTGGAACTGCATGATGCATTAGGCCGTGTTTTAAATAACCGCTGTAAGGGTGTAGAAATTTCAGTGTTTTTGCAGCAGCAGGGGATCAATATGGATATCGTTGATTCTGTAACGGTGACCGCTCAGGATCAGTATCGAGTTGAACTTTCCTCAGACGTACTTTCCTCAGGCCGCGTTTACTTGGTAACCCATGAAAATGGTCAGGCTTTGCAGGGACTTTCTGGAAAAGGAAAGGCGCCGCGGCTGGTTGTGATCAATGATGAAAACAGTCAGCGGGCGGTAAAATATATCATGGAAATTAGAATAGAGGAGAAAAGAAAATGAAAAAAGTTGGATTAGCCTTATGCATCATTTTTGTTATGCTATGCGGATGCTCCGCTCCGCAGGCGAAGTATAAAATTAATTTCACGATAGGAGATACGACTGAAGTTGTTCTAAATCCAAAGGACGCATCAGAATTTGAAGCAGAAACGATCAATGGCAAGGGCGAAAAAGAAACTGCGGTTTACACGGGCTTCCCATTAGCGGATCTGATATCTTCAGAGGCAGAGTATACAACGGTTAAAGCTGTGTGCGTAGATGGCTTTGAAGCAGTATATAACCGTGAAGAAATTGAAGCAAACGAAATTATGATTGTTTTTAAGAAGGACGGAAAAGAAATTCTGGATGAAGAAGAAAAGCCGACAATTCAGATCCTCGCGCTAAAAGATCAAAATATGAAGCGCTGCGTTCGAATGATTGCGGAATTCATTGCGGAATAATTCATGATTCGTTTTTATCCAAGTAAAAATAATCAGGTTTGGCTGATCCGCAGCGCCGAGCGCTGCTGGATTCGGAAAATATTTCTATCTGAGAAACAGGCGGCTGCTGAAGCATTGCTGCTTTTGAAGCTAGACCCGGCACGCATTATCAAACTTCACGGCCGCTGTCTTGACATGCGTTATATCCGAGGCGAGCGGTTGGATCAATGGATCGAGTGTTGTGAAAAAGTGGGAAATCTAGACAGAAATCTAGGTGCTCAATTATATGGGACTTGTTGTGAAGTCTTTGAAAAAACAGGCAAAGTCTGCCTGGATCAGAATCTGAGAAACTTTATTGTAACCCCGTATTCCGTCGCCCGAATTGATTTGGAGTCCGCGCAGTCCGGTGATTTTTTTGAGAATTTTGCCTTGTTGGGTGCTTATATATTATTAAATGATCCGCAGGGTTCTTGGGTAAAATATCAGCTCGTCGAGCAAATGGAAAAGTGTCTGCCCTTAACGGTCCGAATCAATTTTCAGCAGCAGCTTGCTGTTTGTCAGCGTAAACTGCTTGAACAGAGAGCGTTGAGAAAATAAAGCAGCCCGAGGAATTTATCCTCGGGCTTTTACAATGGTAGTTAGAAAGCAGAAAAAGGAAAATTTATTTTTGTGTTTTGATCTTGTGGTAATGGTAACGATTGGATAGTAAAGCGACGGCACCCAACGTAAGGGTACCCAGGCCCGTTAAGGAATAACCCAAAACCAGCTGGGCAGCTCCGCCTAAAACTAGCCCTGTACTGGCAATCCCGCCGATTGCGGTTCCAATCTTATCCGCAGCAGGCGAAGGGGTGCGCAAGCTTTTTGACTTTTCAATCAGGGCTTGCGTCATTGCGGCTGTTTTCACGTATGTTTTCTGTGTTTGTTCAAGTGCGGCTTGGGTGAAGCCGCAGGGCGAGTGGATAATCTTGCTGGCAGTGACCGATGTTTTTTCTTGCTTCATAAGAACCTCCTGAATTTTTTTCTGTAATAAAACGGCTGGAAAAGCGTTCAATCTAAGCCCAATAAGATCAGAAACAAAAACCGACCGTCGGTCTATAAACTTGGTAAGAAACAGGCTGTCATTTTACAGCCTGTTCTACAGCCAAAATTTAACTTCGCTTCATGAAGCAGAACTACTGAACATAAGCATTGATCAAATGCGCGATAAGTGAATCGTCAATCAAATCTAAGCCTAACTGTGACATCATAGATTGAAGATAACGCAGCCGGATATCCGTTTCCTCGCGGTTTCGATGAAATAAAACAGGGTTAGCCCAATAGTTTAAGAGCATCAAGAATACTTCTGCGCATAGATCAGGTTGTTCTGTCTGCAGGGAACCATCGCGATTGCCTTCTTTAATCAATTCGGCAATTATAGGCGCATCCTGTCTGATGCAGGTCTGAATTCCATTGACGACAAAATGGGGATCGATCTGTGACGCTAAGGCTTGATCCAGGGTATGGATTTTGGAATCAGCGGCCAGCTGTGCCAGAATTTTCTTTAGTTTTTCTTTTGCGTTTTCGCCAGGGGTGTCGCAGATCAGTTCATGAAATCGTTTGCCGACATACTGAATTCGCCGCTCCATGACCGCTTCCAGGATCTGTTCTTTTGATTTAAAATGATGATAGAGGCCGCCTTTGGATAAACCTGTAGTATCCAGAATATCCTGAATACTGGTCTGTTCGTAGCCATTTTCGACAAAAAGCTCTGCTGCAGCAGCAATAATTCTCTCCCGTGTTTGTTCTGGATGTTTATTTCGTGGCATAATTTCTCCTTTAAACCGACGGTTGGTCTGTATACATCTTATCGAAGATCCATGAATGCGTCAAGTTAAATCTTCGAGGAGAAATAAAAAACTGTCTTATGGGGCTGCAAGACAGTTTTTTGATTTAATGATGAGGATCAATCATGGTCAGTTGAACTCGGTGACGTTCTGCGTCAATCCCGTAAACCCAGACTTTGAGAATATCGCCGATTGATACGACTTCACTTGGATGAGAAATCCGTCCCTGCACCATTTTGGAAATGTGAACTAAGCCATCCTCATGCAAACCGATATCCACGAAGGCGCCGAAATCAACAACGTTGCGGACAACACCTTCCAATTCATCGCCGGGATGCAGGTCTTCCAAGGTGAGCACATCGTGCCGCAGCATCGGACCATCAAACTGCTCACGGTAATCGCGCAGCGGCTGGGAAATTGCTTCGATCATATCCTGCAGCGTATAAACATCTGTGTTCAGCTGTTCAGCCGTTTCTTCAAGCTTGAGCTGGCTAAGTTTTTCCCGGCACTCCTCGCTGCCTAACTGCTGGATGCTTAACAGCTGGCATAAACGATGCGCGGCCTGATAGCTTTCCGGATGGATCGGCGTTTGATCAAGCGGCTCTTCGCCATCGTGAATGCGTAAAAATCCTGCAGCCTGCTGAAAGGATTTAACGCCTAATTTCGGAACCTCCAGCAGCTGCCGTCGGTTATAGAAACGTCCGTGTTCATTGCGGTAGGCGACAATCGCATTGGCGGAAGCCTTCGTCAGACCAGAAACATGACACAGAAGTTCACTGGATGCTGTATTCACATCGACGCCGACGCGGTTAACACTTTTTAAAATGGCAAAATCCAGCCGTTCGTTCAGAGCTTTGGTCGGTAAATCATGCTGATACTGTCCGACGCCGATACTTTTCGGATCAATTTTAATCAATTCAGAAAGCGGATCCAGAATCCGCCGGGCAATTGAAACCGCGGAACGCTGTTCGACGTGCAGATCCGGAAATTCTTTTCGGGCTAATTCACTGGCGGAATAGACAGAGGCGCCGGCTTCGGAAACGAGCGTGTAATCGACACTCAGATTTTCTTTCTGGATAACATCAGCGATGAAGCTTTCCGTTTCACGGCTGGCGGTACCGTTGCCGATCGCGATGACTTCAATCGGATAATCCTTCAGTATAGATAATAGCTTAGCCTTGGCCTCAGTTTTTTTGTTTACCGGCGGATGCGGATAGAAAACATCGATTTTCAGCATTTTTCCGGTTGAATCAATCACTGCCAGCTTGCAGCCGGTTCGAAATGCTGGATCGACACCCAGTATCATCTTGCCTTCCAGCGGCGGCTGAAGAAGCAGCCGCTCAACATTCATTGAGAAAATTTCTATGGACTGAGCCTGGGCTTTTTCACTGAGTTCACTTCGGACTTCCCGTTCAACGCTGGGAAACGCCAGTCGCTTTAAGCCATCCCCGGCCGCTTCTTCAATCAGCTTCTGGCAGACTGTCATGCGCTCATGCGTAATCCCGCGGATGGCATAGTTGATCAGAAAGGTCTGGTTGTAGTCCAGCGTCACCGTGATGACCTTTTCCTTTTCGGCTCGGTCGATAGCCATGACGCGGTGATTAGCTAGCGTACTGATTTTTTCTTTGTAGTCATAGTACATTTTGTAAACTTGTTTTTCATCCTCATGTTTTTTCTTTTCCTTGCAGAGGATAAACCCATAGCGTTCAATCTGTTCTTTTATTTTCCAGCGCAGTTTTGCTTCATCGCTGATCCGTTCTGCCAGAATATCTTTAGCTCCCTGCAATGCTTCTTCGATTGTGGGAACCTGATCGTTAACATACTTTTCGGCCTGAACTGTTGGATCACCTGAACATGGACAGGAAGCAATCCAATCCGCCAGCGGCGTGAGCCCTTTGGCCGCCGCATCGGTGGCGCGGGTTTTGCGCTTTTGTTGGTAAGGACGGTAAATATCGTCTACCTGCGAAAGCTTGGCGCAGGCCAGAACCTGCTTCCGTAAATCTTCGGTCAGCTTGCCTTGGGTCTCAATGATCCGCAGCACGTCTTCTTTGCGTTTTTCTAAATTACTTAGATATTGGACCTGCTGCTGAATAAATAAAATCTGTTCTTCGTCCAGTCCTTTTGTCATTTCTTTGCGGTAACGCGCGATAAAAGGAACTGTATTGCCTTCTTCTAATAACTTTAATGTATTTCGTACCTGAGATGGTTCGATGTTCAGTGATGCCGCCACTGGCTGAATCAGCTGTTCAGTTTCCATATTCATTCCTCCTCGTGATGATTTTTATC
>ERZ1106981.257-NODE-257-length-44943-cov-10.286134_pt1 | contig 44943 bp, 34 predicted proteins | sample MGYA00403692_ERZ1106981 | MGnify/ENA primary metagenome ERZ1106981 (study PRJEB35170, sample SAMEA104062431) | human gut metagenome | biome: human gut; feature: human-associated habitat; material: faeces | place: Denmark | collected 2012-06-22 ... | reverse complement strand
CCACAACCGCGCAACGGACTTCCACCGTCTAGTTATCACCCATGTCGGGTGTACGGAAAAAGGAAAATCCCAAACCAGGACTTTCCTTTCTTTTTTATTCGGCTGAAGGCTGTGGCAGAGCTTTCAGCTGCTGATGACGGCTGAATATATCCATAAACTCTTCGCCGGTAATCGTTTCTTTCTGCAGCAGATATTCCGCTTCTTCATGCAGCAGCTGCGCATTATCTTCCAGAATCTTGCGGGCTTCGGCGTGGGCGTTCTTGATGATCGCCATGACTTCTTTATCCACCAGAGCCGCTGTTTCATTTGAGCAGATCAAGGAAGCATCGCCGCTGAGATAACGGTTGTTGACCGTTTCCAGCGCGGTCATTCCGAATTGATCGCTCATGCCTAACTGGGCCACCATCGCCCGCGCCAGCCGTGTGGCTTGTTCAATATCGTTGGAAGCTCCGGAAGTACAGAGGTTGAACATGAATTCTTCCGCCGCTCTTCCGCCGGTCAGCGTGCGGATCTTTTCCAGAATTTCATCCTTGCTCATCAGCACGCTCTCCTGCTCTGCAACCTGCATGGTATAGCCAAGCGAACCATTGGTATGCGGAATAATCGTAATCTTATGCACCGGTGCCGAATTCTTGGAAACCGCCGCGACTAGGGCATGGCCGATTTCATGATAGGCGATGATTCGTTTTTCCTTCTCGGAAATCACGGCGCCCTTGCGTTCCTTGCCGGCGATGACCGTATCGACAGCTTCATCAAAATCCGGCTGCATGACCTGCGTATGGCCGTTGCGCACAGCGGCCAGTGCGGCTTCATTGACGATGTTGGCCAACTCCGCTCCGGAAGCCCCGGAGGTGGACAGCGCAATCGTGCGGTAATCGATGTCCTCACTGACAACAATTTCCTTGACATGCACTTTCAGGATCTCTTCCCGTCCTTTCAAATCCGGCAGTTCCACCGGTATCCGCCGGTCAAACCGGCCGGGTCTTAACAACGCCTTATCCAGCGTTTCCGGACGGTTGGTCGCCGCCAGAATCACAACGCCCTTGCTTCCGTCAAAACCATCCATTTCGGCTAACAGCTGATTTAGGGTCTGTTCCCGTTCATCATTGCCGCCCATGCCGTTGGCGCTGTCGCGTTTCTTGCCGATCGTATCAATTTCATCAATAAACACGATACACGGTGCTTTTTCCTGCGCCTGTTTGAACAGATCACGAACCCGCGCCGCACCCATGCCGACAAACATTTCCACAAATTCTGAACCAGAGATGGAGAAGAACGGAACACTCGCTTCCCCCGCTACGGCTTTGGCTAACAGCGTTTTGCCAGTACCCGGAGGCCCGACTAACAACGCGCCCTTCGGCATCTTGGCGCCCAGCTTCTTATATTTATCCGGATTGTGCAGAAAGTCCACAATCTCGCTCAGCGCTTCCTTCGCTTCATCCTGTCCGGCAACATCCTTAAACGTCTTGCCGGTTTCTGCTGAAACATAGATCTTAGCGTTGGATTTGCCGAAGGTCATCGTATTGGCACCCATCTTTTTTGCCAGCTGCTTAGAGAACAGCTGTCCAACACCCAGGATGATGATGATCGGCACCAGCCACATCAACATATCCATAAGGAAAGAATTCTGCTGCGGAATCACAGCGGTATACTGGGCCCCGCTTTGTTCCAAACGATCCGTCAGCGCCGTATCGTTCGGCATAATTCCGGTGACAAAGACATTTTTCTTGTTGTCCTTAATCGTATAGGCGATTTTTCCGGTCTGATTATCAACTTCAACTTCATCGACCTGCTTTTCATCCAAAGCGGCAAGCAGATCGCTGTAGCCGACTTCCTTGATTCGCTGATTCTGAATCATCGGCGTCGCAAAGAGATTAAACGCCATCAAAGCGATCAGCATCACAAAGTAATAATAGATTAACGGTTTTTTATTTTTTGGTTTTTCTGTTTTCATAAATCCTCCCGATCCAAGAACTCATTGAGTTTGTGCAGACCTGCGCAGATCTCTTCCAGATCCTGCGGCGTCATTTTCGCTGAAAGCTGATCGCTTTGCAGCTGCAGCTGCTGATCACAGTCGGCAATCAGCTGTTTGGCCTTGGCTGACAGACAGATATGGACTGTCCGCTGATCCTTCTGCGAACGGATGCGGTGCAGAAAGCCGTTGCGCTCCAGGCGCTGACATATTGCCGAGATGTTGCTGACGGTCATGCCGGAAGCGGCCGCCAAATCACAAATCCGCTGCTCATCCTGCTGAAACAGTTCAAGCATGACGACAGCCTGCGGACCTGTCAGGCCCAACGGTTCATAGACTTCCCGTAAGCAGCGGTGCAGACGCATGTTGATCTGCCGCATCAGCGTCATCATTTCCATGACTTGTTCGCTCATAATTCCTCCATTTTCAAATATTCAATGCATTGAATATCTATCTATTGATGATTATAAGCGTTGTTTCTTATACTGACAAGATTTCTGCACCACTTCACACAATCTCACAAAATCATTCCATCTTTTCCGGCAGTTCTTGCAGTTTCACCTGCCGAGATGATACTTCCTCAGAGAAACGGATGGCTGGATTCTGAGTTTTCAGAAAACTCATAACAGTTTTTGCATCCTTGTCCTTCTGCAGCTGAATTAAGGTCGTTCTGCCATCCTGTGTGTTGATCTGCAGCTGACAAGGGGCGTAGAGCTTTTCGGATTTTCTTAACGGCACCCGAGCATAGCTGCACATTGTAATTTCATCATAAGTCCCCTGTACACCCTGCTTATTAAACCAGGAAAGCCAGCCGTCTTCCATGAAAAACGTCGTGTCTGCCTGACGGTAAAGCAAACGCTGCGGACCGCGCAGCTGCTGGGTAAACCGTTTGACCTGACCTAACTCACCAACCGCCTGAATCAGCCGGACAGCTAAAGCTGCCAGCCAAACGACAAGAAACAAGCCAACATAGATGGATTGGCTGACCCAAGCTAAAAACGCGGTGATGATCAGTAAAAGCAGATAGAAAATTAAGGCGCGGCTGTGTTTTTTGACAACCTGCTTCTGAATGAGTTCCGTGATGTGTTTCATGCCCCTCACCTCCATTGACTTCATTGTATCATATTTTTCTTATTTCTCGTATTCATTATTCTTTTCTTATACAAAAGACTGAAATTGTAAAAGAAAACCCGAACCGCTGTCGTTCAGCCTATTCGGGTTTATTCAAATTCAGGTAATTCCTCCAGTGTTAACGGCTTGTTCGGCACCTCATAATAGACCGTCAGTGCGGGATTCATCGTTTTCAGAAACCGCAGAACCAACATGCAGTCCGCTTTGCGTTCCAATGCAATCACGGTATAGCGCTGATCCCGACAATTGATCTGTAATTTCCAGCTGCGCCGCCGGCTGTCAAATTTCATCCGGGAATTCTCATTGATCTGATTGAGATAACAAGTTTTAATCTGTTCATAGCGGACACACAGTCCCTGTCCGCGGTACCAGGAAATAAGCTTTTTGGGCAGAAAGAACGTTTTGTCCGCCTGCCTGCACACCGGATAGGAATCATTCAGTTCCAGCGTTTGAACAAAACGTTTAACCCGCGCCTTTTGCACGAGTGCTTGCAAACTCACAAGGACGTCGACGATCAAACTAACGGCGAATAACAGCCATAGAGTTCCGCTGAACCAGGAGATCACCAGTGTCAGTAAATTCAGCGTGAACGCAAAGCTAAGCTTTTCCCAGGGTTCCCTCATCGCTTTTTGAATTAATCCTGCCTCGATCCGCTGCATCCCGGTCATCTCCTTTTCCTTATTATAGCAGGAAACAACAGGATTTCAGCGAAACTATTCTATTTTACCGCCTCATTGGGTTCATCGAATTCCCTTCATTTTCCAGCTTATTCATACCGCAGTGCGTCAATCGGATCCAGCTTGGCGGCTTTGTTAGCCGGATAGTAACCGAAGAACACGCCGATTGCCATACTGAAGCCGACCGCCAGCGAACAGGCCGCAGCCGAAGGCTTAGCCGGATACCCAAGCAGATTAGCCGCACCCGCTCCCATCGCTACGCCCAACAGGACGCCTAACAGACCTGCGATCATGCAGATAATCATCGCTTCAATAATAAACTGAACGCGGATCGCCAGATTCGGCGCGCCCAGCGCCTTGCGGGTGCCGATCTCACGCGTCCGTTCCGTGATGCTGACAAGCATGATGTTCATCACGCCGATCCCGCCGACCAACAGACTGATCGCCGCAATGCCGGCAATCGCCACCTTCACTGTATCGAGCATCTCCGTCATTGTTTCCAGCATTTCCTTCATGCTGGATGCAGAAATGGTGTAGGTCTCATTGTGGGTGTAAAAGCTGGTGAAAAAAGCTTCGGTATCGCTCAGCAGCGTATCGACATCTTCCCCGGCTGCCCCCACAACCGTGATCGACTGGTAGCCCTGGTTCGCCTGGGTGATCTTCTTGCCCACAGCGGCAGGCACGTACATCGAAGTCGTCAGATTGTCGCTGTCTGAAAGCGCCGTCATCATGCTGCTGGAAGTATCATAATGATAAATTCCTACGACGTAAAAGGTCTGAACATTGTTATTCAAACTGACTTCCAGCTTTTCACCCATCGCTTTTTCCACCGAGCCGTACAGCTTTTCAGCCAGATAATCAGAAATGACGGCTGACCGTTTGGCGTCAGCATTGTCTTTATCGTTAATAAATCGTCCGGTAATCATGTCCAGATCTTCGACCGTCAACGCGTCGGGATTTACTCCGGTGACATTGACGCTGCCGGACACTTCTGCCTGCGTGATCGTTCCGCTGCCGACACTTTCCGTGCAGGAAACAGCGGTGATGCGTCCGTCAAAGAGGGACCGATATTCCGCAATCATGGCTTCCGAGATCAGATCTTCTTCATCGGGATTATTGGGACCGAACATGTACATCCGAGTGCCGCCGCTGAAACCGGAAGAAGAACTGCTGCTTTTTTTCTGCAGGGAAACGGTGATGTTACTGGCGCCCATACCGGACATGCTGTCGGTAATGGAGCCCGTCAACGAATCGCCGACCGTCATGATCGCGATTACGGAACTGATGCCGATGATAATTCCCAGCATCGTTAACAGCGACCGCATTTTATTGGCTTTTAAGCTGTAAAGCGCCATCAAAATATTATCAAGCACGCCCATGAATGCCCGCCCCTTTCCGAACGCTGATGATCCGGCCATCGCGCAGGGTGATCACCCGCTGGGTTTCCTCGGCCAATTCCGGGTTATGCGTAATCAGCACAATCGTTTTCCGCTGTTCTTCATGCAGCTTATGAAACAGATCCATCACGATCCGGCTGGTCGCTGTATCCAAGGCGCCGGTCGGTTCATCCGCCAGAATCAAGGAAGGATCATTGGCCATGGCCCGGGCGATCGCAACCCGCTGTTTCTGACCGCCGGACAGTTCATTGGGCTGATGTTTCTTCCGTTCGCTCATGCCCACCAGCTCCAGCAGCCGGCCGGCCCGCTCAGTCCGTTCCCGGGCGGCAACGCCGGCATAAAGCATCGGCAGCTCTACATTTTTAAGCGCGCTCATCCGCCCGATCAGGTTAAATGTCTGAAAAACAAAGCCGATCTGCTGATTGCGGATCCGCGCCAGCTCTTTATCCCCGGCCGTTTGAATATCGACGCCGTTAAGCCGATAATGTCCTTCGGTAGGACGGTCCAGTGCACCCAAGATGTTCATCATCGTCGATTTGCCGCTGCCGCTCTCCCCCACGATAGCGACAAATTCACCGGGTTCAACCTGCAGATCAATCCCATGCAGAATCTCAAGCTCATTGGGCTTGCCTATATAGTAGCGTTTGATGATGCCCTGCATGGTGATGACCGGCCAATGCGGCGTACTCATCCATTGCCTCCCCGGCCGCCCGGCGCGCCGCCGTTTCCGCCCGGTCCGCCGCCGGAAGGCATCTCACCGGAAGGCATAGCTCCGCCCATGTCAAACTGAACTCCGGCATTGTTGGATAAATCCTGAGCATTCCCTTCCGTCATGTTAACCTGGGCCTGTTCTGGATCGGCACTGCTGCGTACTTCCATCCCTTCGCTCAGCTGGGAAGAACTGATTTCAATATAGTAATCGTTTTCCTCGCCGGTCGTGACGCTCACTTCTTTAAAAACCGCGTCAGCCCCGGAACCCGATTCTTTGACAAAGACAACCGCTTCTCCCTGATCATTCGTCCCTACCGCGTCAATCGGAACGACAAAGACGTTGTCGACCGTGGACTGGATGATTTCCACCGTTGCGTTAATTCCCACATACAAACCGCTGTCGGGCGTCGTCACAGTTACTTCCGCTGAAAAGCCGGTGCTGTTCTGTGAGGAAGCTACAGGGGAAATCTGCGTCAGCGTGCCTTCAATTTCGCCCTCAGTCGCGTCGGTTGTAATTTTCGCACTCATTCCCAGTTCAACATTCTGAATTTCATACTCCGGAATGGTCACTGAAATTTTCAGCGCTTCGGTATCCTGAATTGTCGCAATCGTTGTATTGTTGCCGGCCATGGACCCGACCGTCACATTGATTGCCGTCACCTTTCCGGCTGTTTCCGCGGTCAACGTACAATTCGCTCTTTTTTCATATAAATCATCCAAGGCATCACTGGTGGATGCTTTTTCCAGCGCTTCCTTGGCATCCGTGACTTTTGTTTCCCAATTATCCCGTTGATTTCTGGCTGTGTTCCAGGCATTCACCGCATTGTTGTAAGCGGTCTGCGCAGAAGTATAGGCCGCGGCCAAGGCATCATAATTCATTGCGGACTGCGCTGTTTTTAAATCCTGCTGGGCACTTTCGGCCTTGGCTTTCGCATCCTTGGAAGCCTGTTTGGCATTCTGATAATTCAATCCGGCAGCACACGCGGTATCCTCCAAACCTGAACACTCTCCCGAACTGATCGCTGCATTCAATTGGGAAAGCGCCGCATTCTCGGCTTCCATTAAGCTTTGATATGCTGCCTGCGCCTGATCGACATTGGCCTGGAAGGCATCCACGGAACTGCGCGCCGATTCATAAGCCGTCTTCGCGCTGTTCATCGCGGTTTCTTTTTCTGCCATCGTATTCCAAGCGCTGTCGGCGTCACTCTGCGCCCATGTCAGATTTTCCTCAGCGCTGGCCAAGCTTTCTTTGGCCTGATCCGCAGACTCCTGAAGACTTTCCAGCGTCTTCTCAATATTCTTGTCGATTTCCTCGGTGTCGAGCACACAGATGATATCCCCGGCTTTCACCCAGTCCCCTACCTGAACGGGAATCGACTTGACGGACAATGACTGATTGGTCGTCACATTGGACACCGCCGCGCTTTCCACCGTTCCGGTCAAACTGATTGAATTGTTTAAGGTCGTTTTCTTCAATACGGTTGTCCGCACAAACGAAGCCTGGGTGTTATTGCGCCGGGTTGTTCCCCGACGGGTAAAATAAAAACTCCCCGCTCCCAAAAGACAAACGCAGAGCACGGTAATCCCCGTTTTCTTTTTGTTCCAATGCAGAGATTTCCGCAGTTCTTGGAATTTCATTTCATCACGCTCACTTTCCACTCTTTAATAAGCACCGCTATTCTCCCATGAAAATGTGAATTGTTTTTGAATTGTTCATGACAGTAAACTGAATTTTAAGCGAACTTTCAGCGAAGCCGCGCGTATTGCCTGCTTTCCCCTTTTCAATTCTGACAAATTGCGTAATTTTTCACCGGCTCACTTTCTTTCGATATCGAATCGGTGTAAACTTAGCTTATCTGAACCACCGCGTTCCATGATCCCAGATACTGCGAAAGGAGATGTTCTATGAAAACCTCCGCGTCCCTTGTTGACTCCTGCATAAATCGTTTTATCCAGTCCTTGTTTGTCGATCAAGACTGGGATACTCTGCAGTCGCTCCTCGATGAAAATATTCGTTGGCATTCGGCCGAGGCAGGAACGGTTTTTACCGACAAAGAAGCTATTCATGAGCATATTCAGCAGCAGCGGCGCCGGCATTCGGAATTGTTGGTCCAGACCACGGCGCCGGTCTGTTCCCAGCTGGATGATCGATATCAATTCATAACGGTGAAAGTCCTGATGCAGGGCGAGAACTGGCATACCTTGTACCTGTCTTTAATTCAGGATTGCGGCAGCGGTCTTTTCTGCTTTGTCCAGGCAGCCCCGGCGCAAAGCAGCTCGAATTCACTGCAGCATCAGGAACTGACCCTGACATTCCTGCCGGATCAGATGCCGGGCGGGATTTTCCATTGTTTGTTTGACGAACCTTTGACACTTCTGCAGACAAGCGACAGCTTCCTTCAATTGACCGGTTATACAAGAGAAGAAATCAGCACGGAGCTGAACAACAGCTTCCGTGCCTTAATTGATCCGCGGGATTATGAAAATACGCTGAAAGAAGTGCGGGAACAGCTCAGTCACGGCTGTGATAAAGAGCTGCAGTTCCGGCTGCTGCGCAAAGATAAAAAACCGATCTGGGTGCTGGACAAAGGCCGGTATTTACAGGACGAATGGGGCCGTCAGTATTTCTGCTGCATCCTGGTCGATATTACGGAGACCAAAAAGATCCAGGAAGAATTGCGGCTGAGTCTGGAACGTTATGAAATCATCATGAAGCAGACCCGAGATATCATTTTTGAATGGAATCTGGCAACCGATCAGCTGTTGTTTTCGGATAACTGGCAGCATCGTCTAGGTTATGCGCCGCCGGCCACAACGGCGATGATATTGAACAAATCAAAGCTGCATCTGTCCGATGAGCATCGCAATCTGTTTGTCAGCCTTCGCGACCAAATTCTTCAGGGCCAGCCGGTTCTTGAAGGTGAAATGCAGCTGTTGGATTGGGAATACCAGCCGATTTGGTACCGTGTCCGCATTACAACGCAGTTTGACGCTCTCGGCCATCCCGTCAAAGCCCTTGGCATTCTGACCGATATCGATGAAGAGAAATACAAATCTCAGCTGTTGCTGGACAAAGCCCAAAAGGATGCGCTAACCCAGTATTATAATAAGGAAACTGTCCAGCGGCTGATCGAAGACTGGCTGGCTCAATACCCCAAGGCTTTCAATGCTTTGATGATCATCGATATCGATGATTTTAAGCATGTCAATGATACGCTGGGGCATTTGTTCGGTGATGCTTTCTTAATTGAAGTGACTTCCCGAATCCATCAGCTGTTCCGCAGCGAAGATATTTTAGGCCGGATCGGCGGCGATGAATTCCTCATCTTCCTGAAAAACATTCCCGGCCCTTCTCTGGCAGAGCGAAAAGCCCAGGAAATTCTTGAGGCCTTCCGCACCTTTGAGATCCGCAATCAGAAGATCGCCAATGTTTCCTGCAGCATCGGCATTGCCCTGACGACGGACTCCCGACTCAGCTACCATCAGCTATTTCAGCGGGCGGATCAGGCTCTGTATTCGATTAAGAATCAAGGCAAGAACCGCTATGCCTTTTACAGTGAGCTTTTACGCTCAGAAACCTTCCCGCTGCGCGACGGCATGACCGCAGTCAACACCCGCATCGATTCCGACACCAATCAGAAAAATGCTTATGCGCAAGTCAGCGATTATGTATTCAGTACGTTATACAACACCCAGAATCTTGAGGAATGCATCGACCATATTCTCGAAGTTGTCGGTCTGCATTTCAACGTCAGCCGTGTTTACATCTTTGAAAACAGTGAAGACGACCGTTTTTGCAGCAATACGTTTGAATGGTGCAACACCGGGATTCTTTCGGAAAAAGACGCGCTGCAGCAGGTTTCCTATGAAGAGGACCTCAACGGCAATTATCTCGACAATTTTGATGAGAACGGAATCTTTTATTGTCCGGACATCATGACGTTGGATCCAAAACACATTGAAATCCTTGAACCGCAGCACATCAAATCCTTGCTTCAATGTGCGATCCAGGATCAGGGTGTGATTAAAGGCTATATCGGGTTCGATGAATGTCAGGAAAAACGGCTGTGGGATCAGGATCAGATTGACGTGCTGACGCATGTCGCGGAAATTCTCAGCGTTTTCCTGCTCAAACGCCGGGCTGAAAAACGCATCGAATCACTGCAGGCTCAGCTTAGCCAGTCTGAAAGCACCAGACGTTAAAGCCCTTGCTTAGTCCCCGCTTAAAAACAGGATCAGATTTCCGGAAGTTTTTCACTTCAGGCTCTGATCCTGTTTTATTGTAAACCATTAAAGCTCCCCTAAAATTCAGACAGCTTTCCTCATCGGGAAAGCGGGGAAGCTTCCCGATTGGACTCGATCAGCAGCCGGCGCTGAACGTCCAGAGGCAAACTCCGGTACAGTCCCATTTCAAACGCATAATAGCCTAATAGATTCCCATCCTTTTCAATATCCAGCTGGCCTGCCAGAAGGGTCTTCAGCTGTTGGTACAACGCTTGTTCACCGCCGGTTTGAAGACGCCGAACCACCTCCGCCACCAGCTGCTGCATCTTTGTCAGATAGAGGCGGTATTCCGGATTATACTCAGCCATCAGCGTTCCCAGCGGACCGTTGAAAAACTGTACGAGCGGCAGCGTTACCTTTTCATAATTGAGCTTCCAATAAGCCTGTTCACGATCATCCTCCGCCAAATGATGCAGGCAGTCCAAGATTCTCTGCGTATAGATCGGAAAGGTCGTTTCATCCAGCTTGAGTATCGCCTGGGTATCGCGGTATCTCTGCCGGGCATCTTTTTCAATCCATTCAGAATCCAAAGCATAGATGATCCGGGCTACATATTTCAGTGATCCTTTTAAGTCCTGCTGCGCCTGTTCTGTCATTTTCCGCCACAGAAACAACCGGTATTCACTCTTCGATACATTGAGAAAAGAACTCCAGATAAAAATCGAGATCATGCGGGCATCCTGATCCGGACACAACAGATCCAAGGTTGACTGATCGGCTTCGCTGGGCGCGGTACTGCGGCCGATCTGTTCCTGCATGCTGCTCATGTTGTACTGCGGCGGCAGTTCCGTCAACAACGCAGATAAGGAATGCACTAACCCCAGCTGCCGCAGCAGCTGATTGCGCAGCGCGTTGAGCCGGCGATGCAGATAAAAATTGGTCATGCTGGGATAATCGAACAGCTCATGAACCTCACTGACCGGCATATCCCATTGTCTTAACAACGCGATGATCTGTAAACTGCGGACGTCATCTTCACTGAACTCCAGGTAATGATTTTCATCACAGCGCTGCGGCGACACCAGACCTTCCTCAATATAAAAATAGATCGCTTTTTTCGTCAGTCCCGTTCGCTGGCAGACTTGTTGAATACGCATGCGGCTTCACCTCGATTTCCTCTTCATCCAAACCGTTCCCTAAGGGAATGGTTTTTTAGCTCTTTTTCGTGAAAGCACTATCATTTCTCACATAGTCACCTTGTTTTCTTCATTATACACGAATTAAACAAACCAAAAAAGAGGGGATTGACCTTCCTGTCACAGGACATTGTATAATGAGTTTGCGAAAGCCTTAACAAAAAAGGAGTGGAAAGAAATGAAGAAACAAGCAAGCAAGTTCACAGCGCTGCTTCTGTGCGGAGTCCTGGCCTTGTCCTTGACCGCCTGCGGCACCAACGACAAGCCGGCGCCGACCCCGGACGCCAATGCGAAACCATCCTACACAGCCGGAACCTATACCGGAACTGCCAATGGCATGAAGGGTGAAATCAGCGTGGATGTCACCTTCAGCGCCGATGCGATCACCGATGTCACCGTTAAAAGTCATCAGGAGACTTATGGTATCGGCTACGGCCTGGAAACTTCCCCGGTAGAAGTTCTGCCAAAGCAGATCGTCGAAACGCAGTCACTGGGTGTGGACAACATCACCGGCGCGACAATTACCACTGCCGCCATCAAAAACGCAGTAGCCAGCGCGGTTACAGAAGCCGGCGGCGATGCTGAAGCCTTAAAGAACGTACCGGTGGAAAAGAATCCGGAAGATCTGACGCTGGACGCTGACGTCGTCATTGCCGGCGCTGGTGCTGCCGGTTTAGCCGCAGGCATTGAAGCGAGCCGTGCCGGCGCAAAAGTCATCATTCTGGAAAAGCAGGGTGTGACTGGCGGCGCCACAACCCGCAGCGGCGGCAAGCTCTTGGCTGCCGGAACAGAATGGCAGAAAAAGCAGGGTTATGAAGATACTCCGAAAATGATGCTGGACTACATGAAAACCATGGACGGTGCTGCCGAACAGCTCAATGATGAAATGATCACCGCTTTCTGCAACGATTCTGTGGAAAACATGACGTGGCTGGAAGACATGGGCGTTATGATCTTTGACGTTGAAGCCATTCATCAGTCTTTAACTCCATGGCGTGTTCATAACACCACCAATGCGGCAGGCCACAGCGGCGGCGGCATGACCGACGGCTTCGGCGGCAACATCACCGTGCCGATGACAGAAGAATACCTCAAGAACAACGGCGAAATTTATTACAATACAACTGCGGAAACCATTCTGACCGATGCAGACGGAGCGATTGTCGGCTTAAGCGCAACCAAGGCCGATGGAAGCAAGCTGACAGTCAACGCTAAAAACGTTATCCTTGCGACCGGCGGTTATGCTCAGAACAAGGAAATGATGCAGCGTTATGCTGAATCCACAGAAGGCTTTGTAACATCCGTTCCCGCCGGCAACCTCGGCGACGGCTTAACGATGGGCAAGCAGGTCAACGCTCAGATCTTTGATGCTCCGGCGACTCAGACAGTTTACCTAGATTTCAATTCCGGCGTCGGCATCAATGAAGAAGCCGGCTTGATCGTCAATGCCGAAGGCAAGCGTGTCGCCAACGAATATACCTATCAGTATCATGTCGGCAATGCCCTCGCCAAGAGCGGAAGCAGCTACGGCTGGTATCTCGCTACAGCCAACGACACAACCCCAACCGTTCAGTATGCGATGTCGTTAGAGAAGACGATCAAAGCCAATTCGATTGAAGAACTGGCTAAATTGATGGAAGTCGATGCCGCTGAACTGCAGGCAACAATCGACCGTTACAACGAATTATGCGCCAGCGGCAAGGATGAAGATTTCGGCAAGCCGGCAGAACACATGATGCCGGTTGAAGGCGAAACTTACTTCGCTCTGAAGCTGCGCCCAAGCGTAACAGTCACCTTCGGCGGTTTAGTCACCGATGTTCAGGCTCAGGTGCTGGATACAGAAAACAACCCGATTCCAGGTCTGTATGCGGCAGGTGAAGTCGCCTTCACCGGATTGTTCGGCGACGAATATCCATGCTGCGGCATGGCGATCGGCGGCGCCGTCTATTTCGGACGGATCGCAGGTCAGCAGGCGGCTGCCAACAAATAAGCATCTCCCCTCGTTTCAAGCGGTTCGGCTTTCTGCCGGCCGCTTTCTTTTTGTCAGCTTACAGCCGCGCTTGCTTTTCCCTCGGTCAGCCTGCTATGCTTAAGGTAAAGAAAGAAGGTTGCGCCATGAAAATTCAGGATGCCTGTCTGCCCTGCATCGTGTCGCAGGCGGTCCGTTGTGCCAAACAGATCTGCGAATCCAAACGCCCAGCTTTTTACCGTGCCGTCTTCGCAAAACTGGCAGTGATGGATTTTGATCAGCCCGCCCCAGCCGCAATTGGCGATCTTTATCGTTTCGTGAAGCAGGCAATCGGCACTGAAGATCCTTATGCCGGGCTGCGTCAGACAGTCAATGCCCGCTTACTCGCTGAGATTCCTGCCCTCGCCCAGCGGATTGATCAAGCTGCCGATCCATTTGCCGAGGCACTCTGGATTGACGCGCTGGCCAACGGGTTTGATTTCAATCCGATTCATCATCCCAATTTTGAACAAATGCTCAACAATTTCCACGCTTCGTTGACTCTTGCTTTTACTGAGGACCAGACAGAAGCGCTGAGACAGGATTGTCTGCAGGCTGAAACCCTGCTGATGCTGGGCGACAATTTTGGTGAAGTCGTCATCGACCGGCTGCTGCTTGAACAGATCCATCAGCTGAATCCCAAGCTGAATCTGATCTATGCTGTCCGCGGTGCACCGGTGGTCAACGATGTGATCAAAGCCGATGCCAGTCAGGCTGGAATCGGACAATTCGCCCGGATTCTAAGCAATGGCGATGATGCCTTGGGAACATTGCTTTCGCGTACCAGTGCGGAATTTCGGGCTGTCTATGACCAAGCGGATCTGCTTTTATGCAAAGGGCAGGCCAATTTTGAATGCTTAGTGGATGTTCCGGAAAAGAACCGCTACTTTATAATGAAAGTCAAATGCACCGTCCTCGCCAAACGGACAAAGCAGCCTCTTGGTTCTCTGGTCTGTCTTCATTATCCCGAAGCGAAACAGCATAATGTTCAGCGATGAAGCAGTTGCTGATTGATCAGCAGTCTAGGCAGTTTCTGAATCAAATATCTCAGCTTACTATAAGATTGAAAAACGCAGCTGAAAGTTAGAAGACAGCTCAAGTCAGGCATACTGTATAATTTAACATTCAGATCGAAGACAAAAGCAAAAAAGGCTCAACCATAGCCGCGGAGGGAAAAATGAAAAAATTAATAGTTTTTCTTACAGTATTCGCTGTTTTCTCTGGATGTACTTTTATTTCTAAAGCTCCTCCTGCTGAATACGAAATTGAAGAACTGCCAAATCTTATCATGAATGCTTACGAAGAAGTTTATGGAGTGAAAGTTACCGTTAACAATTTGAGCGGTGCCTCATATTTGGAAGAAAATAACAAAACGAAAATTAACTATTTATATGAAATCAGTTTTGACGATTCTTTTTATCACTTCTATAACACGCATCAATTAAGTCCGGAAAAGGATATGATCAAGAATGTAAGGGAAGATAAAACAGAGCTTGCTTATTTTAAAGAAAGAATTTTACTTACTGAAAATAATAAAGCGTTTATCAGCTCTGTTCTGAATTGTGATTTTAAATCTTTATTTTGGACCGGCGGAGAATTTTTCAACGCAGCTATAGCTTTAACTAAAAAAGACAGAAATTCAGATGATACCTATTATGAGAGAATCGCTGAAACAATATTGAAGAAATTTGAAACAGATTATAAATACAGATCAGTTGTTTTTGTTTTTGTTGACGATTTAAGTTTAATTGAAAATAGTCTGTATTTAGAGTTCTACGGAATGAACAGAAATCAAGTTCACACACTTATTGACACTACCATTCCCTATACTCAGTTAACGTATGATGCAAAAAAATAAACCAGCTTGATTAACGGATTGCTGCAAAGCTGATTATTGGTTTTTATAAATAATCATCCCCTATTACGCAATTTAGATTTCTTGTTCAAAGATATTCGTTCTTTTTTAAGATAAGTGTTGAGATTAATTAATAACTCCTATGATTTCACCCAATGGCCTTGAGAAGAGGTTTCCTATAATAGGATTAAGAAAAGCGATCGTATTGGAGCAATGAAACTAGATCGTGGAGGAATAAATTATCTCGCAGATAGTCAAGAACTCCGTATAGTTACAATAGAGTAAATCTTTACTGTAAAGGGTGTTGCCAATCCCCCTTTGATGTAACGCTGCTTTAGATAATAATATCTTATGGGATTTAACAGTTGGAGGCGTAAGCCGTTAAGTTACACGCCCACTTTCTTTAGGTGGTAAGTAGTTAACAATACGCTCTTATCATTGTCAGTGATGGTTCGCAGCGTGCCGAAGATTTATAGAAGCCACTCTAAAATAAAAAGGAAGACGATTATCACTTTTTCTTTACTGCACTGTCAATTTTCTGCAAAAAAACTTAAAAGGTGCAAATAATGATTTGTACAGCACATCATTTAGTGCAAACAATTATCTAAATAACATGCTAAATGGTACAAGATATGATACAATCATTTTAACAAACAGTTAGGAGGATTGTTTATGGAACGACTTGTGATGCAAAATTTGATAGCTTGGACTCAAAATAAAAAGCGAAAACCTCTCATTGTTTGGGGTGCCCGTCAGGTAGGGAAAACCTATCTTGTCAAAGACCTTTTTGCTGAAAAATATTATAAGGATAACTATATTTACATTGATTTTAAAATTGATGATAATGTAAACGAGTTTTGTCAAAAAACCGCAAACGCTGAGAAAATCATAGAATACCTCTCTTTGCTTAAGGGCAGACATATCGATGAGAACACCCTGCTTATCTTTGATGAGATACAGGAATGCCCCAACATCATATCGGCATTAAAATATTTTTGCCAAGATTTCAGAAACATTCCTGTCATCGCAACCGGTACAATGATACGAATCAAAATTCAGAGAACAACTCATAAACGTGGTGGCAGTCATGAGAAGTTTCTCTTTCCGGTTGGAAAGATCAATCAAATCACGATTTATCCGCTTTCCTTTGACGAATTTTTGATGAACAAAAATCGAATAATGTACGATACAATTCAAAAAGCATACAAAGCCAAAAAGCCACTTGAAGCAGCGATTCACGAGCTTGCGATGGAACAGGTTTACAGATACTTGCTCGTTGGGGGTATGCCTGAAGCTGTGGACAGTTATATTGAGGATGGTGATCTGCTTGCTTCCCGTGAGATATTGAAAGAGCTTTATGACAACTATCTTGCCGATATGGAGCTTTATCAAGCTAGTCAGGAAGCGATCGTTCGCTCAAGAGCTTTGTTTTCCAACATCTACAAGGAACTTAACAAGGAAAATAAAAACTTCTCTCCGAGCCTCGTAGAAGCCAAAGCAAAAACAAGAGATTTTGCAACTTCCATCCAGTGGCTCACGTTGGCTCACATTGTAATTCAGTCCTATCAACTTAAAGAACACATTACAATGCCGCTTGTTGCAGATGAAGATAGTTATTTCCGATTGTTTCTTTGCGATATGGGTATGTTCTCTTATCAAAGCGGCATCAATTCGGTATCCTTTGTGTCAAACGAGAGAGAAAACACTCTATCGGGCATATTCTTTGAAAACTTTATCGCAAACGAGTTGACTGCAAAGGGGAACAATCTTTTCTATTGGAAAGGCAAATCCACCGCGGAGCTTGAATTTATCGTCGAGAGTGATAATAAACTATACCCCATCGATGTAAAAAAAGGGAAAGGAACACTGAATTCCCTTGAGAAATTCTCTAATCATAATAAGTTTGAATATGCCATTAAGGCATCTAAAAACAACTTCGGCTACAATTTTGAACAAAAGCTGCTGACTGTTCCGTTCTATTTCTTCCCATTTGTAGCAAAAGACCTCGCCGAAGGGAATATGACAACATTTTAAAGGAAAAAGACATGCAGGGTTATTCCCTTTTATATTTGTTTTCGCGGCAAATGAAAAGGAATGGATGTTCCCTCAAGCTTGTCATTCCTCTCCTTTGAGGTTATACTAAAAAAATAAAGAATCTGAAAGTGGGGGAATACCATGAGAATTGAAGAATGTCTTGAAAAATCCAGATTTGAATCACAGGGGTCAATTGTCCTGAAGGGTCAGACGATTCCTTACCGCACCGTCAGCGAAGATAATTTCTTTGTTGATGAAGAAGGTCAGCCGACCGCAACTATTTTTTCCTATGCTTATTTTCGCAGCGATATTGAAGATCCGTCAACCCGGCCGGTTCTGTTTGCCTACAACGGCGGGCCGGGCTGTTCCAGCCTATGGGTGCATGCCGGTTTATTCGGACCGCGGCGAATCAAGCTGGAAGATGAGCTGCATCTGCCGACCGTTCCGCCGTTTGAGCTGGAAGACAATCCGCACTGCCTGCTCGATCTGTGCGATCTGGTTCTGGTCGATCCGGTCGGGACTGGTTTCGGCCGGCTGATTCAGGAAAAAGCCCGCGCTGAATTTTATGACGCGGACGGCGACGTCAAGGCTATGGCCCTGTTCATCGAACAATGGCTGACACGCTACAACCGCCGCAACAGCCCAATTCTGTTAGCCGGTGAAAGCTACGGCACCGGACGCTCAGCTTTGTTGGCCGCTGAATTGTTAGGCGCGGGGCCGGTTAAGCCGGACACACTGGGGTTGTCGGTCAGCGGCATCATGCTTTTAGGCAGCACTTTCTTTGAAGCCACTCCGGCAGAACCTTCCGCTGTCAATCTGATCACGATGGCAGCCACTCATCATTATCATCATCCCCAGGGCAAGCCTTCCCGCGGCGAGTTCATCGAAGCGGCTTCGCAATTTGCCCAAACCGAATATCTCAGCGCATTATTCCAGGGCGATGCTTTACCGCAAGAGCAGCAGGAAGCCATTGCCGAAAAGCTGGAACACTTTACCGGCATTGAGAAGGCATTCTGGATTCGTCACCATCTGCGGATTGACATGCAGAAGGAATTCGCTCACCTGCTTTTAAAAGATCAGGGTCTGACTGTCGGCTTCTATGACGGCCGCTATACCTGGAATGATGATCCGGCCATCCAGGATGCCAACGTCATCGCCGATGATCCAGCCATGGGACAATACACCCCGGCCTTCCAGACCGCCTTTGCCTTAATCTGCAAGGAACTGAACATTACGTTCAACCGCAGCAGCAAGGGTCTGGTCTTTGACGTCAACGAAACATGGCAGCGCAAGCCAAAGACCTCCCCGGCCCAAGCTTTAGCCGGAGCGATGCGGCGGAATCCCAAGCTGCGTGTCTTCTTTGCCAGCGGTCTGTATGATCTGTGCACTACAGCCGGCAATGCCCGCTATCTGGCCACACATTCGCATTTAGATCCAAGCCGGGTTCTGGTTGGAGAATATCCTTCCGGACACATGGCTTATCTGGGTGAGGAAAGTGCGAAATTATTAGCTGCGGATATGCGCCGCTTCTTCACACAGGCCATCGAAAAATAAAGTCAAGCATCAAGACGGATGTTCGCGCTCGAAAGCAAAGCATCCGTTTTTTCATTTGCGTTTGAGAAGACTTTGTTTTTTAGCTATGCTTCTAAAAGAAAAAACCGCAACGTTCAGGAAACACCCAAGATGTTCCTTCTCACTGCGGTTTGATCTATTCGAATAACCTATGTTTGTTCAGGCCTAGTTTTCCAGCTGCTGCCTGCCTTTATTTCGCGGCGTTGGCTCCGGCAATTCTTCCGAAAACCATAATGTCCGCGATGGCATTGCCGCCGACACGGTTGCCGCCATGAATACCGCCGGTCACTTCTCCTGCGGCATATAAACCTTGAATCGCTTCGCCAGCTTCATTTAAAACCTGAGCTTCCGTATTGATCGTCAGTCCGCCCATCGTATGATGAACGCTCGGTTTTTCGATAACCGCATAGTAAGGGGCGGTCTCAATTTTACTGCCGAAAACATTCTTTCCAAAATCCGGATCGTTTCCCGCGTCGACATACGAATTGTATTTTTCAACCGAAGCCATCAGATTCTGGCTCGGACATCCGATTTGTTCAGCCAGGGCTTCCAGACTCTCTGCCTTATACAGAATTCCCTTTTCCACCATCGCATCGACCTGTTCCTGCGTTGCTTTGTTCTGCAGCGTTGGGATCATATTCTGATCGGCAATGTGGTAGAAAACGCCGTCGGTCTGACTTAAAGCCGCACTGGCTAAGACATCCCGTTCCGCATATTCGTTGACAAAGCGATTCCCTTCCTGATTGACAAACATGTAATACTGGCTCGGCACCAACAGACCGTCCGCAAGCTGACCGGTCACGGCGCTGGCTGTCGGCATCAGCTGAACCATGCCCATGCCTGTCAGCGAAGCTTTTGCCTGCAGACCCAGTTCAATTCCATCACCGGTTGCCCCTGCGACATTTGTGGTTTTAATGCCTTCCGGAATTGCCGGCCAGTAGGTATTGTATTCTTTCACCATATCCCCATTGGCGCCAAAGCCGCCGGTTGCCAGAATGACATTTTTCGCATGAATCGTTAAGGCGGATCCATCCTCTTTGCGGCAGATCACTCCAGTTACCGCATCTCCATCCAAAATTAGATCGGTGGCACGGGTGGCCAGATAAATCTTTCCGTTATGCGCTTCGATATACTGCTGCGCCGAAGCGAAGACGCCTTCCTTGCTTTCGAAATTATGTCCTCTTAACCACAGAGATCCTACCGGACTGGACAGTTCGTCACTTAAAGCTACGCCGACTGTATCCCCCAGCCAATGGAAGGTTTCCAATGATTTTTCACATAAGATCCGAACCAGATCAAAATCACCGCTGATTTCCTCGCCGCTGAGATCGACTCGTTTTCCGGCTTGATAGGTCTGAATGATATGCCATTCAACCGAATCGAATTCTTTGCTTGTATCGCCCTTAAGGTATTCGTTAATCTGTGTTTTCAAGGTTTTCAATGTGTCTGCATAATCCCCGAACTCACTTTCATCATAATCAAGCACAGCCTTCAAGGTTTCAACTTGACCATTGAGCGCATCCAGCTGATTTTCCAATTCCGGGTCCGCGGCATTCATCGCAAAGCCGCTGGCCAGCGTATTGCCGCCCAAAGCCGATGTTTTTTCAACGAGAATGACGCTGGCGCCCTGCTCCGCCGCGCTGCTCGCTGCCGCAATCCCGGCTCCGCCGCCGCCGACAACGACCACATCGACAGTTTCTTCCGTGTCTTCACCGGCCGCCGCACTCAGATGAATTTCTTTGAGTGCTTCCACATCCGCGCCCGCGGAAGCCAGCGCTGAAGAGGCGGCCGCCAGAATCGCTTCACTGGTTATCGTACAGCCGGAAACCGCGTCGATTCCCAATCCCTGCGCTTCTACAATCGCACTGGGAATCTTTTCGATGGCTGGATCCGCAATGCCTTCTGTTTCCTGATGCGAGGTCACCGCGACCGATTCAATCTTATCCGCAGATAAAACAACTTCGACCGTCAATTCACCATTTCGACCCTCTGCCGTTGCGCTGTACGTTCCAGCTTTGAACGCTGATGTTTTCTTTTCCTGCGTTGTGCATCCCCCCAGAAGCAGCATCGCAGACAAGAACAAAACCGCTAGTTTCTTCACATTTATTTCCTCCTTGTGACTTTCCTATCATAACCCCTACAACGTTTGTAAGGTCAACCCCGTTTAATGACCGGAAGATAAAAACGATGAAAGCGGTGATGTTCCTGATCCTTGCCCACACAGTTTCCCAACGTGTAACCCCAACAATCGCCATTCACTTCATAACCCTGTTGGCAAACATATTCCAAAACCCAATGAAAATGTGCCAGATTCAGTCGGTCCTCCCCAATGGTTTCGATCAGAAACGAATAGGCCAGATTTGAGGGATGATTCTCATAGTTCTCAAACCAGGTTAATTGAAATTCCTGAAAATCGTTGAGCGCGATCCCAAAACCAAATTCAATTTGACTTTTTTTATTCGTCCAATCCTGTTTGCGGACGACCGGGGAAATAAAGGATATCGGAAGCAGATTTGTAAACTGCCGGTTTTTCTCGCCGGCAATTTCGCTCATGATACGGGTCTTGGAAAACAGTGAGAACCGAACAATCGCCGGACTGGTTGTCAGCTCAATTTCATGAAGGTTTGCTTTAACGTTTTCCAGTTCCCGCCGGCAGTCAATCATACTTTGCAGGATCGCCTGCTGCTTTTTCAGGTTCCACTCGAAATCCTCTATTTTCTGCGAAAGCGTTTCTTCCAACGTGTCCAAAGAGCCTTCATAAATCAGCGTCTTAATCTGTTCCAGTGGAATATCCATGTTTTTATACCGCAAAATTCCGGTCAGAATCTCTACATCCTGCTGCGTGTATTCGCGATATCCGCTTTCGTTTCGCAGCGGATGAATCAACCCCAGCCGTTCGTAATACCGCAGCAGTTCATTGCTGACATTCATGGCGTTGGCTGTTTCCTTAATTCTACTCTTCATTGTTTCCTCCTTCTCTTTTGTGAGGTTGCTTCGTACCTTTCCAAAATTCTCATGAGCTTGTATCTAAAAAAGCGCCGTACTGAATAAAAACCGTAAGGTTTTCTTAATTGGCTTAAGTTACCCTACGGTTCATCAAACATCAGTTTTGATCAGCGAACAATACTGCCCACCGGTAAAGCTTCTACGGAAAGCACTTCGATCTGATCTTCACCCATACCGGCTAAAATCATCCCCTGTGATTCAACCCCGCGCAGTTTTGCCGGCGCCAGATTGGTAATCACTACAACCTTCTTGCCGATCATCTGTTCCGGCTTGTAGCTGCCCGCAATGCCGCTGACAATTTGCCGCGGTTTTTCCTCACCGATATCAATCTGAGAAACCAGCAGCTTATCCGCTTTCGGATGCTTCTCGCAGGACAAGACCTGACCGACCTTCATTCCAATCTTCGCAAAGTCGTCAATTGTGATTTGCGGCTTCGCTGGTTCAGCCGGCTTGGCCGCTGCTTTCTTCGGCTGATCCGCTTCGATTTTTTCCAGCATTTCTTTTTCATCAATCCGCGCGAACAGTATCTGCGGTTTCGTCGTGACATGAATGCCGTCTTCCAGCTGACCGAAAGTCAGCACGGAAGCATAGCTGCGCTGTTGGGTCTGAAGCTGATCCAGAATCGCCTTTGACGTTTCAGGCAGATAGCTGTCAAGCAGAACTGCCGCAATCCGAATACATTCCAGCAGGTTGTACAGCACGGTGGCCAGGCGGTCTTTTTTAGTTTCATCCTTACCCAGCGCCCACGGCATCGTTTCATCAATGTATTTGTTGCTTCGGCGCAAGAGTGCAAAAATTTCATCCAGGGCATCCGCCACCCGCAGCTCATCCATCTTTTTCTGAACATTGGCCGGCGTCGCTTTCGCCAAGGCAATCAATTCCTCATCAATCGGATCGCTGACCTGCGTCTTACGCACCAAACCCCCAAAGTATTTGTTGGTCATCGACAGCGTGCGGTTGACCAGATTGCCGAGAATATTGGCTAAATCGGAATTAATCCGTTCTATCATCAGTTCATAAGTCACTGTTCCATCCTGAGCAAACGGCATTTCGTGCAGCATGATGTAGCGCACCGCATCCACGCCGAAGTAACGGACTAAATCATCCGCATAGATGACGTTGCCCTTGGATTTGGACATTTTGCCTTCTCCCACCAACAGCCATGGATGACCGAACACCTGCTTCGGCAGCGGCAGATCCAGCGCCATTAACATAATCGGCCAGTAGATCGTATGGAAACGCAGAATATCCTTGCCGATCAGATGGACGTCGGCCGGCCAATAGCGCTTGAACTTTTCTCCATGATTGCCGTCGCAGTCAAAGCCTAAACCCGTGATGTAGTTGGTCAGCGCGTCAATCCAGACATACACGACATGCTTCGGATCAAAATCCACAGGCACACCCCAGGTAAATGAAGTCCGGGATACGCACAGGTCCTGCAGCCCCGGTTTAATGAAGTTGTTGATCATCTCATTTTTACGGGATTCCGGCTGAATGAACTGCGGGTTTTCCTCAATGTGCTTTAACAGCCGGTCAGCATACTTGCTCATACGGAAGAAATAGGCTTCTTCCTTCGCTTTTTCGACCGGTGCGCCGCAATCCGGACATTTTCCGTCCACAATCTGACTTTCGGTAAAGAAGGATTCGCATGGTTTGCAATACCAGCCTTCATATTCAGACTTATAGATATCTCCCTGATCATAGAGCTTCTTAAAGATCTTCTGAACCTGACGTTCATGTTCCGGATCGGTTGTCCGCATGAATTTATCATAAGATGTATTCATCAGATCCCAGATTTCTTTAATCTGGCCGGCCACCTGATCAACAAACTGCTGCGGCTCTACTCCGGCAGCTTTGGCTTTGTCCTCGATCTTCTGTCCGTGTTCATCCGTTCCAGTCTGAAAGAATACGTCATATCCCAGCATTCTCTTATAGCGGGCAATGCTGTCGGCCAGCACGATTTCATAGGTATTGCCGATGTGCGGCTTGCCTGAGGTGTAGGCGATGGCCGTTGTAATGTAATATTTTTCGCTCACAAAAATTCCTCCTTTTTATAATAAAAAAACGTCCCTGAAAGGACGCTGATTTCGCGCGGTACCACCTTACTTCATATCATTTCGATATGCGCTTGCTTCTTAACGCGAAGTCACGTCTTATCCTACGCTGTTCGGATAATCAGTTCCAAGACCATGTTCGCTTTGATTTTCAGTCCTGCTTTCACCTGACCAGGCTCTCTAAATCTAAAATTTCAAAGCTACTCTTCTTTTCTCTACCTTTACGTTCTTAATTATAGTAGCAGAAACTGCCGATGTAAAGCCTTATTCTTTGCCTTTCCTGCTTTTTTCTTACGTTTGTTTCACTATCTCTTCGCTGATAAAGCATGCTATAATGGTTATTACAGAGGCGAGGTTATAATTATGAGAAAACAGAAGAAGCGTGGATTCACATTAATTGAGTTAATTGTCGTCATCGCGATCCTAGTTGCTTTGTTATTAATATTGGTTCCAAGGTTAACCGGATTCACTTCCACGGCGGCCGAGGTTCAGTGCCGGCAGACACGCCAAAAGGTGATGGAAATGGTTAAAGCCTACGAAATCAAAGGGGAACCCGTTTCTATCACTGACTTATTGGCTAACAAAGATGATGAATATTTTATTTCTACTCCGCAATGTTCTTCCGGTGGGAAATTGAGTGTTGTTGAAATCAAAGGATTGATTACTTTAATCCGTTGTTCCAAGCATGGAAGTATCAGTTCAGGAAATTTAGACACGACGCCCTTAGGTATTCAAAATACAGTTATGGGAGTCAATGAATTTTTAAGTCAATTAAGTGAATCGGAGCGTCTAGAGTTGATAAACTGGAAATTTATGGATAATACTCATATTTATGATTTTATGCGGGATGAAATCTATGGGGGAAGTTGGCTGGAGTTAGATAAAGGCATTACTGCCGCAGCAGGCATCAAAGATCCTTTTTATATTCAAATCTGTTATAATAAAGATGCTTATGGTAGTTTAGATTCAGCCAATTCTATTATATTTGCTTCAAACAGCCAAACTGGGAATTGGTATACTTCTATGATTTATAATCCAGAAGACCAAAAATGGTATACCGGTAAGAAAGGAATTTCTGTCGCTAATTCAAACTGGGAAAAAATAAAAACATTAATGAATGATAATGGCTGGAAGCCTGTTGAATATATTGAATAAAATTCTTACAACTCCATGACATTCTTCCCGCATATCAATTTTTTCCATGATGATTTTCTCTAATCTACTGTAAGCCCCAGATGGGGAGCAGGAGGATTTCAGATGAAAAAATTATGGATGATCGTTTTAACAGCTGTACTGTTGCTCGGTACAGCCGGATGCGGAAAGGAAGAGAAACCAAGCCCGGCTCCGGAAGCTTCCGCTAAGCCGGAAATTTCAGAGCCAATAAATTCGGATACTCATGGAGAAGAGAAAAGAATTACCGGCAAGATCAGCGATATCAAAAATGTGATGTTTATCCTGGATGACGGACGGGATGCTTATGTCTTCCCTTTAGAAGAAGGAACAACGCTGGAAGGGATTCAGGATGGGGATCAGGTTCAGGTGACCTATACCGGAGAACTGAGTCTTACCGGGGACAGCGAATTGAATACCGTGAAGGTTGAGAAAATAAAATAAACTCTGTTTCAGAAAGGTCAGCTTGCTGACCTTTTAATGTGCCGGCTTCCAACAGATTGATGTATTCGCGTTAGCGCTCCGGAATATTCTTTGTATTACAAAACACTTGTAATCCCCCAGCATCAGTGGTAGAATGCTTAATGTTTTGTATATCAAATTATTTGGAGGAGTTATGAAAAAAACAATCAAACGCCTGTTATTCGGCCTGCTGGCTGTTCTGATCATCGTGATCGCAGCTTTTGGACTGATGTTCGGCAAAGAAATTCAGACCATCGCTTCGATTAAAAAAGTGGATGATTATGGGATGTATTCAATCGAATACAAAGCTGATTACGGTTTGGACAAACTGGTGGAATCCGGCGGAGCATCCAGCGATTCTGAATTGGTTAACTTTGTTGTCGGAAATCTCTTAAAAGGACTTCCTTTGAAGTTCAACATTCCGGATTTTGGCTGCAGTACGTTTCAGGCAAAAACAGAGGACGGGGACTGGCTGTTCGGTCGGAATTATGACTTGAATTATGTTCCGAGCATGATCGTCAAAACGAATCCGAAAAACGGCTATGCTTCACTGTCAGTCGCGAATATTTCAGTTTTAGGTTACGACGCGGATAAGCTTCCGGATAATTTTGCATCCGGAATCATGAGCCTGGCTGCTCCGTATGTGATGATGGACGGCATGAACGAAATGGGTTTTTCAATCGGCGTCTTATTGATCAAAGATGAACCCACCCAGCAAAATACGGACAAGCTGGATCTGACTACGACCTCGGCGATGCGCTGGCTTTTAGACAAAGCTGCCAACGTCGAAGAAGCGATTACGATGCTTGAAAATATGGATATGCATGCCTCTGCCAATGCTTCTTATCATTTCCAGATGGCTGATGCTCAGGGAAACAGCGCGGTTATTGAATACATTGACAATGAACTGCGTGTCATCCGCAAAGAACCGGAGGGACTGCAATATCTGACCAATTTCTTGATCAGCGAAGATGTCTACGGTTTTGGCAAAGGTCAGGACCGCTATGATATTCTGACCGATACGCTGACTCAGAATCACGGTATTTTATCAGAAGAGGAAGCGATGAATCTGCTGGAAGCTGTCAGTCAGGATAAGATCAGTGAGGATACTGGCAAACAAACTGCAACACAGTGGTCGGTTGTGTATAACAATACAAAAAAGACCGCAAAGATCGTCGCGGGAAGAAATTATGATACGGTAATTGAGGTTTCGCTCAGCCGCTAAATTCTATGAACTCTTTGTCTGTTGATTCGACAAAGAGTTTTAATATTATGAAAACTTTTTCTTGAAAAATGAAAATTTATTCAAAAACTTGTTGACATTCTTTCAGTCTTCGCATACACTAAGAACAACAAAACATCGAGGAACAGAAAAAGTAGTCAGAACAAAACCCCAGCGAGCTGATACAGAGTGGAAGGTCAGCGGTACTGATTCTGATGAAAACGCATCTGGGAGATGGCTTTCTGAAATCTGTAGGAAAGTCCGATTATCCGCGTTAAGGATCTGAGGAGGCCGGAACAGACCGGCAATTAGAGTGGCACCGCGAATCCATCGTCTCTAGCTTAGGCTGGGGACGATTTTTATTTTCCCTAATGGGTTCTGGAAAGGAGTGAGAGGATGATCCAGATCGTACAGTTTCAAGTTGACAACCGAAATCGCCCGACCCATCATCCCGAGAAGCGTTACCGACGATGCTTGTTTAATCCAGAAGCTTCAAACTTAAGAAAGGAAAATGAATATGAAAAAAATCAATTTACTTCTCTGCGCAGGCTTATTAATGCTAAGCACGGCCTGCTCTTCTAACCCTTCCGCCTCTTCGCCAACCCCGCAAACAGCACAGAACGCCATTACCGTTGCCGTCGGCAGCCAGATCACCACGCTGGATCCCGGCTACAATACAGAAACTGTCAACAATTACATTTTAGCTCATACCGTTTCCAGCCTGATGACTAAGGATGAAAATGGCACCGTCATTCCGGAGCTGGCTGAGGATTACACCGTCAGTGAAGATGGACTGACCTACACCGTAACATTAAAGGAAGGTCTGACCTGGAGCGATGGTCAGGCCCTGACCTCCCAGGATTTCAAATACGCGATTTTACGAAATCTGACTTATGGGGCAGATAATTCCTGGGCGATCTACAATCTGACAACCTATCTCAAAGGCGCGGAAGAGATTGCTTCCAACACCAATCTGGATGCCTCCGCGATTGAAATTGAGGGTGTTGAAACACCGGATGATTCCACGCTGGTACTGAATTTAAAACAACCGTGTGCTTTCTTTGTCAATCTATTGACCGGCAATATTTGGGCGCCGCTCAGAGCTGACTTTGCGGACGCGCATGATTCAACATGGGCATTAAAACCAGGTTATCCAAGTATCGGAGCCTATCAGCTGGCCGAATGCAACGAGAATGAAAAAGCGGTGATCGTCAAAAATGACAGCTATTACAAAGCTGACGAAATCACGCTGGATCAAATCACCTTCCTCGTCATGCCTGACAGCGATGCTCAGTCATTGGCTTATAAAAACGGTGAAATTGATGTGGCGCTGAATGTTCCTGTCGATGTCGGCGTCAATTATCCAAATCAGAACGAAGTCTGGAATATCCCTTCACCTACTTCTTATTTCATTGCTCTCAATTCCGGAGCGACTGCCCCGGAAGCACTGAAAGAAGCCAAAGTCCGTAAAGCGCTGGCGATCTCGATTGACAAGCAGGCTCTGGCTTCAACCTTGGGGTCGGAACAATACTACCAGGCACTGGGCGGCTATGTTCCGGCCGGCCTGAATGGGATTGATCAGGATTTCCGGAAGGAAGCCGATGCGAAAGGAACGATGCAGGCCTATGATCCAGAACAAGCGAAAGCTTTGTTAAAGGAAGCCGGCTATGATGAAACTCACCCGCTGAAAATCAAATATAAGTATTCTTCTTCCTTTATCCATTCCGATGTTGCTCAGATTCTCGAAGCGATGTGGAAAAATATCGGGATCGACTGTGAATTGGAAGTGGTAGAATCGGGCGTCTTCTATAATCAGATTGACAATGGTGATTTTGAGCTTTCCCGTTACGGCTACACAGCCAGTGATGATCCGTCGCAGTTTCTGACCTTGTGGACAACCGGCCAGCAGGTGGTGGCGGCCGTGGATGATCCGGCTTATGACAAAATGGTTGCTGAGGCCGCGGCACTGATCGATCACACCGAATATATGGAAGCTCTGCATGCGGTGGAAGAATATCTTGTTGAAGAACAGGCTTACGTCATTCCGCTGTTCAGCTACAACACGCCGATTCTGAAAAGTGAAAAAATCCAGAACGCGACAAAGAAGGGAACAACGCCGTTCTACGGTTATGTCACGCTGCAGTAATCTTTCTGCATAAGCTAAAAGGATGGGCTTCCGCAGTTTATGGAAATCCATCCTTTTCCTTTACTCGCTCAATAATACTGCTTCTAAATCTTGAAGCATCCAATCCAGCGCGGTAATTCCGCCTTCTGCCAGATACCAAACCGTCGGCGTCAGGTAAACAATATGTCCCTGCTGCGCTGCCAGCGTCTTGGCGGTCAGCTCGTTATTCATAACTTCCTGAGCCAGCTTTGCTCCTTCGGTGTTAATCGCAGAATCCCGATCCAGCACGAAAATGTATTCCGGATTCAGCTTGACCAGCAGCTCCATGGAAGATTCATTGCCGTGCGTTGAATCCACGTCGTCCGCCAAATTGATAAAACCAATTTCATTGCCGATCAGCGAACAGCGGCTGCCATTGCCCAGAGTATTAAAGTTGCTGCTGGTGACCATGCCGATCACCGCGGTTTTGCCTTGGGCTGCCTGGCGCAGAGCTTCGACCCGGCTGTCAAAATGCTGCAGCTGTTCAGCCGCTTTTTCTTCCATCTTAAACAAGGATGCGACTTTCATGGCATTCTGTTTTACACTTTCCACGACGCCCAGCTGAGCATCCGTGCTCAAATACACGACCGGAGCAATTTTAGACAACGCTTCATATTGGGCGCTTAACCGGCCGCTGATAAAAATCACATCCGGCTCGCTGGCCATCAGCGCTTCCATATTCACTTCCTTTAAGGTTCCCAGATTGGCAATGGCTTCATTTTCATTATAAGCTTTTAAATAATCCACCGTGGATGACTTCGGCATCCCGACAACGCGATCGCCCAAGTCCCAGTTATCCAGCATATCCAAAACCGCCATATCCAACACGGCAATCCGCTGCGGATCGACCGGCACTTCCACGGAGATCATTTCCTGACTTCCGTTCAGGGTTGTCAACGTCATCGTTTCATTCGGCTTCTGTTCAGGCTGGCCGTCCTTTTCTGGTTTTGATGCACAGCCGGTAAGTGTCAGCAGGGCTGCCAACAGGAATATTGTTATTTTTTTCATTTCTTCTGCTCCTTTTTGTTTTTAATTTCGAATCGCAGGGATGCGCCTGCCGCTGGATGCGTTTCATCGCAATTCCACTTTTAAGCATAATCCCCCGTTTTTTTGACAAGTCCGCTTCTTATCGATTAATAGTAAATGGATAACGGCCGGCCCTCGACCTGTTGAATTTCAAAATCAACGCCGTAGATTTCTGATAAATTTTCCTTGGTGATCACTTCCTGCACCGTTCCGAAATGGGCTACCCTGCCCTCGACAAATGCGCAGATATAATCCGAGTAAAACGCGGCGTAATTGATCTCATGCAGGACGAGGATTACCGTTTTCCCTAATTCATCGCACAGCCGTCGGACAATTTTCATCATCTTGGTGGCATGGTAGATGTCAAGGTTGTTGGTGGGCTCATCCAACAAGATATAATCGGTATCCTGAGCGATCACCATCGCGATCATCGCCCGCTGCCGCTGCCCGCCGGACAATTCGTCGATAAACTGATCGGCAATCGCATCCAGCTCCATATAAGCCAGCGCTTGGTCGACTTTTTCCTGATCTTCTGGCTGCAGCCGGCCCTGACAGTACGGAAACCGGCCGAAGCTGACCAGCTCCCGAACCGTCAGTTTCATTTGGATATTGTTGGACTGGGTGAGAATCGCCAGCCGCTTCGATAATTCACGGCTGTTCCATTTTGTCAGATCCTGACCTTCAAAGTGAATTAAACCGGCATCTTTGGCGACCAGTCTTGAAATCATGCCCATAACGGTCGATTTTCCTGCCCCGTTAGGGCCGATCAGCGACAATACCTGACCCTGCGGAATCTCAAAGCTCACCTCATCAACAACTCGTTTTCTGCCATATTGTTTTGTCAGATGCTGAATTACCATACCTGCTGCCTCCCTTTGCCTAATAACAAAACCAAAAAATAGAAACCGCCGCCAATCGTAATCAATACGCTGATCGGTATGCTGTAAGCAAACAGGTGTTCCACGGCCAGCTGACCGCCGACCAGGACAATCATGCCCAGCAGCGCCGAACCGAAAATCAGCCAGCTGTGGCGGTAGGTCTGAAACAGCTGCCGCGACAGATTGGCGATGATCAGTCCCAGAAATGAAATCGGTCCGACCAATGCCGTCGCAATTGCGATCAGAATCGTCACGCCCAAAAGCAGCCGGCGGTTGGTTTTGTCCACATCAACGCCCAGATTAATGGCTTGATTTTTCCCCAGCGCCAGCACATCGAGCAGCTTCAGTTCCCGCCGCAGAACGACAAGGATGCCTGTGATCAGCACTGTGGAAATCAAAAGCAGACTGGAATTGACGTTGGAAAAGCTGGCAACTAACGAGCCTAATAAGGCGTCGTATTCATTGGGATCCATGATCCTGGTCAGCGTTGTCTGCATGCTGGAGAAAAAGGTCGACATGACCGTGCCTGCCAGCAGCACATATAAAATCTGATGCTTCATTTTCTTAAACAATGTCCCATAGATCAGAATCGACGCGCCGCCCATGATCACCAGATCGACGACAAACGACAGCTGCGGATGCCGGGCGATCAGACTGCCGGAGCCGAGAAAGAACACCACCGCCGTGTGAATCAGCGCATACAGGGAATTCATTCCCAACAGGCAGGGCGTGACAATCTTGTTCTGAATCAAAGTCTGAAAGACAATCGAAGCGCCGCCGATGCAGAAGGCGGTTACAAGCATCACCAACAGTTTCGGCACGCGCAGCTCCATCGCATAAGCAGCATATTTCGGATTGACGTTGATCGTCAGATAACCGATTGCCGCCAGTACGGCCAGGCTTATTAAAATCAGGGCTTTGATCTGCAAACCGCGCTGTTTCATCCGCCGCAGCCTCCTTCCGCTTTTTTGATAAACCGGCCCTTGCCGTTAAGCCGCATCCATAACAGGATAAGAAAGATCAGACTGCCCAGAACGCCCACAATCAGCTCAATCGGCAGTTCATACGGAGCGATTACAACCCGGCCGATCATGTCAGAAATCAGGACGAACAGCGCGCCGAACAGTGCTGTATCCGTCAGCGTCCCGCGAAGTTTATCGCCCTTAAACATCGTGACCAAATTGGGAACGATCAAACCGATGTAGGAAATACTGCCGGCGATAACGACGACACTGGCGGTAATCATGGCCGCGATCGTTAGTCCCAGAAACAAAACGGCATTGTAAGAAACGCCAAGATTCTTTGAAAAGTCCTTGCCCATGCCCACGATATTGAAATGATTGGCAAAGATAAAAGCGGCAGCGATCAGCGGCACCACCAGCATGACCAGTTCATAGCGGCCTTTCATCACCAATGAGAAATGACCGACCAGCCACGAGGACAACGCCTGTGTCATTTCATATTTATAGGCCAGATAATTCGTAATGCCGCCGATCACATTGCCGAACATGATCCCGACAAGCGGTACCATCACAACGTCCTTAAATTGAATCCGCTGAATCAGTGCCACGAAGATCCACGTTCCGGCGATCGCCGCCGTGAAGGCAAAGCCGGCGCGTACCCAAAGGGTTGATCCTGGCATAAACAACAACGCGCACAAGATTCCCAGCTGGGCCGAGGAAATTGTCGCGCCGGTCGTCGGCGATACAAACTTGTTCATGCACAGCTGCTGCATAATCAATCCGGCAACGCTCATGCCCATGCCCGTACAAAGAATCGCCAACAGCCGCGGCAGACGCGAAATCATCAGAATTTCAAACGCTTCCCAATTCCCGCTGAATATGTCCATCACGCTGAAATCCACAACGCCGATAAATAAGGAAGCGGCTGCGCATACCATCAGCAGCACCGTTAAGATCAGCGTACTTTTAACTCGCAGAAGCATAGCATTCTCCTTTCCTAAATATTTGTTAGTTTAAACTAACTTAAGTGTGAAAATAAAAGAGTCGATGGCCCTTCGATTCTATCTTTCCATTTGTTAGTCGCACCTAACCTTAAGCTTGTTCAGTCTACCATGTTCCAGCCAAAAACGCAAGCTTCCCTTTCTCCTTTCGTATGGCAGTTTTTACAAATCTTGAAAACTGATCTTTCAGAAGAGCACCGAAACTTTGTCTTCGCCTGAATGAAAAACCGCCCATTTTGCCTGAAACGAAGAACTATGATACACTGGAAAGACAGAGGAAATGAGGGGCGTTATGACACAGACTGAATCTTCTTTATGCCGTGTTTTTCTGGTTGATGATGATCTTCTTGTACTGGATGATCTGCGGGATCTGATCGATTGGGAAGCAGAGGGCTTCATTCTGACAGGCACGGCGGGCAATGGGGAACAGGCGCTAAAACGGCTGGCTCAGACACCGGCAGATCTGGTGCTGGTAGATATTGAAATGCCGCGGTTAAACAGGCTAGCTTTCATCCGGCAGCTGCGGCGGCAGGATCCGCAAGTCCAAACACTGCTTCTGACAGCGTTTTCCCGTTTTGATTACGCCCGCGAAGCTGTGTCGCTGGGTGTGTATAATTATATCCTCAAACACGAACTGACCGCAGCGGGACTGCTCGAAAATCTGCGCGGCATGCGGGAGCAGGGAGAACGCCAGCGAGCTTCCCGTTATCTTGATGAACAGTCACGGTTTCGACAGCTGCTTTTTATCGGAGATCACATTGATATTTCCGACGTTGGATTCAGCAGCCCGCATTCCGGAATCGGTTTGGTTTGTCTGCGGCATCTGCCTTCGTTCCATGAATTGATCTCTTTCAAAGCAACAGAAGAGACCGACCACTTTTTTGCGCAGCTTCAGCAAGCCCTGCAGCCCTTGCGCAAAACCGCTGTTTTTCTTGTTTTTCTCCGATCCGTCAATGAATGCTGGATTGCTGTGGAAGCCGATCCTCAGCTTGCCAGTGTTCCGTATGAATTTTGTACTGCATTACGAAAGAGCCTGGAAAACATTCTGGCTCCGATGGGGCTGTTGGTCAGTCCGGTTGCGCAGGATCTATCTGAACTGCGCCGATTGTATCGTGAGATGAATGAGCGCCAGAATCAGCTGTTTTATTTTCCTGAGCAGCGCATCACCCTGCTTCATGAATGTCCGGATGCCATGCCGTATGAGGCTTCGGATTGGGAAATTCAATTAGCTCAGATCGATACTCAGGCTAGCCTGTGCCAAACGTCAACAGCGTTTTTAAACGCTCTCGATCAGGCTCGGCCGGCTTTGCCGCAGATTCTTCTGGCTGTGAAGCTCCTGCTTCAAAAGCTTCAGAAGCGAACAAGGATCAGTGAATTGTCTGAGGATTTTTCAGCATGGAAAACAATCTGTACCTATCCGGCTTTATGCGACTTTGTCCGCCGTTGGCTGCCGCTTCAGCCCCAGCCGCAGACCAGCCGCAAAACCGACTTTATGATCCGCTACCTGCAGGATCACTGTGCCGATGAAAACGTTCTTGACGATCTTTCGCAGACCCTGCAGATGAATCGCGAATATTTAAGCAAGCTGTTAAAGAAGGAAACCGGCATGACCTTGGCGCAGATGTTGTTGGATCTGCGGCTGCAGAAAGCAATGCGGCTCTTGAAACAAAAGAACCTCAAGATTTATGAAGCGGCCCGGCAATGCGGATTCCACTCCAGTCAATACTTTGCGATCGTATTTTATAAAAAATATCATGTTTATCCCAGCGATGTATTAAAGGAGCCGTATGTATGAAGCGTAAAGACATCAAGGACTGGCTTGTATCGCTGCTTCCGCCCCGACTTTCGGTAAAGCTGGCTGCCGCGCTGGGCGCGTTGGTTCTGGTGATGACCACCGTCACCAGCTTTGTCACTTATCAATACTTTGCTCACATCCTGACCCAGGAAAATCTGAAAAAAGATGCGCAGGTGCTCCGCCAGAATGCTCAGCAGCTGGAAGGCTTCATCCGTGAACTGACGGTTCTTTCCCGCAGTCTGTTGGCCGATCCGCAGCTGCAGCAGTTCTGTCACACCGCGGATCCGGACTATTTCCAAAAGGAAGCGGCAGCGGATTTATTAACCCGGACGCTGTCGGTACAGGATCTGATCCACAGCGCTCTGATACGCCACGAAGATCAGGTGCTCTGGAACCTGTATCCGCTTGATCATACCTTTGATCCGCTTGCCCAATCTCAGAAAACAAGGGAGCCAGCCGGATTTACTGAAGCCTTCCTGCTGAAATCCGGCGTGGAACAGCTGCGTCTGGCGGCTTATCACACGCCGATTGCTGATTTAGTTCATCCCCAGCAGAAAATCGGGGAGCTGTGGATTCTGCTTGATCTGCGGCAGTTGGAATCCCTGATCCAGACCTGGAATCTGCCCCAGCAGGAAATCACGCTGATGCAGGACCAGACGGTGCTGATCGCTTCCCCTTCCGGGCTGAATGAACAACAGCTGAACAGACTGGCTGGCGATCAGCCCCCTTCCCCGCTGCAGTCTGTTCCCGGCGGATTTCTGCTGAGCAGCCCGGTTGCGGGTACGCCTTATACCTTATTCTCTTATCGATCCAAGGCCACACTGCGCGGACAGGCGTCCTTTCTGATCGTGTTTTTCAGCTTGTTCTCGCTGCTTATCTTCCTTTTATTCGTGATGATTCTCTCCCGCATTGTCCGTCGGTTTACCGCACCGTTATCCACATTGACGGCCGGCTTGAATCAATTTGCCGCTGGTGATCTGAACACCCAGATTACCCTGCACAGCCATGATGAGCTGGAAATGCTGGGTGATACTTTTAATTCGATGGTTGTCCGCATACATGAGCTTTTAGATCAGGCTGTTGAGGATGAAAAAATCCGCAGGAAGCTGAAATTTGACATGATGATCTCCAAAATTCATCCGCATTTTATCTACAATACGTTAAACTCTGTCATCGTGATGGCTCGCCGAGCTGGGAATCAGGAGGTTGTCGACATGGTGCGTGCCTTAATTCTGATCCTTCAGGATGGCATGGCGGTGCATGAGGATCTGTTAATGGACACCATCGAACGGGAACGAGCGGTCATTGAGGCATATGTCACCATCCAGAATTATCGCTACAAGCAGAAATTCAGTGTCGTTTACGACATCGACCCAGCGCTGAACGAGCTGTTGATCGCCAAAAACATTCTTCAGCCGTTAGTTGAAAATGCGATTTTCCACGGCATCATCCCCAAAGAGGGGCCTGGACAGCTGACGCTATCCATTCAGCGCCAAAACGATCAGCTGCATGTCGAGGTTCGTGATGACGGCGTGGGACTGAGCACCGAACTGGCCAGCCGCATTGAACAAGGCTCTGCCGCCCTGAATGCTCATCGGGAAGCTGAGAAAAACAGTGTTCATGCGATTGCGCTGGTCAATGTCTGCGAACGGCTGGAATTCCTTTACGGCGATCCTGTGACGCTGCACGTTGAAAGTGAGCTGGGGCAAGGTACTGCGTTCATCTTTGATCTGCCGATCATTGAGAAAGGAGGGCTCCCGCAATGAAGGCCTATCGCATTGTTTTTCTTCTGCTGACCCTGACGCTGGCGCTTTTTCTCTACGGAGCTTTTTCCGCGCCGCGCATGACGCCGGAACCCTCGCAGAAAGAAGTGATTACGGTCTGGGGCTGGGATGATTTTCTGCCGGATGCGTTTGCGGAGTATCAGAAATCTCATCCGGATATCGCGCTTAATTACACCGTCGTTGAAAAAAGTGAATATCTGCAGCGCTTTAAACTGGCGCTGGCACTCAATCAGCCCTTGCCGGACATCTGCATTCTCGAAAGTGAAACGCTTGACGGCATCAACGGTGCTGAATTGTTTCTCGATCTGGAAGCCTCTCCGTATTTCCTGCCGCGGCAGGAAGTTCTGGAATTTCGTCTGGCTCAGTTTGAAAATGAACTCGGTCATCTGTGGGCTGTGCCGGCCACCTTGTCCGCCAGCGGCGTCGCATACAACCGTACGGTGGCCCAGGCGTTTCTGGCAACCGAGGATCCAGTTCAGGTGGGGATTGTTTTCAGCAGCTGGGCCGATGTTATCAGCAAGGGCATGAAGTTCAAGGAACAATTCCCAGATCGGGCCATGTTTGCCTCGCTGGAAGATGCCGCCGTGATGTTGTTTGGACAATCACGCACGCCGTATATTCAAAACAACACGCTGCTTCAGCCCTACCGTTTCCTCAATGCCTTCCAGATTCTCGACGCCCTGCAGGAGGCTGGCCTGGTCTTCTCCCTGCAGCAGTATTCGCCGCAGTGGATGAACTCGCTGGAAACCGATCAGGTGTTTTTCTATCCGTGCTCACTCTGGCTGATGTCCATGGGTATTTTTCATACCGGACAAGCCTGGGGCTTTACCCGCGCGCCCAGCGGCAGCTTTGCCTGGGGCGGTACCGTCTGGGCGATTCCCAAAACCAGCACCCATGCCGCGACAGCCTGGGAATTCATGCAGACAGTGCTGCTTTCGCCTTCCGGTTCGGCTTATGCCAAAAATCATGGCACCGGAACTTTGATCAGCTACAGTCCGGCTTACAATGAAGAGGGATATTCAGATCTGATCATGGAGGATTTCGGCGGTCAGAATATCGGCAAGATGTATTTGGATCAGATTTTCCCGGAAGTTCAGACCCGTCCGGCGGGAGAGAACGAAGCGCTGCTGAAAGAAGTTTATCTGCAAACTGTCCGTGCGATGATCGGCATGCCGGAAATGAATGGCGAACAGGCTTACGCCTTATTTTTAGAGCGGCTGCATCAGCGGCTGCCGGATTTACAGGAGGAACCCGCATGAACTTGAAGAAAATCATCCCCTCGTTCTGTCTGATTTTGTGCTGCGGCTGCGCGTCTTCCTCCACCCGCTGTCAAATTGACGGTTATTTAGGCCCGATGGAAATAGAAGTGCTGAGCGAGGATCAGCGTATTACCGCGATTCAGGTACTGAGCCATGCGGATACGCCGGAAATCGCAGATCCCGCCCTGGCCGACTTCATCGCTCAGATTTTAGAAAATCAAACGCTGCAGATCGATGCGGTCAATGGAGCAACCCAGTCCTGTGAAGCACTGCGCAAAGGAATTGAGCGCTTGTTGAAACGTCAGGGCTTTACCGAGGAACAACTCTATGCCGCGCGCCCCCAAACGCCGACAGTTCAAGAGGAAGCTTCAGAAATCTATGATGTGGTGGTCATCGGCGGAGGCGGAGCTGGCTTAGCCGCGGCCGTCAGCGCCGCACGCCAGGGGGCTTCCGTTGCGGTGCTGGAAAAAGCCGACAGTCTGGGCGGCAATACAATCCGGGCTACCGCCATGTATAACTGTGTGGATGATCAGCTCCAGCATCCTTTGCAGATCATGGACAGCGAACAGCTTTTCTTTGAAGAAACCTTCAACGGCGGCCATCAGAAAGCAAAACCGGAGCTGGTGCGGATCCTGACTTCCCAAGCCGATGAGGGTCTGGTGTTTTTGCAGGAGCTGGGGTTAGAAATTGACACGGTGATCGACAACTGTTTGGGCGGCGAGCATGCCCGCGGTCATTATTCCAAGGCTCATAACGGTACAGATTTCATTCAGGTTTTGAGCGATGCCTGTGTTCGGGAACAGGTTGACTTTTATCTGAATACACGGGCGGAAGCGCTGATTCAGGAGGGTTCTGCCGTGATCGGAGTCCAGGCTGTCCAGCAACGTCAGCCGATCCAGTTCCAAGTGCGGCAGGGCGTGATCTTAGCGACCGGCGGCTTCGGCTACAACGTGGAAATGCGGATGCAGTACGATCAGAGCCTAACCGGGGATCTGCTTTGCAGCAATACGCCGGGAACGGTGGGCGATGGTCTTGTGATGGCGCAGGCCATCGGGGCTTCGCTGATCGACATGGAATATATCGAGCTGTATCCGATGGCGGATATTTACGACGGCGGACTGCACAACTCCATTCCCAACGCGATCAATCACGGGATTCTAGTCAACACCGAAGGCGATCGGTTTATCCGTGAGGATGCCGGCCGGGATGAACTGGCCCAGGCGATCCGGTCACAGGATCACGGGTTTGTCTATTCCCTCGCCGACGATGATTTTTCCTCGCTGCAGGAAGACCGCGACTTCCTGGAGGGGCTGGTGCTGATGGGACAAGTGGTCAAAGCCGATACCTTGGAAGACCTGGCCCGTCAGTTGGAACTGGATTTCAGCGTATTGGAAGCAGCCGTGAATGACTACAACCGCAGTGTTGAACAGCAGTACGATCCCCGCTTTCAGCGCAGGACGTTAATCAATAAAATTGATCACCCGCCATTTTACGCCACCGCCAAGACCGTCACGGTGCATCACACGCTGGGCGGCGTCGAAATCAATGAACACGCCCAAGTTCTCGATCAAAAGACACAGCCGATTCCCCGGCTTTATGCGGCCGGCGAGGTGACCGGCGGGATCCACGGCGCCAATCGCTTAGGCGGTAACTCGTTTCCTGACTGTATCGTCTTCGGACGGATTGCCGGAACGGAGGCTGCCGCTCAGCCGCCGCGGCCAATGTCCTGAACTTGAACAGAATGTCCGGTTTTTAACTCGACCTCAACTTGTGATTTTTTTATAATTTCCTTATTCAAGGAGGAAAGAGAAATGAAGAAATTACTTGCCCTGACCCTGGGCGCCTGTCTGGCCCTGGGCTTAGGCGGCTGTGCGAATACGCCGGCTGAAAAAACCCCGGACCCTCAACCCGAATCCGGCAACGAACAATTTGATATCGTCATCGTCGGCGCAGGCGGAGCCGGCCTGGCAGCTGCGGTCGAGGCGCACGAACAAGGCGCGGACAACATTCTGGTTTTAGAGAAGATGTCCTTTGCGGGCGGAAGCACCACGATGGCTTTCGGCGGCTTTAACTGTACGAACTCCCGCTTTATGGACGAACAGGGAAAAGAAGAAACACCGGTCATGTTGGTGGATAAAATCATCAAGAACGGCGCCGGCTTTGCGGATGTGGATATGGCAGGCGTCATCGCTATTGAAACGCCGAAAGTCATCGAATGGCTGGACGGCTTCGGATCGGAATGGGGAAAGATCCGCTACGCTGATCTGCATTGTCCGACGGACGGCACCATTCCCGGTGTGGAATTAGTCCGTGTTTTAAAAGAACAAGCCGAGAAAAACGGCATTGAAATCCGCTACAACAGTCCGGCTGTCGATCTGACAACAGATGAAAACGGACGAGTTAACGGCGTGCAGGTCAAAGACGCCCACGGTGAATATACGATTGATGCCCAAGCTGTCATTCTGGCGACCGGCGGTTATGAAAGCAATCCGGAAATGATCGCCAACTATGACAATCCTGGACTGGCCAACATTCATTTAGCTCCAAGTCAGGGCAATATGGGCGATGGTATCGTTATGGCGGAAAAACTGGGAGCGGATCTGGTCAACATGGATCTGATTCAGCTGTCCTGTGCAGTTGCGCCGTTCTCTATTCAGATGCAGCTGCCGATCAAAAACAACGGCGTCGTCTTCGTCAACAAGGAAGGCAAGCGCTTCACCAATGAATACAGCGAAGCCAGCTCAGATCGGCGAATTACTGAAGATATCCTGAAACAAACGGATGCGGAATGCTTCGGCGTTTACAATGAAACGATTTACCAGACATTTATGGCGATTGAAGAGAAGGATTTCTTCGATGAATACCGGATGACTGGCATCGACAACAGCGGTACGGTGATCCAAGCGGATACGCTGGAAGAACTGGCTGAAAAGATGGGTGTGGATCAGGAAGCATTCCTGGCCACGATGAACAGCTTAAAGACGGACGGCATCGGCAATGAAGAAGTTGTCAAGCTGGCCGATACCTACAAAGCGGGCCCTTACTATGCCGTGAATTTAACACCGGGCGTTATGGACACGCTGGGCGGCGTCAGAGCCGACACAACCGGACGCGTTCTCAATCAGGAAGGCAAGCCGATCAAGGGTCTGTATGCTGCCGGGGAAGTCATCGGTAATGTTCAGGGTGCTTATTATTCTGTCGGTTTGGGAGAAGCCGTCGTCTTCGGCCGGCTCTCTGCCCGCAATGCGATCGAATACATTCAGGACCGCCAAGGCTTAACCGAGCATGTTCCATTTGACCGCACTCCGGCACAGTCGGAAGACTCAGAAGTGGTCAAAGGCAGCTTCACAGACGGCACTTACACCGGCGAAGGTCAGGGCAACAACGGTCCGATTAAGGTTGAAGTCATCGTTAAAGACGGAAGCATCACTGAGATCAATGTTTTAGAACAGGCTGAAACGGCGAATATCTATGCCGGGGCTGCAGAACAGTTCATTCCGGAGCTGATCAGAACGCAGAATCTGGATCTTGATGCCGTTTCCGGCGCTACCAATTCCAGCAATGGCATCCGGGAAGCCGTCAAGGACGCGCTGGGACAATAACCAGCGGAAATCATTCAATTCAAAACAGGATATATCCAAGCAGAAAGGAAGCGCCGGAATTAGGGCTTCCTTTTTGTTTCCCGTCTGAGCAGAATAAGAAAATAAGCGGCATCGACAACTCAAAAGATTGTTTTGAGCTTTTACGCTTCTCCCTGATTGATTCCGCGGGGAAACGGTGCTCCGCCTTTTCAGACGCTTTGGCTTTTTGACTTTGATTGGACCATCAGGAATTGGATTGAAAGAGGTATACTCTAAAATCCTTTATTGATATAATTAGAAGTAATCGTGGTATGGGGATGGTTTTTCCTTCGTTTTTAAGCCGCGGCATTTCTTTTACAGAACGGAAGATGATGATGACCTATTCAAACAGTAAAACCAAACAGCGAATTTTAGACGTTGCCGTTACCTATTTCACCTTGTATGGTTATGAAGGTACCAATCTTGAAGACATTGGCAAAGCCCTGGGCTTATCCCGAGGCCCGCTTTATTATTATTTTAAGAATAAAAATGATCTTTATCTGGCCGCTATCCGATATCAGATGGAAATTTCCTCACAGGATCTGCAGCGGATTTATGCGGAAGACCTGGATGTTTTCAGCAAAATCTGCCGGGATCTGGCCTACTGCACCTCCTATCGGAAGATTAACCGGGATACTGATCATAACATCATAACACCGGCGAAGGACCGACGCTGGAAGAAATCGCGAAATACAGCAGGCACTTGTTCTCCCTGCGCAAAACGGCTTTAACAACAGCTCAGGCACAGAATATCATCCGTCCGGATGCCAATCTCAATGAAATGACAAGCTTTATCTATCTGTATTACTATGGGATTCAGGGCTTCAATCATGAAAACGAGCTGTATCACATGCTGGACTTTAACCCCAACGAGCAGGCCATGGAAATCTTCCGGGAGACGTTCATTGCCAAATACGCGGTGAACCCTGAAAAATGGCTCAAAAAGGAAACTGACCGATCAAAATAAAACCTCCGTCGCAGCTGGCGGAGGTTTTATACGTACTGATCCTCGGTAAAGGAATAACTGTTTTCAGGCAGCCGCTCGCTGCATAAAAAGCTCCTGAAAACGCCGCTCAGCCGCGCTTATAATGCAGACCGCTGAGCGCTGAGCTTATTGATTCTGAATAATCTCCACCCATTGCCGGCCGGCAGCTTCTGCTTCTTCCAGCTGTTTTGGCGATGGCTTAAACCGGACTTTGAATGCCGGCATAACCTGGATTCGCAGCTGTTTCAGGCGTTCTTCCAGGTGCGCAAAGGCTTCGCCGCTCCAGCCATAGCTGCCGAAAACCGCGGCATACTTGCCGCCGTGAATCACCGGATTCATCAATGACAGAACAGCCCATACCGGCGGCAGAGCTTCCGCCAGAATCGTCGGCGATCCCAGCAAAAATCCCCGCGCGTTTTCAATCTTTTCCACAACTTCGGCAACGGGTGTCTGCGTCAGTTCAACCAGCTCAGCCTGCCAGCCAACACTTTCGATTCCACGGGCTGCCGCCTGCGCCAGCTGCTCGGTATATCCATAGGCGCTGACATAAGCCAAAATCAGTTTGTTTTCCAGCTGCGGCTCCGCATTCCATTTCCGATACTGCGCAAACATTTCCGGCAGCCTGCAGTCCAAGATCGGCCCATGACCCGGACAAATCATATTCAGTTTCAGAGGTTCAACTTTATCCAGCGCCTTCTGCATAAACGGCCGAAACGGCTTTAAAATATGATCATAATAATACTTTAATGCCCGCTCATAGCCATTGTGATCCTGAACTTCACTGAGCCGCAGCCCCTCAAACGCATAATGCGCTCCGAAGGAATCACAGGTAAAGAGAATTCCATCTTCCTGAACCCAGGTATACATGGTATCCGGCCAATGCAGATTCGGGACGATCATAAACTGCAGTGTTTTTCCGCCCAAATCCAAAGTCTGCCCCTCTTTCACTGCCAGCGCTTTAAAGTCACGGTTGACGATCTCTTTTAAAAACTGCAGTGCCGCCGGACTGCCGATCACGGTCAGATTCGGATTGATCGCCAAACATTTTTCAATCGATCCGGCATGATCCGGTTCTGTATGATTCACGATTAAATAATCGACGTCGCAAAGCGGAACTACCTTCTCAATCTTCTGTTGAAATTCATCGAAGAAGGGTAGTTTTACCGTTTCGATCAAGGCGGTTTTTTCCGTTCCCTTCAAAAGATAAGAATTATAAGTCGTTCCAAATTCAGTTTCCATAATGATATCAAAAACCTTCAGCTGGGCATCCTGAACCCCTGTCCAGATTAAATCCTGCGTTAACCGTTCGTTGACTGTCATCTTCATCACTCCTTTATTCATTTTTCCCATTCCCTTAGAAATTAACAGGAAACTTTTTTCAGCAGATTCATCATAATCAAAACCATCCTTGATTTCTATTGTAATGCTCATATCAAGCATGAAAGGAACAGATTAAGCCGGACTGATCCTGTTTTTCAGAAGAAACGATTCCGTTTCAGGATCATTTACGCTGCTTTCTCACTTTTTCTTTCAGAACCTGACTTATCCTGATTTAATTATGATTACGAACAATTATAGACCTTTTTCGCGCAATCTGCCATGAAATCCGGATTGATTCCGATAACGAATCGTGCTATATTGTAGATAGATTTTGAGGCTATAACTATAATTTCACATGGGGAAGGATAGTTAATGTCCATCCGCATGGGTTTTTTATTATAGTGGCATAGGAGGACAGTTCATGGTCACAGGAAAAGTAAAATGGTTCAATGCAGAAAAAGGCTACGGATTCATTACCACCGATGAAGGGAAAGATGTTTTCGTTCATTATTCCGCGATTCAGATCGACGGTTTTAAAACACTGGATGACGGCGATGCCGTCAGCTTTGAAGTCGTACAGAGCGACCGCGGCGAACAGGCTGCGAATGTCTGTAAGCTTTAATATCACTGACAAAGCGATAAAAGCACTCACAGGAGTGCTTTTTCTTTGCTCAGGCAGAGTGTTTTTAAGGCTCCCTGATCCTTCTTTTTTCCACGCCTATTTCCTAAGCTGCCGCATAGAGGAAACAGGCGACATTCACTTCCGCCTTTTGCTTCATCCAATAGCACTCTACCGGAAACGGAAGTTCCTGGGTATCCAATTCCAACGTATCATTCTGACGATCCTGAACAAACAGCCACAGCGCATCCGGGTAATCCTTCGGTTTTGTCCCCTTCAGCAGATGTTCCAGCTCAGCACTGAGCTTTCTTTCCTTCTTAACTTTAACAAATTCCAGTCCCTGATTCTGATCCAGCCGCTGCTTGTGCAGAACCAGCTGACTGATCATCTTCACGAGCCATTCCCCATTCCAGGGATCCATCAGTCCCTTCTGGATTTTCCAGCAGGGATAGCCGGAAATCGTCTGCGGGGAAAGGATCAGGACAGGCTCTTTAAACGAAGCGGCAAGCTGCGGACTGATCGCCGCAGAGGAGCAGAGAATCGTCTGATCCCAGGTTTCTTTAGAAAGGGCAGCATCTATAATTTGGATGTATTCAATGATAAGCTCACCCGTCTGATGACGGATGCGGTGAACCTGATCCTCGGCCTGCGGATCAAACGGGTCACATTGCAGGATTCTGATTTTCATTGTGGTCTATCCTCCGATTCTGTTTTCAGTGTATGAATCAGTCTCGAAAAATATGTGTCCTGTCCCTGTCTTTCACCATGAAAAAAGGATCCACAGTGAAATGAACCCCAAAGTTTGGACAACCAAATGAAAGGGGTTCATTTTTAAATGT
>ERZ1106981.248-NODE-248-length-45665-cov-23.354681_pt1 | contig 45665 bp, 44 predicted proteins | sample MGYA00403692_ERZ1106981 | MGnify/ENA primary metagenome ERZ1106981 (study PRJEB35170, sample SAMEA104062431) | human gut metagenome | biome: human gut; feature: human-associated habitat; material: faeces | place: Denmark | collected 2012-06-22 ... | reverse complement strand
AAAAAATCTTTGAGTACGCAGGGCCATATAAGAAAAATATGTATGTGGCCACGGTTGTCGTACTGGTCAGCGTTCTTATGGGCGTCCTGCCTTTTGTGCTGGCCTATCAGGTCATTTCACCATTGGTTATGGGCGATTCTGTTGAGACAGAATTTGTTTTATTGCGTGTTATAGGGGTTTTGATCTGTCTTGTTTTGCAGGCGGTTTTATATGGATGGGGATTATCAATTTCTCATAAAGCAGCATATAACACATTGTTCCGGCTGCGGGTATCTCTGCAAGAGAAGTTTGAGAAACTTCCCCTTGGCATTGTGGAGGAAAAAGGGACAGGGACAATCAAAAAGCTGTTTGTCGATGATGTGGACAGCTTGGAATTGCTCCTTGCTCATTCAGTCCCGGAGGGTATCGCAAATTTGCTGATCCCGCTGGTGATTTATGTTGCTATGTTTTGTGCGGACTGGAAACTGGCTCTTATGTCTTTGGCCTCTATCCCGATCAGCCTGCTCTCCATGGTCATTATGTACTCTGTTGGAATGAAGCGCATGGGTCCCTACTATCAGTCTGCACAGAAAATGAACAACACGATCATTGAGTACATCAATGGTATGGAGGTTGTCAAGGTTTTCAACCGGGAGAGTGAATCTTACGAGAACTTCCGCAAGGATGTAACGGACTATCGGGATTATACCTTGGCATGGTATAAGGCCGCCTGGCCCTGGATGGCGATATACGGAAGTCTGCTGCCCTGCACTGTTATTCTGACTTTGCCTCTTGGGGCATGGTTTGTTCTCTGTGGCATAAGCACTTTACCTGATTTGATTTTAGTCCTCTGCCTTTCCCTCAGCATTGGGATTCCTCTCCTGAAAGCACTGGGCTTTATGGAGACGATTCCGAATCTGAATTATAAGATCACGGCACTTGAACAGATGTTAAATGCGGCACCGCTGCAAGCTGCTGAGGATGATTTCCACGGACAGGATTTTAACATTTCTTACGATCATGTTTCCTTTGCGTATCAAACGACACAGCCTGGCCCAGATGGGAAACCGATAATAGCGGAAAACGAAGTCCTCCACGATATTACCCTTGTGGCAAAAGCAGGACAAAAAACTGCCCTGGTTGGTGAATCCGGTTCTGGCAAGAGCACCCTTGCAAAACTGTTGATCCACTACTATGACCCGCAGAAAGGGAGCATTTCCATTGGCGGGCAGAAACTTTGTGATATGAGCCTGGAGGCATTGAACAGCCGCATTTCCTATGTGGCTCAGGATCAGTACCTGTTTAACACCTCCCTGCTGGAAAATATCCGTCTTGGACGTTTGGATGCTACCGATGAGGAAGTAATGGAGGCGGCGAAGAAAGCCCAGTGTATGGAGTTTCTGGAAAAGCTGCCGCAAGGTATTCACTCCATGGCGGGCGATGCGGGGAAAATGCTTTCCGGGGGGCAGCGCCAGCGAATTTCCCTGGCGCGAGCAATATTGAAGGATGCCCCGATTGTAGTGCTTGACGAGGCCACGGCCTATGCTGATCCAGAAAATGAGGAAAAAATGGAGGCTGCTATTGCGGAGCTGGTGAAGGGAAAAACCTTGGTAGTTATCGCTCACAAACTTCCCGCTATAATGAACGCAGATCAAATATGCGTTATGGATCACGGAAAGATGGTGGCAACCGGAAAACATCAGGAGCTGATTCAAGCTTGCCCAGAATACCAAAAGTTGTGGAAAGCGGCTCAGGACAGCGCCGAGTGGAAAGTATCTACTGCAAAGGAGGGAAGATAAATGTTTGCATTGATTTCAAGAATCCTGAACCTCTCCGGGAGGTATAAAAGCCGTATTCAGGCTGCATTTCTATGTGCATTTGTCGAGTCCATTCTCTCCAAAATGCCGATCTTCATGGCGTTTATTGTCTTTGCCGGGTTTGCTGATAATACGCTGACTGGAAAGACCTGTCTGTTTGTCGGACTTGGATTATTAGCTGTTGTAGTGGTTCAGACAGTGGTTCACTATTTGAGCGACCGTCTGCAAAGTGCCGCTGGATTTATGATCTTTGCTGATAAACGGATGGAGTTGGGAAATCATTTAAGAAAAATGCCGATGGGTTACTTTACATCGGGGAATATTGGCAAAATCAGCTCTGTTCTCAGTACGGATATGGTTTTCATTGAGGAAGTTTCTATGAGTACCATTGGCAACATGATGAGCTATATGCTGTCTACTTTGGTTTTAGCTGTTTTTATGTTCGTACTGGATTGGAGACTTGGGCTGATTGCGGTAATCATTACCTTGCTGGCATCGCTGGTTGCAAAATATATGAATAAGGTTTCCTTCAAGGAGGCTGTCGGGCGTCAAAACCAAAGCGAGAATTTGACGGATGCGGTCTTGTCTTTTGCTGAAGGAATTGGGGTTATCAAAAGTTACAATCTGCTCGGAGAAAAATCTGACGAATTAACGGAAAACTTCAAAAAATCAAGGGATGTCAATACGAAGTTTGAGCAGAAAATGACACCGTGGACCACTGGCTTAAACATTCTCTATGGCGTGGGTATTGCCGCTATCTTCGGTTTATCCGTTTTTTTACATCAGGAAGGCGTACTCTCCCTGGCTTATCTTTTGGGCGTGCTGCTGTTTGTCTTTGATCTCTTTGGACCTCTGAAAGCTCTTTATGGAGAAGCAACCCGACTGACCGTGATGAATGCCGCATTAGACCGCATTGAAGCTGTTTTGGACGAGCCCGAACTTCCCGATAACGGAAATCAACATATTCTGTCACAGGCACAGCCGGATCAGCCAGAAGTACAATTTAGCGATGTGGCCTTCGCCTATCAGGACAAGGAAGTCCTGCACAACATCAGCTTCTCTATGCAGAAGAATACCATGACCGCACTTGTGGGACCGTCTGGCGGTGGCAAATCCACGATTGCGAACCTTCTGGCGCGGCTGTGGGATGTGAAATCCGGCAAAGTGACAATCCGTGGTACAGATATTCGGGATGTACCTCTCGCCGAACTGATGGAACAGATCAGCATGGTTTTCCAGAGGGTGTACTTGTTCCAGGATACCATTTACAACAATATCAGCATGGGTAAACCGGACGCTACCGAGGAAGAAGTCTATGAGGCTGCAAAAAAAGCCCGCTGCTATGATTTTATCATGGCGCTGCCAGATGGATTCCAGACAGTCATCGGTGAAGGCGGCGCTACTCTGTCCGGCGGCGAAAAGCAAAGAATCTCTATCGCCCGCTGCATTTTGAAGGACGCACCGATTGTCATTTTGGATGAAGCGACTGCAAGTGTTGATACCGATAATGAAAGCTATATCCAGGAGGCAATCAATGAACTGGTAAAGGGTAAAACATTGCTTGTGATTGCACACCGCCTGAATACCATCCGTCAGGCAGATCAGATTTTGGTGATCTCCGATGGACGGATCAGCGAACAGGGAACCCATGACGAGCTTATGGCAAAAGCCGGGATTTATCAGGATTTTGTAAATATCCGTAAAAAGTCCTCCGGCTGGAGCCTTGCATAAAGGAGACAATAGTGATGATTCATGCGTCCGGAGAGGATTATCTGGAGGCTGTGCTGGTTCTTCAAAAGAAGCAGGGCATGGTCCGCTCCATTGATCTTGCCCGGCACATGGGCTTTTCAAAGGCGAGTATCAGTCATGCGGTGGGCGTTCTGCGGGATGGCGGCTTTCTGACAATGGACGAGGATGGATTTCTCCACCTGACCGATATAGGCCGGGAGGTGGCAGAGAAAATCTATGAACGCCATTGCTTTTTTACAAAGCACTTTATATCCATAGGCGTTGATCCTGAAACGGCGGAGGCTGATGCCTGCCGAATCGAACACGATATTAGTGCAGAAACCTATGAACGACTGAAAGAATCTATCACGAAAGAATAATTACATAGCGCATGAACCTGCCCCGATTAAGGGGAAAGAAAAAAACCGTTGGTTGGGGCAGGTGATTTTGCGCGCCTATTTTAAGCTATTACCCTAACGGCGGTTTTGAGAAATCAGAGCCGCCGTTTCTTTGCGTTTACACAAACCAATGACGACTTGCAGGGACACGGTAGCCGATTGGAGGTTATTTTGCCGTGTCCTTTTCTCTTTTTCGCAGTATCCATGATCTGCACCAGTTAAAAAAAGCATAGCCCCTCCATCGAAGCAGTCCGGCTTTGGATATGAACTATACCATGTAAGCAATCTTCTTCATAAAACATTTCTGCGCCCTGCAGGTCCGTTGCGACTTGCTGGGCGCTTTTTGCTGTTTTCCGAGGACAAGCCCGCCTCGAAAAAATTTTTTGAGAAATTTTCAAAAAGGAGGCTTTTAGCGGGTAGCGAGCGGCTTTGCGTTCGCCTTGTTAGCGGAAAGGGAGAAACCCACCTCATTCCCCCAGGAAAGGGGGTGAAAAGATGGATATGATCCCCCGCAATAACTATGGCGAGCGGTGCCAGTTCGATGCTTACTGCAAGCTGGTACTGTACCATGAGGCAATCGACTACCTCCGGGAAATGCAGAGGCGCCGTGACAGGGAACTGTCATTCAGCGACCTTCCGCAGATGGAGATGGACAAGCTCTGCGTTGTAGATCATTACCCCAGTGACAGGTTTACATTCTCGTCCCACGGGTATGACCTACATATTGAAAACGAGCTTGTGGCTGATGCCTTCGCCGGTTTGCCTGTTCAGGAGCAGAGTATTTTGATCCTGCATTTTGTTCTGGACCTGCCGGATCAGGAGGTTGGCCGCCTTGTTGGAATGTCTCGCAGCGCCGTTCAGCGGCGAAGGGCAAAATCATTGACCGAGCTGCGGATCAAGTTGGCCGCACTCATGCCGAAGGGAGGTTGAAGGTATGAAGAAACCCACTTACAAGGGCAAGGAGCTTCTTCCTCTTTCGGTGATCGACGCCGCCCGTGACGGGGACTCTCAGGCTGTGGATCAGGTACTCCGGTATTATGAGGGCTATATCAATAAGCTCTGCACCCGGACGCTTTACGATTCTGACGGCCAGTCCCATGTCCGGGTGGACGAGTACATGAAGCGCCGATTGGAGATCAAGCTCATTCATTCCATTGTCAGCATGAGTTGACAAGCCCGGTCTGAAAGCAGAAACAGCTTACCCTTTCCCTGTTTCTCTCTTTCGTGGCTGGAGGCAGCACCTTGACAAAGAAAGCCCGTTGGGAAGCCTCCGGCGCAGCATAAGGCAGACGGATACATTCCTGTCTGTGCCGAGCCATACGGCCGGTGCGCCATGACCCTGTTGCAAGTCCGCAGGACGGGACCCCTACTAAACAGGCGAGCGATTATAACCAGGCCGCAAAACAAGCGTGGCAGCTTGTGGGCGATGAAGCACAGGCAGGGTTAAAGATACTCGCGCATTGAACGCCCGCAAAGCATTGTGCGCCGCACCCATCAGCATGGGCCGGGGTGAGACTCCCGTGGAGCTGTGCCAACAGCCGTCCGTTTTCTGTCTCTTTTGATGCAAGAAATGGTTTTGTATTTGAAAGGGTGAACTATATGCAAAACGAAGTAAGAACCGCGCCGCAGATGGTGCGTGAATATAAAATTGGGAATACAACTTATGTTGTGAAATCCCATTCCAGACCTGACGCCACGGAGGACGCCGTTTCCAAAGTGAAGCGTCTGATACGGAATGACCTCCGAAAAAATACTGCAAACAAATAGAAAAAGGCAGCAGACAGCTTCCAGGCAGCGCGGTATAATTGAGTTAGGAAAAGCATTGTCTGTTTGACTGTCGGATAAGGAGGTTAAAATGTTACAGTCAAACACCCGCCCTGCCGTGAACAGTTTTCCTTTTACCGTTTTGAGCAGCGATGAAATCACCGCTCTTTACTGTCGGTTATCCCAGGACGACAAACAGGAGGGCGACAGCAACAGCATTATAAATCAGAAGAAAATCCTCAAAAAGTACGCAATGGACAGGGGATACACCAACATCCAGTTTTACATTGATGATGGTATCTCAGGCACGACTTTCAACCGGGCCGGCTTCCAGAGCATGATCGCAGATGTGGAGAGCGGCAAGGTAAAGCGGGTTATCGTCAAGGATATGTCCCGCCTGGGCCGTGACTATCTGCAAGTAGGTATGTACACGGAAATCTTTTTCCCGGAGCATGATGTTCATTTTATCGCAGTCAATGACGGGGTGGACAGCAACCAGGAAGATAACGAGTTTACCCCCTTCCGCAACATCATCAATGAATGGTACGCAAAGGACACCAGCAAGAAAATCCGTGCAGTGAAGCGTTCAAAGGGAATGGCCGGAGAACATATCGGCTCCCATCCTCCTTACGGTTACAGGAAAAATCCTGAAAACAAAAAGGAATGGATCGTGGATGAAGAAGCCGCCGAAGTGGTCCGTGAAATCTTCCGTCTGTGTGTCAGTGGTTATGGTCCTACCCAGATTGCAAAGATGCTGACGGAAAGAGAAATCCTCTGCCCCACCTACTACGCATTGGAAAGAGGCGAGAAACCGCGTACCGTACTCCCTCCCCATAAATACGCATGGAACGGCCCGGTTGTCGCAATGATATTGGACCGGGTGGATTACCTGGGGCATACGGTAAACTTTAAGACGCACAACAAGTCTTACAAGTGCCATAAGAAAATCAAGCATACTCCCGATCAGTGGAAGGTCTTTGAAGATACCCATGAGGCCATCATTGACAAGGAAACGTTTGAGATCGTCCAGAAAATCCGGGCCGGGAAAAGGCGGCCTACCAGGATGGGGGAAATGCCCATGTTCTCCGGCCTGCTCTACTGTGCAGACTGCGGGAGCAAACTGACCTTCCATCGGAAAGCTGATGAACCGGCAGAAAAACATCATTATATCTGTGGAAATTACAGGAGCAATACTTCCAACTGTACCATGCACTATATCCGTAACGTGGTAGTGGAGCGAATTGTCCTGGAAAACCTGAAAGAAGTCATCCGCTATGTTTCCAACTATGAGGATGAATTTGTGCGGATGGTGATGGATGCCGATGTGCGGCAAAAAAACCGTGAGCTGGCGCAGAAGAAAAAGAAGCTGATTGAGCTGCAGAAGCGTATCGGGGAACTGGACACCATCTTCCAGCGTATCTATGAGGACAATATCACAGGCAAACTTTCTGACGAGCGGTTTATGAAAATGTCAAAAGGCTATGAGGATGAACAGCATACCTTACAGGCCGAGGCAGACAAAATTCAGAATGAGCTTCAGCAGGAAGAAAAGAAAAGTGTTGATGTGAAACGCTTTCTTGCCATCGTAAAGAAATACACGGACCTGACCGAACTGACACCTGAAATCTTACGGGAGTTTGTCGATAAGATTATCGTCCATGCACCTGACAAGAGCAGCGGCAGACGGTTACAGGAAATTGAAATCATCTATAACCATATCGGAGAATTTGACCATTCAAAGGTCACTCTCTGGAAAGGAAATGCGGTATAGCATATCCCGTGCCATACCGCATAATCCTAAATCTTAAAAACATCCTTACGAAAACCTTGTTAAACAGGCACTTCCGGGATACACAAGACAGGACAAAAATCGACTTCCATTATCAAAAGGCTTAATGATATAATCGTCGGCACCTGCCTGAAAGCCGATGATTTTATCGGCAGATTCGACCCTTGCCGTCAAAAAAAGAATGGGGCAAGTAATAAGCTCCCGAATTTTCTGACAAAGGGTCAATCCGTCTATGTCCGGCATATTGATGTCGAGCAGGATTAAATCGGGCTGTCTTGCTAATTTTTGAAGTGCTTCATTTCCGCAATAAGCGGTCAACACCTCATATTGAGAAGAAAAATAACTCGCCATCATATCTACAATTCCCGGTTCATCATCAACAATAAGAAGCCTTTGTTTCATGCTATCATCTCCATTTGCAATTCATAATATTTATCGTAACAGCCAAATCTCAAAAAACGCTCAAACTTTTGCCGTCAGGAAAGTATAAAATCAATAGACTGATAAATTTATTATAATATTACTCTGCTGATACAGCCAGTCCGCAAATTCTTTCGGGCTGGCCGTTCCTGTTTTTACAGCCTTTTTTCTCTGTAAGGCTTCTTTCTTAAAGTCGGAAAAGGCAGCCTGTATTTTTTCCAGACGGTCAGTCGGAAAGCCTGCGGTATTTTTTACCCGGTTTATTTTGTTGCGCCAGTTCTGGCATTCATTTTTATAAAGCAGGTCATAGTTATTTTCTCTTGCCCTCTCGTCAAATTCCCGCTTGTTTTGAAGCGCCTGTGCTTTGCGGCACTTGTCGCTGCACAGCTCATACCGCTGGCTCTTTGCCAGAAAATATTTCCCACAGACCTTGCACCGCCGGAAGCAAAGTCCCCAGTCATTCAGCCGGTTCAAATAATAGGTAATCAACGGGGAGAGGGACGCATAGGCAGACACACATTCTTCTGTGCGCCGGTTGTCCGGGAACCAGAGGTCAAGCCGGGTATCTTCTGACGGTGCGCCTTTGAAATAAAGGCTGCCAGCTTGAAAATGTTTCGGTTTTCCTGTCTCCCTGTCAAAGGTCATGGCTTCGTTATGGAATACCCCGGCCAGGCTGCTCATTTTATCCATGAAGCGGTCACAGGCAGCGTTACGGTCACGGGGTTCTCTGGCAAGCAGATAGCTGTTCCAGATACGGAACGCCACATACATTTTCAGAGGGTCGTTGCTAAGATATTTCTCCCAAAGAAATTCGCTTGCCGCCTGCTCCAGCTCCGGCTGTTTCCATCGGTTGGAGTGGAGAGCTTGCCGCAGCGGAGAAAGCCCGTATAAGTTCCAGTCTCTGTCCGTGTCACGCTCAAAGTTTATCAAAAAAGTTCCCAGTGGGCGTGTCATATCACAAAGCACCTCTGCGTTTTGGCTCCCGTTCAGACGGAAGCGGATCTGCTGTTCTTCCCCAATCAAAATCCGCTCTTTCATTTTCTTCCTGTCCAGCGTCAGGACAAACAAAATCCTCTCAAAACATGGCTCATGCCGTATAAACTGATTCTCCATCCCTATCCCCTGCCTTTGTTTATGGTAATTATATAATTCAGTTATATCCGTTACACTCATGGTATCGCAGAAGCATTGTTTTGTCAAGGATAGTACGCTATGATGATTGCGGTTGGTAATTTCGTGCCACACAGTACCTTGACAAGTGAATGACCGTCCAAAAGGGATATGACCGGCAGGAGAAGTGACGCATCCGGCGCACCAATGCAGGGAAACACCGCAGGAATGGGGCAGGAAAACGGCTTTTGGGGAGAACGGCAACAGGAAGCATTTTAACCTATTTGATTTATGGGAGGAACAGAATGAACGATAAAAAGAGATTGAACAGCTACGAGGATTTACCGCTGGTTCTGGATGTGGCGGACATCCAGCGGATTATGGGAATTTCAAGAGCGAGCGCCTATGAGCTGGTACACACCCCCGGCTTTCCGGCGTTCCGCAGGGGCAGGCTTATCAAGGTCAGCAAGATTGCTTTCTTTGAATGGATGGCAAAAGGCTCCGAAACCGTACCGGGAAGTGACAAATAAGCGTGAGGTATCATTCCCTGACTTGCAATACTGCCGCACTTTCCAAAGGGCATACAGAGGGAAAAAACCTTAAAAATGATACCGAAACGCTACACCAAAACAGCCTATCTGCGTACATCAGATAGAAACGGAGAAAGGAGCCGGTTATGGCAAGAATGAGTAACAGGCGGCGGTTGGAATGGTCTTTCTTCTTAAATGACCGCAGCCGTATCACTTACAACGAACTGTGCCGGAAATGCCAGCACGAATGTAAACAGAGCTTCCGGGCGGTTGTGGTTGACTGCCCGAAGTATCTTTCCAAGCGTTCCAAGAAAAAGGACAAGACTGCCGGAAACGGCAAAATCCCTTAGGAACTAAGGGCGCACTTCTATACATAGTCTAAAGACCATGTATCGTGCGTCCTGCGGAGCTTACCTCTGCCGCTGATAAAATCAGCAATCCGAGGTCTGCGTTCGCTTTGCTCCGACAAGGTGGCTACACCCCCTTGCGCCGCTAAAGCGGCTATCCCCTGTGTACCCGCCGCAAAGAGAAATCCGCTCTGTGGTTTTCCCTTTTCATCGGGCTTTATAGAAGCACTGACACAGACTGTCTGCGGATGGTCTTTCTTTATCTTATAAGCAAAGGATGTGAGAACATGGAAAAATCTTTGGAACAGTTAAAGCAGGAATATGAAAAAACCACTGTCCTGCTGGAACGGGAAAAACGGAAAATGCAGCGTTTGAAAAACCGGCAGGCGTATCTGGAAAGCGGTTCCCGGAAACAGAGGACGCACCGGCTGATTACCCGTGGGGCAGCCGTTGAGAGCATTGCACCACAGACAAAGGAGCTGACCGAAACGGAATTTTATTCCCTCATGGAAAGCATTTTGAATCTGCCGCAGGCGGAGCCTTTCATCCGGTCTGCCGCAGAAAACCACGCCCGTATTTCCGGGCAGGAGAAAGGCGGTGACTAAGGATAGCACTTTATCATTTTTCAATCGCACAGATAAAGCGCAGCGCCGGTCAGAGCGCCATTGCCAGCGCAGCCTACCGAGCCGGGGAGCGTCTTTACAGCAGCTACTATGGAGAAGTCAGCGACTACACCAAAAAGGGCGGCGTGATCGCTTCGGAAATCATGCTGCCGCCCCATGCGCCGGAAATATATCTTGACCGGGCGACCCTCTGGAATGCTGTGGAGAACTGCGAGAAACATCCAAAAGCACAGCTTGCCTATTCATTTGATATTGCCGTGCAGAATGAATTGACGCTGGAAGAAAACATGGAGCTGGCGAGGAAGTTCGTGCAGGAGCAGTTTGTGGCAAAAGGCATGATTGCCGATCTTGCTTTTCACAGTCCGGAGAAAGAGGACGGCGGTATCCCAAACCCGCATTTCCATGTGATGACAACAATGCGCCCTTTGAACCCGGATGGCACATGGGGACAAAAACAGCGGCGGGAATATCTTCTTGATGAAGATGGAAACCGAATCCGGGATAAAAACGGCGATTATATGTTTAACGCTGTCCATACAACAGACTGGCATGAGCCGGAAACGCTGGAACACTGGCGGGAGCAGTGGGCGGCTGCCGTTAATACAAAATTTGAGGAAAAAGGGCTGGATGTGCGTATCGACCACCGTTCCTATGTGCGGCAGGGGCTTGACCTGATACCTACTGTCCACGAGGGAGCTAATGTCCGGCAGATGGAAGCAAAGGGCATCCGCACCGAGAAAGGGGAACTGAACCGCTGGATTAAAGCCACCAACCGGCTCATGCAGGATGTGAGGAAGAAGATCAAAGCCCTGTTTGTCTGGATGGCAGAGGTAAAAGAAGAACTTTCCAAACCGCAGACACCGAGCCTTGCCGACCTGTTGATCGCTTATTACAACCAGCGCAACGCAGGGGCATGGAGCAATAAAGCCAGAACCGGAAACTTAAAGCAGTTTGCCGAAGCCGTCAATTATCTGACGGAAAACAAGCTGCTCACATTAGAGGATTTGCAGGAGCGTCTTTCCTCTGTCAACGAAGAATTTGAAGCGTTAAGCGACTCCATGAAAAAGAAATCTGCCCGGATAAAGGAATTGCAGGAATTGATACGGGAGGGCGAGAATTACCAGCGGCTAAAACCTGTTCATACGGAATTGAACAATATCAAGTTTAAGAAACAGAGGGAGAAATTTGAAACATCCCACGATGCGGAGTTACGGCTGTTTTATGCCGCCCGCCGTATTTTGAAAGAAAAACTGGACGGAAAACCCATTGCCCTGAAAGCATGGAAACAGGAATACGCACAGTTAAAAACAGAGTATGCCGAACTGTCTCCGCAGCACAAGCCACTCCGGGAGGAAGTCATACGGCTACGGCAGGTGCAGAACGCCGTAGATACCGCACTGCGCCGGAGGGAGCAGCCACAGGCAGTACAGAGAAAGAAACATGAGATGGAGCTATGATATAACCGGCAGCTTTACCGCTACCAGTATTTTTATGGAGGGAGCATTTGAATGTATTTGAAGCGGTGAAACAGTCTGTTACCACCCGGCAGGCTGCTTCATTCTATGGAATCCGGGTGGGGAGAAACGGCATGGTCTGCTGTCCATTCCACAATGACCGCACGCCCAGCATGAAAGTGGACAGCCGCTTTTACTGCTTCGGCTGCGGGGCTTCCGGGGATGTGATCGACTTTGCCGCTTTGCTGCATGGATTGGGGAAACGGGAAGCTGCGGTCAGGCTTGCGGAGGACTTCGGCGTTTCCTATGAGAAATCCGGCAATGCGCCGCCAGATAGGAAGCGTCACAACAGGTCACAGCCCCGACAAAAATCAGCGGAGCAGAGATTTCAGGAAACGGAACGGTATTGTTTCCGGGTGCTATGCGATTATCTGCGCCTGCTGGAGCATTGGAAAACAGCACACGCCCCACAGCCGCAGGATGCCATCTGGCATCCTCTTTTTGTGGAAGCGTTGCAGAGGATAAGCTACACAGAATACCTTTTGGATATTTTGTTATACGGAGAAATAGAAGAAAAAGCGGCATTGATCGCCGCACAGGGAAAGGAGGTGTTGCGGCTTGAACAGCGAATTTCAGAGCTTGCCGCCGGAAACGCAGGAAGCGGTCAAAAGGACGATGGACACAATGGAACCGGCGCAGACACCGGCAGAAATCCGGGAAACATTAGAGGGGACGCAGAAAGGCGGCGTGAAGAACAGCATCCGAAACTGCCTGACGGTGTTCCAGCGTGACCCTCTGTTTCGCGGGGCGCTGCGCCTGAACCTTTTGACGGAGCAGATTGACATTGTGAAGCCGCTGGGCTGGGAGCGCACCAGTACCACGCTGACCGACATGGACATGAACTACCTGCTTTTGTATCTGGAAGAAAATTACGGGCTTACCAGCGAGAAAAAGGTGCAGAGCGCCATCAAGATTGTTGCCAATGAAAACCGCTACCATCCAGTCAGGGATTACCTGAACAGCCTGCAATGGGACGGCACAGAGCGCATCCGTTACGCCCTGCATCACTTTCTGGGAGCCGATACGGACGAATACACCTATGAAGCCTTGAAACTGTTCCTGATGGGAGCCATCCGGCGGGTATTCAGACCGGGGAGCAAGTTTGAGGTCATGCTCTGTCTGGTTGGTGGTCAGGGAGCCGGGAAATCTACCTTTTTCCGGCTGCTGGCAGGCAGGGACGAATGGTTTTCAGACGATTTGAAAAAGCTGGACGATGAAAATGTGTACCGCAAGCTGCAAGGGCATTGGATTATCGAGATGTCGGAGATGATCGCCACAGCCAACGCCAAGAGTATTGAGGAAATCAAGTCATTCTTAAGCCGCCAGAAAGAAACCTACAAAGTGCCGTATGAGACACATCCGGCAGACCGGCTGCGGCAATGTGTATTTGGAGGGACGACCAACCGGCAGGACTTTTTGCCCCGTGACCGCACCGGCAACCGGCGCTTTCTCCCCGTGACGGTGTACCCGGAACGGGCGGAGGTTCACATACTGGACGATGAAGCGGCGGCGAGGGCGTATATCGAACAGATGTGGGCGGAAGCCATGACGGTTTATCGCAGTGGGAAGTATAAGCTGTCATTCAGCATGGAAATGAACCGATACTTGAACGCCCACCAGCAGGACTTTATGCAGGAAGACACACAGGCCGGCATGATCTACGCCTATTTGGAGGACTACACCGGCGACAGGGTATGTTCCAAGCAGCTTTATGAGGAAGCGCTGGGGAACTTAAATTCCCCGGCAGACTGGGAGACACGGGCAATCTGCGAGATTATGAATACCGGCATTGCGGGCGGCATCATACAGGGCTGGGTAGCCTACAAAAGCCCGAAGCGGTATAAGAAATACGGTTCTCAAAAAGGCTGGGAGCGTGTCAACCAAGCTCCGCCGGAGGGGGACGGTTTTCAGGAAATCACGGAAGAAGAAGCCCGGCAAATGGAACTTCCATTCTGAAAAGCCACCGGTTGACAGTTTGGTTGACGCTTTGGTTGACAGCCGGTTGACGGGGAAAAGCCTGATATTTGGGGCATTTCTCTCCTTTGTCAACCATGTCAACCAAGAAATCAAAGAAAAAGTAAAAAGTAATAATAGAGCGCCTATGGATTGTTTTCAAAGTCTTTTCTGCCGGTTGACACGGTTTGGTTGACACGGAGACAGTCTGCGGCTGTACACCTGTCTGACATTCCCTTGTCGGGCATATTTCATTTATGGAGGTAACTGCCTATGGCAAAAAGCAAAAACGAGAGCAATAACAAAAACAGCGGCACCCTGCTTACCGAAAAAGACGGCACCCAGTATTTTGTCATGGGGAAAGTCCGTATCAAGGTATCGGAGCATTTCGCACAGGATGGGAAGCCGCTTGACAGCCTGCTGGAAGATGTGATCCAGCACGCTGCCGCCGCTTCCTGAAAAAATACGGAATAACGACTGTCAATCAGCCCACGCTTATGATATACTTGTACCAGCGAGTATTGTATAAGCGTGGGTTGTTTCTTTTAGAAGGAGGATTTTTAACCGTGAAACAACCATACAATACAACGATTTATAACACTGCACTATATTTGAGATTGAGCCGTGACGATGAATTACAGGGGGAAAGCGGCAGTATCCAGACCCAGCGCATGATGCTTAGACAGTATGCCGCAGAGCATGGGCTGACCGTTGTAGACGAGTACATTGACGACGGATGGAGTGGGACAAATTTCGAGCGTCCAAGTTTCCAAAGGATGATTGATGACATCGAAGACGGGAAAATCAACTGCGTTGTCACAAAGGACTTATCCCGTCTGGGAAGAAACTATATCCTGACCGGTCAGTACACGGAAATCTATTTCCCCAGCAAGGGAGTACGCTACATTGCCATCAATGACAATGTGGACACCATCAACGGAGAAAGCGAGCTTGCACCGTTCTTAAACATCCTGAATGAAATGCACGCCCGACAGACCAGCAAAAAGGTCAAGGCTGCCATGCACACAAGATTTGCCAATGGCGCACACTATGGAGCCTATGCACCGCTGGGCTATGTAAAAGACCCGGACAAAAAAGGTCATCTTCTGATCGACCCGGAAACACGCTGGATTGTAGAGAAGATTTTTGACCTTGCCGTACACGGGAGGGGTGCCGCCAGCATTACACGGATTCTGGTGGAAGAAAAAGTACCTACCCCCGGCTGGCTGAACTATGAAAGATATGGGACTTTCGCCAATATCTACGCCGGTGCGCCCGCAGAAAAAGCCTATGCGTGGACGATAGCACAGGTCAAGAGCATTTTGAAAGAGGAAACCTACATCGGTCACAGCGTTCACAACAAGCAGAGCAACATTTCATTCAAGAACAAGAAAAAGGTGCGGAAGCCGCAGGAAGAATGGTATCGTGTGGAAAATACCCACGAAGCCATCATTTCCGAAGAAGTGTTCCAAAAAGTTCAGGAGCTGATTGCAAGCAGACGCAGACGACAGAAGAATGGCACAACGCAGATATTTTCCGGGCTGGTAAAATGTGCGGACTGCGGATGGTCATTGGCTTATGGTGTAAACAGCCAGAACAAAAATCCCTATGCACACTACCATTGCAGTAAGTACGGGCAGGGATTACGCCAGTGTTCCATGCACTATATCCGCTATGATGTACTGTATGCCTATGTGCTTGCAAGACTGCAATACTGGTCTATGCTGGCACAGAAAGACGAGGACAATCTGCTGAAACGCCTGCTCAATGCCAGCGACAGGGAAAGAAACTCTGCGAAGAAAAAGCAGGCTGCGGAGCTGAAAAAGGCAGAGAAGCGTAAAGCCGAGGTTGACGGGCTGTTTGCTAAAATGTATGAGGACTGGTCTGCCGGACGCATAACCGAGTATAACTTCAATATGCTGTCCGAGAAGTACCAGAACGAGCAAAAGGAGCTTGAAACAAAAATAAGACAGCTTCACGAAACGATGGAAGCCGCCGTACAGACCGCAGCGGATGCTGAAAAGTGGATTGCCCTGATGAAACAGTATGTCAACCCTGTGGAGCTGACCGCCGAACTTCTGAACACTCTAATTGAAAAAATAACCGTCCACGAAGCTGTCAAGGGCGAGGACGGAAGCCGTGAGCAGGAAGTAGAAATCTACTACCGCTTCATCGGCAAAATCGACTGACCTTTCTTTTTTACCCAACAATATCTTTAATTAAGGGAAACGGGCAGCACCTATCCCGATATAAAGCTTTTGCCTGCTTTAGCTTGCTTGCTGCGAGTTGACCTGAATACACTGTTATCCTACAACGATGATTTGACAGACATTGAAATTGAAAATTTCGTTAATGACGTGGATAAGACAGTTCAGGAGCACAGTTTCGAAGCAGCTCTTCAAAAAGCAATCGCCAAGATCCATGAATATCCCAGATGTGAAAAGCTAATCTATTCTGTCATTCTCTACTTAGAGAGCGCCTTATTTCTCTACAGCATTCCTGACCTAAGCGCTATCAAGAATAATTTGAGGACTTTTATAAGCTTTTCAAGGGCAGAGGAGCTAATCAATGCGCTGCCATTTTCCATGATGGGCAAAGAAGAACATCTGGCTGTTCTTTATCAACAGCAGAAAAAGGTGGAAGATGCTGAAAAAATATGAGCGAAGCACATGCTTCATGGTGTTACAAAGTTCCAAACAGCGCTGATCAATATACTCGAACTTGCCTTGCATGACCACCGTGATGACGTTGCAGAGTTGTATGCAGGCTTATCTGATCAATTTTGCTTGCCGGAATGGTTTACAATGCACACTTACAGCTTGTCTTAGAAAGGAGAGAAGAAGACCTGCTTATCAATTCTCAAGAAAATGCTGCCTGCAATGAAAAAAGTGTGGAATCCACAAGCTTGTCCGTTATATCGCAACGCCAAGAATAGTGGTTCAACGTTTTTATCAAACCGGCTGCAGATAATCTCTGTGATGAATTAACTAACAGCGAGGAATATACCTTTATCCGTGACTGTGCTGAGTTCAGTGAGTTGCTGCTGTCACAAATGAAAGAGTAGGGTTGTTGCCTCCCAACATGCTAATTCATTTGAGCTTGAACAAACAGAATTGATGGAAGGAAGAACAGCCGCTAAGCATCATCAATCAGGTAAGCACTGTGCGTGCTTGCCTTTTTATCTTTATTAAACAGATCTTCCTTTGCCAGCAATCCCTTCTTTCCGATTTTTTCAGTTTCCCTTTTCCGCGGAGCTGGTATAATGGTAAAGATAAAGCAGACAGCTTAAGATTTATAGCATACTGAGGTGGTATCATTGAGAAAAGGCATTAAAGTTGGATTGATCATTCTTGCAATCATTTTGACCATTGGTGGATGCAGCTACATCGCGGGTAACTTAGTCATGGATTCCATGTTGAATAAAATGGAACATGGCGAAGTCATCGAAAATGAAAATGCCCAGATTGCTCCGGAAGTCAGCGAAGCGGTGAAAGAAAGAAAAGTTGTCAACATCGCTTTGTTTGGTGCGGACAACAGCCAGGGGCCGACGGGAACCGATGAAGACCGCAGTGATGCTATGAAGATTGTATCGCTGGACTTTGACAACAAGAAACTTAAAATTACTTCCGTTGAGCGGGATGTCGTCGTCTGGATTCCGGGTGATCATCAAAAATATGGTCATTTTAACTGGGCTTATTGGTTCGGCGGGGCGACGCTTGCGGTCCAGACATTGAATTATAATCTGGATCTGGATATTACGCAGTATGTTACATTTAGTTTTAACGCGGTGGAAAAGCTCGTTGATTTGATCGGCGGGGTCGAAATTGAGTTAACCGCAAGAGAAGTTGGCGCTTTGCGAGGCCAGACGCAGAACAGCGTTCGGACAGGCAAGAACACGTTAAATGGCTATGACGCCATGATGTACTGCCGGCAGCGTTATATTGACAGCGACTTTGTCCGGATGGACCGGCAGAATAATGTTATCAGCGCGATCATTGCAAAGCTGAAGCACAAAAATATTCTGGAACTGATGGATATTGTGAATGATATGCTTCCATATATTACGACTAACCTGACCAATTCCGAGATTAAAGATTATTTGATCTCGTTATTAAGCTTTGACTTGACAAATATTGAAACCTATAAAGAGCCCAGCGGCGAATATGACGATATAATGCGCTGTCCAGGCTTAGGCGGCTATCTTGTGCGCAGCTACAGCGATATGGTGCGGCATCTGCACGCTAACATTTACGGCGATGATGAATATAAACCAAGTCAAACTGTACTGGATAACGAAAAGAAAACCTACAAGACCTACGGGGAATTCAAGAAATAAATGAAATTGCAGTAAAGAGAGAAGGGACACGCATGCCAGGTTTAGGGACACTGATCAACGGATTAGCGGTCATCGCCGGCGGACTGCTCGGTTTAGTTTTCCGCAGGGGTCTTCCGCAGCGGTTTCAGGATACGCTGATGCAGGCGTTAGGATTATCATCAATTTTTATTGGAATATCCGGATCGCTGGAGAAAATGCTGCAAATTCAAAACGGATTTGTCAGCGTTCAGGGTACATTGCTCGCGGTGCTCAGCCTAGCCGCAGGGGCACTGCTGGGTGAGTGGATTAATTTAGAGCGTCGTTTTGAACAGCTGGGCTTATGGCTCAAGAAGAAAACCGGAAGCGAAAAAGACTCCCGGTTTATGCAAGGCTTCCTTACCGCTTCGCTGACAATCTGTATCGGGGCGATGGCGATTGTCGGCGCTTTGCAGGACGGCTTGTCGGCCGATCCTTCCTTACTGATCACTAAGGCGGTATTGGACTGCTTGATCATCATGATTTTTACTTCTGCCTTTGGAAAAGGCGCTGTCTTTTCCGTGATTCCGCTTGTTTTCTTTCAAGGATCGATCACGATTCTGGCGCAGTTTATCGCTCCCTTGTTAACGAAACAGATGCTTGACAATCTGTCAATGATCGGCTCGATGCTGATCTTTTGCGTCGGTATCAATCTGATGTTCAACACGAAAATCAGAGTCGCTAATCTGCTTCCGGCTTTGCTGATCGCAATCCTGATGACGCCTTTGCTCTAATAAACCTTTAAGTCACAGAATCGCTTAAAATGTTTGGATATCATCTTATGAAATGATTTCAATTTCAGAGTCATGCTGCGATTCTTGTTGTGAATGCTGATAATAGCTTTCAGTCTTATACGCAATTTTTTCTTTGAACTTCGCAAACAAGGGATGCTTGTCCCATCGATGCAGGTCTTCCGCTCCACGCCAGGCGATCATCTGAAACAAAGGCAAAAACACGAATGGCGTTAACGCTTCGTCAAGCTGACGGCCTAATGAAAATGTCGTTGGATGCGGATCGTCACAATCCAGGCTCAACAGCACTGTCCGTTCCGTGACCTGCCGAGTTGCCTCGGCAATCGCCTCCATCCGCGGTGAGGTTTCATCCTTGGGATCGATGATGAACACGGTATAATCGGGAGCTAACTGTAAATTCGGTCCATGCAGATATTCCTCGCTCTCATAAGCAGAAGTAGGAATGCCAATCGTTTCGCCGATTTTCAGTGCGCCTTCCAATGCCGTGCCATAGCTCGCACCCGCGCCGATCACATAAGCCTGGTGCATCGACGTAACTAACGCGTAATTGTTTTCCACCCAGGCTTCACTGCGGATAACCGCCTCACCATGAATTTCAACCGCAGATTGAAGCTCACTCGCATACGTCTCCGCCTGTTCCTTTGATAACCGTCCGGTTTCCTTTGCGATCTGCAGCGCTGCCATCCACAGGTACAAAATCAGACTGACAACCCCCTGCGTGACATAGCCGACTTTTTCTTCACCGACACCCCAGTCAATGACCTGATCGGCTTCTGTTTCAAAATCACTGTTCGGATTGCCAGTGATGCCGATCGCGGGACGTCCTAACGAGCGAATCAAACGCAGTGCTTCTATCGCATTGGTGCTGCATCCGCTTTGAGAGACAACAGCGCACAAACCGACGCCTGCAAGTGACGACTCGTAATGGACGAACGTAAACGGCGTAACAATCCACACCCTTTGCTGGAGCACCTTTTCCATCCAGCGGCGGGCACAGACGCAGCTGTTATATGAGGAACCAGAGGCGATCAACAAGATCTCCCCCTCGGGCGCCTGGCGGTAAGCCTCGACAAACGCTTTCGTTAATTCGGCGCCGCGGCTCAAATTGGCTCGCAGGACGTCAGTACTGTTGTGAATATAGGTCTGCATTGTAGGTTTCATTTATTTTTCCTTTCCTTATTTCATATGTATGTTTTTATCATGGCAAGGAAAGCGAAACAGCGAAGGCAGCCGTCAACAACTTTCCTTCGCTTTCGCTTTTATTCTATCCAGTCCAGGATTTCCGTCAGAGAATAGATTGAACGATGCGCCCGACTCTGGTCAAAGCCAAACCGGAAGTCCTGCTTGGCACACACTGTCATTCCAGCGGCATACGCCGCGGCAATCCCCACCGTCGAATCTTCTACGGCGACGCAATCTGTGCAGCGGCAGTCCAGCTGCTGAGCCGTGAACCAGTAAATTTCTGGATCCGGCTTGCTTTTCACAAACTGCTCACCTGATACTATCGTATCAAAGCAGGAGGTTAAGTCGCATTGCTCTACCATTTGATCGATTGCCGCGCGGGGAGAGGAAGAAGCCACCGCCGTCTTGATTCCCTTAGCGCGAAGCTGGTTCAGGACAGGGAGGACATCCTGATCCAGCACTTCATCATAACGTACCGGCTTGTCTTTCCAATACGCGCGGTAGCGGGTCTGTAATTCGGTCAATGTCATCGTCTTCGGCCAGTAGGACAACGCCCATTCCCAAGTTCGCTTCGATGTCCAGCCAACCGTTTGACGATACGCTTGTTCGTCGATCGGAATCTGATGCTTCTGCATAAAATGCAGGAAACGGTTCATATAGACGGGTTCGCTGTCTACCAGCACTCCGTCCATATCAAAGATGACCGCCTGCATCAGCTTAATAATCAAACTGCCGGTAGTAGCGGCGGAAGGCCAACGAATGTCCGGTATGATGCTCCCAATGCGCCGCCAAGCGTCCGGTGGTGATCGTTTCAAAGACCATTGGGCTGCAGATATCCGCGAACTTCGCGTCCACGCCCGGAATCAGATAGTTGGACAGATCGATGATGACCTTCTTTTCGGCGTACTGATTCAAGAACTTCTCTACCCGCTCATCCAGCGGACGGCAAGCGTCGACACCTTTGACTAAGATAACCAGCGTGTCTTCATCGACCAACTCCAGCGAACCATGGAAGAATTCCGGCGAGGAAACCGCCTTCGTGCGCTTCCACTGCATTTCTTCCAGAATGCACATCGTAAACATGTAAACGTCACCCCAGACGGTCCCAGAACCAACCCACATCTGATACTCTTCCTTATGATACTGCTTCGCGATCTTCGCGGCGACCGGCTCAAATTTTTCTTTAACCTGAACTAATCCTTCATGGACATGTTCCATTTCTGAGGCAAATTGGGCATAATCCGGGAATTCCCCGCGCAGCTCGGCCAGCTTCAACAGAATGTAATAGAAGCTCAGATAGGTATTTTCAACCCCGCTGGAATCGATCAGGCAGACATGATCTGCAATTTCTGCCAGCGGTGTTTCGGCCTTGGTAATCGCGACCGTCTCAATCCCGCGCTCCTTGCACCATTTGACCACCGCGACCGTTTCCTTGGTATCGCCGGACTTGCTGCCGGTAATCACAATCGAATTGCGGATTAGCTGCTTATGCCCTTCCAGCATCAGCTCCGCCGCGTTAACGCAGTACACTGGAATCGAGGAATGGTTTTCAACGACCTTCTTCATTGATGTGAATTCCGCGGTCGTTCCGCCAACCCCTGTCAAAAACAGATTGCTGTAGCCGCGCTGATGCAGCTTTTCGGCGATAGCTTCCAGTTCCGGCCGTTTGGAAACGACCATCGCACCCATCTTGAGGTATTCGTCTTTTTCAAATTTAATCATATTAATCAGTCTCCTTCCCATAGTTATTTTTTCCTTAAAGATGACGTTACGCTTTGAGTCATCCCCTTTTTTTGTTAAGCCAAGAAGCCGAAGAATGCACCAACAATTCCTACACCCATTAAGAGGAACGTCATCGGCAGCGGCTTCACGCCTTTTTTCAGCAGCCAGTAAACGATGCCAAACAAGCACATCGGCACTAAGCCCGGTACGATTCCGTCTAAGATACCCTGCAATGCGGTTGCGGTTTCCCCCACGCCGACTGTGATGTTCAGGGTTACATACACCATTTCTGCCGTCATGGCTCCGGCAACGATCAAACCGACAATTGAAGCTCCGTAAGTCAGAAGCTGCATCGCTCCGGATTTTTCTACTTTCTGCAGGAAATCAGTTCCCAGGTTATAACCCCAGAACGTGCAGAGATAACGCAGAACAAAGTGCGGAACATTGAAGATCAGTAAATACAGGATCGGACCGAGAATATTCCCCTGCAAAGCAAGTGAAGTTCCCACGCCGGTTGCCAGAATCCGCAGCGTTCCCCAGAAGAAGCTGTCGCCGATTCCAGCCAGCGGTCCCATTAATGCGGTCTTCACGGTAGAAACCGAAGTTTTGTCGAACGTTTCCGGATTCTTTGCGTTCAGTTCTTCCATCGCCGCGCTGATCCCTAACGGAAGCGTGATGATGAACGGCGTTGTATTGTAGAATTCCATGTGCCGAACCATGGCGTCGGACAGGTCTTCTTCTTTGTATAATTTTTTCAATACCGGAAGCAGGGCATAACAGTAGCCTAAATGCATCTGACGTTCATAGTTCCAGGTGAATTCCATCGGAATTGAACGCCAGAAGACCTTCATCAAGTCTTTCTTCGTTATTTTGGTTTCCTGAGTTACCAACGGTTTAGAAGTCATCGAGTTCCACCTCCTGCTGAACCTGTTTTTTTTCAGTTTTCGCTTCAATTTGAACAAGAACGATTGCTAAGATCACGGCGAAGATTGCACAGCCTGTCGTTGAAATTCCAAAATACTGGACAACGAAGAATCCCATGAAGAAGAAGACGGCAACGCGCTGATTCATAATCATCTGAGCCAGCATCGCAAAGCCTAACGCTGGAATCAGGCCGCCGGAAATATTGATACCGGTCTGAACAAATTCCGGAATGTGATTGAGCGCCGCGGTTACGGCATCGGAGCCGAAGTAGAAGGCCAGCGGTACAATGGGAAGGAATAAAATCTTTGATGCAAAACCGGTAATCCAATACATTCTTTCAAACTTCTTGGAATCGCCTTTCTCTGCATATTTATCACATTTATGCATCAGATACAGGCCGATTGGCGTTCCCAATGAATTGATGGCAAGCATCAGCGTCGCTATCGGATAACCTAAGGCCAAAGCGGTTTCAGCGCCAGCCCCGGCTTTAATCGCAAAGGCGGTTCCCAAAATTGTTCCGGAAATCATATCCGGCGGAATATACGCGCCGATGGAAACTGCACCGACGAACGCTAGTTCCAAAGCGCCGCCGATGATGATTCCTTGTGTCAGATCGCCCATGATCCAGCCTGTCAGCATTCCCAAGACAATCGGACGGTTGATCAGGCTGGTGCCAAACATAGTGTGGCAGCGGGCCAGCAGAGTGATCAGTGTGATCAGTAAAGTCTGTGTTATCAGCATACATTCTCCCTTCTTACAGAATGGTCTGTGCGTTTATTTTCTTTTCAGATGGAATCATCTGAATCCGCAGTTCAATATTTTTCTGAAGACACTGGCGCAGCAGCGCTTCTTCCTGTTCTGTGACATAAATTGCTTTTGATAGTTTTTTCTTCTCCGGCGCTGATTTCGTTCCGCCCAGATTGATCAGCTTAAGATCCGCAGCTTCCGCAATTTTAACCGCGTCCGCAATCGTATCCGTAACGATGAACAGTTTATATTTGTCTGTCACCCCGGATTGGATTGCCTGAATGGAATCAACGATATTCTTCACCACCAGCTTGACTCCCGGTGGACGGGCTATTTTGACCGAAGTCAGCCGCAGTTCATCCTGGAGTAAGGAATCGCTGGCTAATAAAATACAGTCCGCGGACAAATGCGACGTCCAGGAAAACGCAACCTGACCATGAAGCAAACGGTGATCAACACGCAGTAACTTGATCATTTCATCCTCTCCTTCTTAAAATTCATCGGTATCCTGAGCTTCGGGTAATGGATCGTTGCAGTAAAGAATTCCCTGACGGGCTTCCTCAACGCACCGACGAATAAAATCTTCTGTCGATTCTCCGGCTGGGCCCAAAATCAGACTGAGTGCCAAGAGTAAATTCATGCCGGTCACTAGATAAGTACGCGGCCGTTTCGTCAGTTCCAGCAATTCATTGTTTACGCTTCCGCCAAACAAATCCGTTACAAGAATGACCTCATCCTCCGGGTCCATCTTGTTTAAGTCCTGCAGCATCTGATCTTTAAAATGAACATCCGCAGCATCAGTATAAGCGCTGTACACTTTGAGGTTCTGCTGAGTTCCTGCGATCAGCTCGACCGCACTCAGTATCCCCTTTGCCAGTTCGGCATGAGAAGCTAATAAAATCTGTCTCACAATCACCCTCCTTTTTTTGATTTCATCCGCGCGTTTAAGTGGTTCTTTTTATAATCCACTTTATGAATTTATTATACCAATTAGAATTTTCTTTGCAAGCGTTTTCTTTAGTATTTTTTATGTGATCTGTTTCTTGGTTGTTTTTACACGACAAAAAAACCGCCTTCTATAAAGCGGTTTTTGAATATTTCACGATTCAATAAACTTGTTTATTCTGAACGATACGAACTAAATCGGAAGTTGGTCTTATCCGTTCGGATATAGGTTCTGGTAAATTCAACGATCCTTCCGCTGCGGTCACGGCCGGTGTATTCAAAACAGAAAACAGCCGTTCCTGGGTCAATTTCCAGCTGTCCTGCCTCCCGCTGCGGACACCCCACCACCATCAGTTTCTGACCGAATTCGACCGGCAAATGGTTTTTATTGTTCATGTAGTCATACAGTGAAACCTGCGCATAATCATTGAGATCAGCATCCTCAAAGAGTGCTCCCGGAATATAGGTATATTCAATAGCCAACGGCTGCTCATCCCCATACCGCACGCGGTGCAGGGCAAAGATCTGATCGGCAACATCCAGCCGCAGACGCTGACTCATCGTGGGATAGCCCTGGACGAAGCCATGAAAAATAACTTTGCTGGAAGCCTTCATTCCGACTTTTTTTGCACGGGCGCTGATCCCGTAATTCGCTTCACTGCCGGCGGTTCCTAACAACAGTTTATTCTTCTCGCCGCGGACGAACGTCCCTTTGCCCTGGATGCGATAAAGATAGCCGTCTCTGACCAGCACCTCAATGGCATTTTTCACCGTCATTCGATTGATGTCGTACAGCTGGGCCATTTCCCGCTCAGAAGGAATCATTTCATTCGGCAGATATTCACCGTCTTCAATTTTTTTAATAATGCTGTCGCGCAGCTGCATGTAGATCGGCGGTCTGTAATTCATCGTCCTTCCCCCCTACTTAATGAAAACAAAGCGATTCATCAGCATCATATTCTCGCTGTATTCCAGTTTGCGATTCTGCGTATCATAAACGATTCCATGCTCTTTGATCAAGGAAGCTCCCAGATCAACTTTCAGCAGCTCGCTTTCCATTTCGTTCGCATGAATAACGCTGATTTCCTGTTCAGCCCGATCCATGACAATGTGATACTCTTTCTCCAAAATGGCATACAGCGAACGGGAAGTGAAATCGAATTTTTCCAATCCCGGAACATATTCGGCAAAGGTATAGCTGATTTCGATTGATATCGGTTCTTCTTCCAATTTGCGCAGCCGGCTCAGCTTATACAACGGAGTGGCAATTGGAATATCCAGCCGCGCCGCCAATTTCTTATCCGCCTCAATCTTATCGAACTGCAGCAGCGTGATGCTGGAAGGCTTGCCCATCAGTTCCAAAATATGCGTTGTCGAACGGAATTCCTTGAGATTTTTAGTAATCCGCCGTTTGGCCACATAATAACCGCTGCGGTTTTTAGAATAAATATACCCTTCATATTTTAAAATCTGCAGACTGGAACGTACCGTCAACCGCTGGACTGAAAATTCGTCACAAAGTTCTCTTTCCGAGGGGAGCCGGCTGTCTTCCGGATATTGTCCGTTTTCAATCTGGGATCGGATCTCGTCCGCAATCAAAACATCCAAGGTTATGCCTTTCATACACTTCACCCGCGCTTTCAATACTCACTACCATTTTTTAAGTTTATTATACCAGATTTTGATCAAATTTCTACAAATGCATGATCAGTCCCAAAAATATTCCTGCTTTGCCGATCTTCTGCCTCTCGTTTCTTTCTATTGTACGGCTTCTGCTTTGCCTTCAGTCAGATTTTTCAGCCAGTTTCCTTTTCTTAAAAACCAGGTTGCCAGACAGACCTTGATCAGACCCGCGCCTTCGACCAAACAGTACGCGGGGAATAAGGCGATTCTGAACACCCGTGCCACCAAAAAGCTCAGCAGCACCGGTCCCAACCAGGTAAACAAGCCGTCGATAATCAAAACCGATTGGGTATCGCCGCCCGCTCTAAGAATATAATAGACCGTGTTTGCGTAGCCCTGCGTCCAGGCCAGAAAGGCTTTTGCCAGAATCAGCGCCGCCGCCATCGAAACATTCGCCGGACTTAATGAGAACCAGACCGGCGCCCAGCGATGAATCGCTACCAGAATCACACCGCCGGCCAGATACACCGTCAGCGCAAAACCGATCATTTTTTTTGCGTCCTGCTTCGCCTGTTCCAGCTTTCCGGATCCCAGCGCCTGACCGATAATCACGCCGACCGCGACCGAACAGCCGCTGAAGGCAACATAGACAAGATTGCTGATATTATCGACAACGGTGATCGCCGGGATGTATTGTTCGGCAATAAAGCTGTAATTGATAAAGATCATATTCAATCCCAGCGACCAGATCAGTTCGTTGCCCATTAACGGCAGCGCCTTGCGGATGACTGTCCAGCGCATCGAACCGCTCAGTTTATTTTTCAGTCTGAGCTTTAACGCCGGCAGGTAACGGCGGGAAGCATAAAACAGATAAGCGACTTCCAGAAGCCGGGCGATCATCGTTGCCACGGCCGCGCCGATCACTCCCCATTTAGGAAATCCGAACAGGCCGTAGATCAGGACGGCATTCAGCACGATATTGACACAGCAGGAAATCACACCGGACACCATCGGGATCGCCGGCCGTCCCATTACCCGGCAGGCAACACTGATCATTGAGGTGCAGGCAAAAGGCAGCAACGTCCAAAGCAATACCCCCAGATAAGCCTCCGCATCCGCCAGCACAACCGGATTTTGAACGAACAAGCCGAGGATTGGCTGCGGGAAAACGACGAGGATGACCGTGACAAGAATTCCCATCAAACAGCACAGGATCAAGCCAAAATTATACAAGTCTGTGATCTGATCCTCCTGCCTTGCTCCCATGTATTGAGAAATAAAGATCCCGATTCCATTACTTAAACCAAACAAAATCAGCTGATAAACAAAAAAGACCTTGTTAACGATGGCGACCGCACTGATCGCATTTTCACCGATCCCGCCGATCATCATCGTATCGCATAGGTTCAGCATATTAGTCAGCAGCTGCTGGATCATCACTGGTAGCGAAAGCAAAATTACCCGTTTTAAAAACGTCCAGTTTTCCCGTTTCATCCTGAATTCCCCCTTATCCAAGCTGGTTATGAGAGTTATTGTAAGGCGAAACGGCGGCGAATGCAAGCTGCCGGTTCATGTCCAATGGTTTGATAAAATGAAATTGGATGCGATAATCCTGATGCACTATCCGCTTATGTCCCTTCAGTCTTGAAAGACGGCCTACGCACTGCCCCGTTCATTTCCGCAATAAAATTTCTGAATTTCAATCCGTATTTTTCACAAATCAACTCATGTTAAAATTTTCGAAAATATAAAATAAACACAACTTTCGGACTCGCTTTTTCAGGCTGATCCGAAAACTCCAAATATTAGGATCAATTTTGAAAAAGCAGGCTCAAGTTCCCCCTTTTCTGAGCAGGAGGGATGCTGCAACGGATCTTAAAATGTGGGAATTTTTAGTGAAATAGTCCTATATTCTTGATCTTTTGCTTTAACTCGTTTAAAATAAGCCAATATGTTCAAATTGTGAAAATACATAAGGAAGGGGTTGATGACCTTGAAACAATCCTTGGACTTTATAAAAAAGCATAGGGCTCTGATCCTGCGGCTGTTCTTGATGGTGGCTTCGCCATTTTCAGCTGTTTTTCTGATGCAGTATGTATACTGCGGCGATCCCTGGCTGATTTCCGGTTCGGCTTTTATCGCTAATGCCCTCTGTGTAGGGGCGGTCTATTATCTGCTTTGCGCGCTGATCCGCAAACCAGCGGCCTGCAGTCTGATTGTTCATACTTGCTGCGCACTTTTCGGGGCGCTTAATTATTTTGTGTCCGTATTTCGTGGCACGCCTGTTTTGCCGTGGGATCTGACCGCCCTGAATACGGCGCTGGCAGTTTCTTCTACCTATGATTTTACGCCGACTTTGCCCATGATCCTAGCTGTCCTGCTGCTGGTGGGGATGCTGATCGCGGTCATTTTCCGGCACCGCCGCGATACACTGCCGTTTGCATCCACGCCGCGCTTTCTTCTGCCAGTTCGGCTGGTCTGCCTTGCCCTAGCTTTGCTTTGTGCCGGACTGACCTCACCGCACAATCTGTCCCGCTTCAACGTCCGCACTGATGTTTGGGATCAGCGCGGTGCTTACCAGAAAAGTGGGATTCTCGCAACCTTTTTAAGAAATACTGAATTTATGAACGTTGATGTCCCTGCCGATACTTCTGTGGAAAAGCTTGATCAGATCCTGAGCGAAGTCACGGTTGAAACACCCGTCCTATCGCTGCCGCAAAATCCCCATGTCATCGCAATTATGAACGAGTCGTGGGCTGACTTTGAAGAATTCGGCAATCTGGAGCTTACGCAAAGCGTCATCAGCCGTTTTTCCGACCTCGACAACGCTCTATTCTCCCATGCCTACGCCTCGGTTTTTGGAGCAGGAACCAGCGCCAGTGAGTTTGAGTTTTTAACCGGCAATTCGATGGCGTTTCTTCCTTCCGGCAGCATCCCTTATCAACAATACATTCTGAAAGATTCGTTTTCCTTGGCAGCCCATCTCAAACAGCTCGGCTATCAGACAGCCGCGTTTCACCCAGGTGAGCGAAGCTCCTGGCAGCGGGATCAGGCTTATCCGCGGTTAGGCTTTGATACCTTCAAAAGTGCGGAGGAACTGGATGTTCCGATTACGATGGAACATGGCTATATCAGCGATGAAACCGATTTTGATCAGATTATCTGGGAATATGAGCATCGCGATCCGGAGAAACCGTTGTTTTTGTTTAATGTCACGATACAGAATCACGGCGCTTATACGGTGAAGGACTATCCGGCAGCGGTCGATCTGCTGGACGAACCGGAAAAATACCCGATGGCGCAGCAATATCTGACGTTGATCAACAAAACAGAAGAACAATTTCTGCGGCTGACCGATTACTTCAGCCAACAAGAAGAACCTGTCCTGATCCTGATGTTCGGCGATCATCAGCCATCAGTGGAGCCGGAGTTTCTGGAGAAAGCCTATGGCGTTGGAACCGAGACTATGAGCATGGAAGAGTATATGAATAAATATCGCGTTCCGTTTGTCCTCTGGGCCAATTATCCGCTCCCGGAATTAGATAAAACGGAAACCAGCTTGAATTTCCTGTCCCAACTGCTGCTCAATTGTGCCGGTCTGCCAGCGGATTCATATGGCCAATATCTGCAATCTTTGCAGCAGGACCTTCCAGTCCTGACCTTTGCGGGATATATGGACACGTTGGGAAAGGCGTACAGCCATTGGGAATCGACAGATTTTACCGCTATGATTCAGGATTATCAGACACTGCAGTATGAGCGTTTGTTCGGCACCTATTTTAACGATCAAGCCGAAACGGATCCGGAAGCAGCAGCTCAGCCTTAATCCTAACTACGAAAAGCTCCTCACCTTGGGGAGTTTTCTTTTTGTAACCATTAAGGGTAAACTGACCCTTCTTTGGATAAAAATAACGAAAGGAGCGAATTCTGTCCGCTCCTTCTTGTGTTTTCTTATTTTTTCTTCTCTGTTTGAAGCGCTTCACGAAAGCAGAATCTTTGCGGACACTGCCTTCTAATGCGCAGAGCCTAGGAAGATAAAGCTTATTTTACCGCAGCCAGCCGTTCATTCAGCGCGGTTTTCGCAGCTTCATCCGTCAGCTTTTCAACTAACCGTTCAGCCTGGCTCTTCACCGCAGCCGAACCGGTCTTTTCCGCGCGGCTGACTAACAGATCCATCAAGGCCTGCAGCGATTGTTCATCCGCTGCGTTCTGATAGCCTTCATCCGTTTCCATCAGCGTCAGCTTGTTCGCAACCATCTGAGCCAACAGAGAATCTGTACTCTCCATGGATGTCGCATTCAGCGCATCGTAGGCTAAAGTTGCCACACCGCCTAAAGTACCGCCGATAAAGTGGTTGCCATAGAAATAATTCGGATTGACTTCTGGATCAACAACTGGACTGTTAATTTTATTCGACAGCCAGATCACGATCAGATCATTTTCCGGGTCGATCAAGCTCAGCGTTCCCGTCCATCCGGTATGACCATAGGTTGAAGCTCCGGCCTGCGGACCAAAGTACCAGCTGTAACCATGATCGCCCATCCGCCGCCAGCCTAAGCCATATGTCTGGCTTGTGAACTTCGGTTTCGTGAACTGATCAATCGTCTGCTTCGAGAACAGCTTGACATCGCCATATCCGCCCTGGTTCAGCATCACCTGAGCCAGCCGGGCCAGATCCTGGGCATCCGCAAACAATCCGGCATGACCGGATACGCCGTTCATGGAATAAAATGCCTTTTCATCGTGAACTTCACCCTGAATGGTTTCGGTCCGATTCACCGTGAAGGTAATCGCACCATCACGGGAATTGCCGTTCAGCTCGGTCGCAGCACATTGGTCTTTGTCAAAACCCTTCTGCAGCGGATTGAAGACAATGTGATCAAGACCCAGTGGTTTGTAGATATTTTCCTCGACATAGACGTCGAGATCCATCCCGCTGACCTGTTCGACAATCAGGCCCAGAAGCATGTAATCAACATCGGAATACACGGTTTTGCTTCCCGGCTCATACTGCAGCGGCGTTTTCAAAATCATATCTTTGGTTGTTTCTTTTTCCACCGAATACAGATCATTGACGCCGTTTTCAATCCCGTCATCTTTATCGTAAGTATCATTGTGATACTGCGGATCGGCAGGGAAACCGGCCTGATGTTCCAAAATATTCTGAATCGTCATCGTATTTTTTCCCTGAATCGCTGCCCCTGGCTGATCTTTGAATTCTGGGAAATAGCTCTGGATCGTATCGGTGATATTGACTTTGCCTTCACTGACCAACATCTGCAGCGCATAATTGGTGGCATACATCTTCGTATTGGAAGCTAAGTCATACAGCGTTTCTGTTGTCGACGGCACCGGATTATCCATCCGCGTTCCATCCTGATTGTAGGAATTGGCAAATCCATACGCTGTATTCTTAATCATTTTTCCGTCTTTAATGATGACCAGCTGACCGCCTGGGAATCCATATTCGACTTCTTTGTTTAACAGATCATCGATAAAGCCCAGTTTTTCACTGCTGAAACCGACTTCTTCCGGCGTTCCTTCCAGCACGGTCGGATAGTCAACCTTGATATTCACGCTGGCAGTTTCCGGCAGAATGTTGGTGACCTGAATCGTGTTGATTTCATTGCTTGCCAATGCGGCAAAATCGACTGTGAAGGCCTTCCCGGCAAATTCACTGTGATCTATGGCCGTCCCATTGATAAACAGGTCGAAGCTCTCCGCACCTTCCGGCGTAACGGAAACCTTTCCCTGTCCCGCATAGGTTTTTACGGTTGTCAGGTTGTTCATCGCTAGGGTGTCATCCAAACCTTCCAGCGGATAGGTAACATCTGCCTGAACTCCCTTAACACTAACACCCTCGCTCAGTGTCACGCTGCGCGAATCCGTTGTCGGCGCCGATGGCTGGTCGGCAGTCTGCGGATTGTTTGCGCTGCAGCCTGCCGCAGTGGTGGCTAACACCGCGGCCAAGGCTAACAAAATCAGTTTTTTCATCCTTTTTCCTCTCCTTCGTCGAACTCTTTTTCCATTGTCTTCCTTTCGACTTCACCATCATAACAAAATCTGGTCTGACCAGTCAAGAAGAAAATTGAAGCGCTTTCAAAAATATTTCTTCACAAAATAAAAATCTGTTCCGCTTCCGCTTATCAGAACAGATCCTTTCTTCTGTTTTGGATTTCATTTTACGAATGAATTCTTCCTTCATTGCGATCTTTACAGAAATCCGGCATCATTCACTTATGCCAGCTGTGCTACAATAGCCGGAACTTCCGTTAATTGTTTTACAAAATAATGGGCGCGGGACTGATCCATCGGAAATCGTTCATCCTGTCGGGCAATCACGGTCATGCCTGCCGAAACACCAGCCTGAATTCCATACGGGGAATCCTCCACGACCACGCATTGATGCGGGTCCAGCTTCAGCTTCTCGGCAGTAAACAAATAAATTTCCGGATTCGGCTTGGATTCCTTGAACATGCCGCCGGAAGTCACCAATTCAAAATAGGCATAAAGACCGGTATCCGACAACATTTTTTCAATCGAGGCAAACGAACTGGAGGAAGCCAGTGCCAGCTTTTTACCGCTGGCTTTGAGCGTTTTCAGCGTATCTTCCACACCGGGAAACAACAAGGGCCGATAATCCGCAATGCCTTGGGCATGACGATATTCCCGCAGACCGATCATGAATTCATCATACGGCTGCGGCAGCTCAATTCCTTCCAGAATCTTAGGCCACAAATTCATCTTCCCATTGGCTCCGACTAATAAATTCAATCGCTGAGGCGGAAGATCCACCTTCATCGCTCTGAAGTATTTCATTAACATATCCTGATAATACTGTTCTGAATCAATCAGAACCCCATCCATATCAAACACCACAGCCTGTATCTGCGTCACATCATCACCCTCTCAATCGCTTCTAGTTTAGCGGATTTCGCGGCGGTAGTAAAGCCTTATTCCCCCTCATCGGCAGACTTGTTATGAATTTCATCGATCAATTCAAAATAATCAGCCCAGCGTTCCTGGCGAATCGGCATCGGCGGCTCGTTGTCAAAATACAGAACCAGTGCCGGAGCAATCTGGTTCCACCGCTCAACGAGTTCAAAATGCGTGCAGTGACCTTCGCGAATCAGCCGCCTCGCTTTGGCATGATAGTTAAAATACATCTCTCACGCCTCCCTTCCCTGCTAGCTTACCCGCTTCAATTACCGCTTATCCGGCAGACTGCGGCGCCTTGTGGGTCCACACGCCTTGTCCGAATTCATTTTCTGTGATAAAATTCCCGATGAACCTCTGTCCTGCAAACAAAGCCGGCAGAGAAGAAAGGAAAAGGTAACGGCTGACAGAATCAAAAGCAGCAGTTATCAGTCTTCATCATGTTAGAAAATCGCTATTTTACAGCTGGCAAAGCGCTGAAACTCATCTTCATCGGTCAGGTCATCGCCCTGTTTGTTTCCATTCCGAATCTCGGCAATCTGATCAGTATGGTTGCTGGCATCACCATTCTAGTTGGCATCGTTAAAGCCCGGAAAGCTGACGTTTTGTATAACCGAGCCTTCATCATGGTCCTCTGCAGTCTGGGCTGCAGCTTGATTTTGTCCATGGCTTCGGTTTATTTCGCCAATCAGTATGCGGCGGGCGACGCGAATGCCGCAAATATCTTTATGATCGTTGCGTTAGCACTGTCCACGATAGCCTCCGTTTTCGGTTTCCTCCAGAACTTCTTCATTATCAAGGGAACGACTAACCTATTAACGGATCTGCAGGAAACGGCCTTGATCAAGCATGGAGATTTAACCTGGAAATTGATGATTCTCAGCTATGGCGTGAATATCTTATTCTCATTTTTAGTGCTTTCCCTATCCAACATGGTCAATGTGTTCTCTATGGTCAGCAGCGTACTTAACCTGGTGATCACTGCCGTCTTTATCCTGTTCTTATACCGAAGCGAAATCCGGCTGCTTGCGGAAAACGCCGCTTAATTCTTCAGGAAAATAAATGAAAAACGCGCTGGCTCTTCTCAGATGAAACTTGAGAAGTCAACGCGTTTTTTATATAGATCTTCCAGCTTCACTCAAGCTTCGAGGGGAAATCGTCTTTCATTCTTCTGAAGCTGTTTCAACATTTTCAGATTTCAGCTGTTTCCATAAAACTGGAAGCTGAGCTTGGTTCTTCCAGTACCAAACTCCTAGCATCAACAGAATGACCGCTGTAACAATCAATCCGCCCTCCGGGCCAAAAGCTCCGCCGTTAAGCAGGGAATTCCCTTTCATATACGTGCTCAGCAGGCCGCTTTCCATCCCGCCGCTGACCGAGAAGCCATAGACCGGCCCCTGAAAGAAATTCCAGAAGATGTGATAGCCAATTGCCGGATACAGTGAACCGCTGCTCAGCGTGATCAGGGAGAGATACAGACCGATCAAAAACAGATTCAGATACGGAATCAGCCCCATCCCGGAATTGGCTGAGTGCATCAGCGAGAACAGGATGGATGGAACCAAAACGATCAGGATCGGATTGTGAGTTTGCTTCATGACGCCCTGAATATAGCCGCGGCAGACGATTTCTTCAGAATATCCCACAAGAATATACATCGCCAGCATCACCAAAAACGAAAAGTTCCACTGCGGTGTCCAGGTTAAAACCTGCGCGCTGTCCGTAAACAAAAGCAGCAGGAAAACCAACGTCATGGAACCGGCGCCGATCGCCAATCCCAGCCCCATGGAACGCCAGTGCTTTGTCAAAGCCGGCAGTCCCAATGAACGCAGATCTTTTTTCAGTCCCTTCCGCCAGAGCAGGATGGGAATTCCAATCATCACCAGAGTTTGGATAAACATCATGGATGCGTTGATGACTGCGGCAATCTGATACGCCAACGGCGTTCCGATCCCGGTTGATGCATTCAGATTCCCCGTCGCAATCATAATAAAAGAAAAACCAAATTGTATCGCAAAAATCAAAAGAAACAAGCTGCCGAAAACCGCTCCCAGCATCCCTGCAATTTTCCAGCCAGCCCGGAATTCTCCCTTTTTATTTTTAAACATAATACCCCTTCTTTCCCAGGTTTATGATAGGAGTATATCATGAAAGAACTCGTTCAACTCTTAAATCTTATTAAACTTTCTATGACAAAACCAAACCCTTGTTTTTGTTGGCCGCCGTTAAGTTCAGCTTTCAATGGATGTTCCTCATTCCCTGAAACACTCCAATTCTGAGCCTGGATTGGGGAACCCTGTTTTTTATATACTTATTAAAAAAATTAAATCTGCAGCTGGCTTACAATGATACGACAATCAGCGTGGTTATGCCAAACAAGGAAATTCAGAAGCATCTGGAAATGAGCGAAAAACGCGACGTTGTTCTGAGTACGCATATTTCTTATCTTACGGACAACACACCGTTTGAATATACCGAAACGTATTACCATGCAGATCAGTATTCCTTCCGTTATTAATGTTACCGACAGGGAAAATAAAAATCGGAGGCAATTCCGATTCTTATTTTATCCTTTCACAAATAAAACGTATCCTTATCATCTCCGCCAAATTTCTCAAAGCAAAGAGAAAGAATCTATTCTTTTACAGGAAATTTTCACATTTTCTCCAGCTCGGAAATTTTTTGATCAGGCGTTTTGGCGTTATGTCCGGCTGTTTTGTCCTTTGAATTGCTTTTTCATTGAACCCGAATCGACTTTTAACTGCGCCCAGGCTTCTGCCTTCTTTTTTTCTTTCGTCCCCATTAGTTCTTATAAACCTGTTTTGCATCATAGAGCTGTTGATTAAACAAATAGTAAATATGCCATGTTCCTTCCAACCCCTCAGCACTGATTGTCTGAATCAGCGTGGAAACATCCGGTGACTTCGGCTGATTGAAGACCGCAACACACATTCCCGGCTGGGTATCCGTCTGGACTGGATAAATCCGCAGTTCTTCTTCATTGACCAGAATAAGATCGAGATTATCATGCTTGTTTAAGGTTGCCGTAACCATTAGCCGATCTTGTTCCTGAGTTAAGATCAGTTTCTGCGCCAGCTCCTCACCGATTGTCTGAGCCTCACTGAACTTCAATTTCGATGATAAATCCGCTTCCGTTTTAAATGTCGTCATGCCCAACGTTCCCAACAAGCTGCCGGACGTTAATGGTGTCATCGTCGTCTTTGAAACATCAATCATTTCTGCCCGATAAATATTCGCTGGAATCTTCAACTCAAATATTTCCTGATCCCCCTCGATCAGCGTCACATAGGCTTCCATCTTATCATAGGTGGTCAGGGAACCCGGCATGTTGTTAATCTTGCCGTCAAGCCAGGAAATACCGCCGGATGTGATCAGCCACTGATCATTTCCCAGGAAATCAACATCGCTGATATACGGTGAATAATAAGCATAGCCCCGTTCTTTGCCATATTCCTTGACCTGCCTGATCGTTTTGTTTTCCAGATCCACTTCATAAACCACCAGCCGCGAATAATTATCTTCTGCCGCAACCGCCTTGTCTTCTGTTTTTGAACGATACATTCCGTTATCAAATAACATCAGGTGTTTATCATCCAGCCAGGTTGCCGCATGCTGCGCCCACTGCCATTCAAAGTCATCCCCCTGCGGCGTCAGGAAATAAGACTGCATTGATTCAGACCAACCTTCTGGAGAACCGATAATCGCGATCAGTTCCTGTGTATCATAATCAATCACCGCGACGGCATCCTGATGCCTTCCCGAAACAGTCAGCGTGTTCTGGATCGGATTGTAATCAACGCTGTTGTTATGAAACCAGTCTTTGGCCGTCCAGTTTAGACTCTTGCCCTCATCCTGCGGCAAGGTCTTTTTTAGATCAAATGATTTGACAATCGCTCCGGTTTCCCGATCGACTTCTACAATCACATCTTCTACTGTACCGCTGCTGAAGTCATCCGAAGCGATTAAATAATTTCCATTAGGCAGCTGATCCAGATCATGATGATAACCTCCCGGCACACTGTATTCCGTGTCAATATGCCCCAGCAGATCCATCGTTAAAAAACCGGTGGTGTAATACGGACTGTCCAGCAGCCGATTGGTACTCAGCGTGATCCGTCCATTGTCCAGCAAATTCAAATCCCATAACATCATGACGTTCAATATCCAGCGGATATCGCCTTCGCAGTCATAACCTGTCGCATAGCCTGTACTGGAAGGTGTCGTGAAAATCAGCTGATTGGGCTGCGGATTCTGATAAGCCGTCGTTACTTCCGCTGTGAATGCCCCTTCCGGTAACGGTTGTCCCTGAATCGTGAGTTCTTTGACGATATCACCGACAATCAGCTGCACCGTTGTGTCTTCCTCAGGATACAAGCCGATGATCGGCACCCGATGCTCTGTTGCCGGAGCATAAGTCCAGCTTAGATCAGCCTGCGCCTTTCGGCCCTTTACCGTAACGGTCAGCTCTTCTTCCGTTTCCATGTCCAGTGCAATCAGGGCGCTGAGCGGGCTGAGCCCATACGGATTGACCAGTACAATCGGGTTATCCAGCGTTCCGCCCTGCAGCTGAGCTGTGATCTCCGCAGTCTGACGATTCTGGGTTTCCAACAAAGTTTCCTGGACTGTGACTTCCGTTTTTCCTTCCTCCGTGAAGGTCCGTTTTTCATTTGCTGACGAACAGCCAGCGCTGAGCAGCAGGCCAAAAGCCAAGATGGTTAAAAGTCCTTTTCGCATAATTCTCCTCCTTTAAGATCAATGTTGCAGGAAATGGGAACTCGATTTCTTTTTATGAATTGAAAAGAAAACCTCTGAGCTTATGATACCACAACTCAGAGGCAATATTTGTTTTTGTCTGAACTTTTATTTCTTGGCCAGCATGCTTTCGTTCCAGCCTTCCGGAACTTCCAGCCCCATCAGTTCAACAGCCGTAGCTGCCACATTGCTTAAACCGAAATCGCCGTCCTTTAATTCTACATCCGCGCCGCGAATGATGAACGGTACCGGATTAAGCGTATGGGAAGTTTTCGGTTTCGCCTTGTCTTCCGGATTCTTTTTCTTTTCTTCCATTTCATCGGCATTGCCGTGGTCGGCAGTCACAATCATGATCGCACCGGCTTTGTCACAGGCATCCATTAACCGCTTCAAGCACAGATCCACAGTTTCCATGCCGATGATCGTCGCCTCATAGTTGCCGGTATGACCGACCATATCGCCGTTTGGATAGTTAACACGATAGAAATCGTAATCACCGGATTCAATTGCCTTAATCAGTTCGTCACTGATCTCCGCGCCTTTCATCCAAGGCCGCTGTTCAAATGGAACGATATCGGATGGAATCTCAACCCAGGTTTCCAGCTTTTCATCAAACTTTTCTGAACGGTTGCCGTTCCAGAAGTAAGTAACATGACCGAATTTCTGCGTTTCCGAAATTGCATAGGAACGAATGCCTTTTTTCACCAAGTATTCCGACATCGTGTTGGTGATGTGCGGCGGCGTGACTAAGAATTTTTCCGGAATGTGCAGATCGCCGTCATACTGCAGCATGCCCGCATAGATGACCTTCGGGAACCGCACGCGGTCAAAAGCATCAAAGTTCGCCATTTCAAAGGCTTTGGAAATTTCGATGGCGCGGTCGCCGCGGAAGTTGAACAGAATAACGCTGTCGCCATCTTCAATCGTTCCGACCGGCTGGCTGTTTTCCGCAATGACAAAGCCCGGCAGATCCTGATCTGAGCAATGCAGCTCCTCGCGGTACGTTTCCACTGCTTCTTTGGCTGAAGCAAACTGACGGCCTTCGCCTAAAACATGAATGTGCCAGCCCTTTTCAACCATATTCCAGTTCGCTTCGTAACGATCCATCGTGATGACCATCCGTCCGCCGCCGCTGGCAATCTTCGCATCAAAGGTGCTGTCGTTCAGCTCGGCCATCAGGTTTTCAATTTCTTCCACATAGATCAGCGCTGAGGTTTCCGGAACATCGCGGCCATCCAGCAGAACGTGCAGCCGTACACGTTCAACGCCTTCCTTCTTTGCTTCGCGAATCATGGCTTCCAGATGATGAATATGCGAATGGACGTTGCCGTCTGACAACAGACCTAAAAAGTGCAGCGTATGACCTTTCGCATTCGCAATCAGTTCTTTCCAGGTATCCGATGTATAAATCGCACCGGTTTCAATGGATTCGTTGACCAGCTTTGCACCCTGGCTGTAAATCTGACCGCAGCCTAACGCATTATGGCCGACCTCGGAATTTCCCATATCGGCATCACTCGGCAAACCCACCGCGGTGCCGTGGGCTTTGATTTTTGTATTCGGGCAGGTTGCCATCAGCGCGTCCAGATTCGGAGTGTAGGCATGCTTGACCGCATTGCCGTTATCCTTCTCGGTTAATCCGACGCCATCCATGACAACAAGAACTAAAGGTTTTTTATTCATGTGTTATCCTCCTGTTTTCACACCAATAATATACCACGAAGCGGCCGCAAAAGCATTAAAATGTCTTGTGATTTTCTGGATTATTTCACAGGTTTCAGGTGAGCCTCAGGATATGAAAAGACATCCGAGTCTGTTTCACACCTTTCTCCGTTGGTTTCTCTTCCTTTCTTTTTTTCCGTCTGTTTCATTGTTTTCCACCTTGCTTTTTATGGTAATTCTTTAACCATTTCGTTTAAACCGTTTCTGCACGAAACAGAAAAAAAGGGAAGATCAAATCTCTGTCCCTCAAGATTGAAGATTCAGCGCAGCAGCGGCAGATCGCCAGTCAGCTTATTTACCCGTTTCTTCGGACCGTATAACCCGATCCCAAAGTATGTAATCTGTGCTTCTGATGCCTGAGCTGCCTTCTCAATATATTCCGGATAGTTCTTGCAGCTCTGGGCAATATCCGAGAAATCAACGACAATCAGATCGGAAAACTCCGGCTGATACAGCTGTTCGCGAATCTTTTTCAGCTTTTCTGTAGATACGCTCAAGATCGGCACGGGAATGGCAACGACACCTAAATGGGTATTTCCACTTTGATCAACCACGTCCTCACCGACGATCTGCGGTGCAAGCTTACCTAGAGTTATACCTAAGATTCCGGCCGTGTTGGCGATCAGTCCCAGCGGCAATTCTGAATTGATCACCATGACACATTTTTCATTCAAGTATTCCATTTTGTTCTTTCTGCTCCTTTTCCTGATTTATTTTCTGGGACAGCAGCAAGCCGCCCAGGGTTAAGCCCAATCCCAAAATTACTCGTGGTGTCAGCGGTTCATGCAGAACCCAGGCTGAAGCCACTGCGGTAATCACCGGTACGATATAAATGGTCACGCTCGTTTTCACCGAGCCTAAAATTCCAACTGCATAATTCCAGGTCACAAAGCACAGCGCCGATGCGCCTAACCCCAAAAACACCAAATTCAGCAGAACGGAGGGTTCAGACAGGATCTGAAAATCTGCGGAAAACTGCGTCATAACCAGCGGCAGCATCAGCAGCAGGCCGTAGAAAAAAGTTCTCCGCGTCGTTAAAAGAACATTGTAGCCCAGCTCAGAAATCTTTCTGCTTATCAGACAATATATTGCCCAGATCATCGCGGCAATCACTGCCAAGCCATCACCCAGCGGATGAATTTCAACAGCCTGTTGGTTAAAACTGATCAGCATAATGCCCGCCATCGCCATCAAAAAGCCGAGAAAAAATCGCAGTCCCGGACGTTTTTGTTTCAGGAAAACCGCACTGAACAAAACTGTAAAGAACGGAGCTATGGAAATGATCACACCGACATTGGACGCTTGCGTCATGCTTAATGCCAGATTCTCAAATCCATAATACAAAGCCACGCCGCACAGTCCGGCTGCCGCAAACCAGCCTTCCTGCTTATGATCCGTCAGAACCAACCGCCGCGGCGCAGCCAGCCACAAGGCCAGATAACCGATCACAAAACGCAGAAACAAAATCTCAATTGGCGAGAGCGCCGTCAACAATACCTTAGTTGAGATAAAAGTCGTCCCCCAGATCAGAATCGTAATCAAGGCGGCAACCTGACCTAACCGAAGCTTACTGTTCATCTTCAATCTCCGTTTTTTTATCGGTCTGAGTAAAGATCCGCTGATACTGCTTCGGCGTCAGTCCGATAAATTCCTTAAAATAATTGGTGAAATGACTTTGATCCGCAAAACCGGTCATCGCCGCCGCTTCCATCGGCGGAACTCCCTGTTCCAGCAGCTTTTTAGCCCGATCAATTCGAATCGTCTGCAGGTAGCGGTACGGCGATACGCCGACCTGCTGAGTAAAACAACGCAGCAAATAGGACTGACCAAAACCGGCCATTGCCGCTAAATTTTCCAGCGTGATATTTTCTTCGCAGTGAACTTCAATATATTCACACAGCGCTTGAATCTGCGGATTGGGCTGCGGCACTGGACTTTGATCCACGTCTACGGCATAATCCTGAAGCACCTGTTCGATCAAAAAATAAAATGCCTCGGCCTTTTTCAGCTTGGGTGCTCCGCTTAGAATCGCGTCATAGACATCCCCGATCAGCACGGCAATTTCACTTTGCGGAACTACATTCTGCGTAAACCTTGGCAGCGAATCGCGGCCGGTTATTTCTTTAACGGCTTTCCGCATAATATCCGGATTGATATTCACTGCCCGATAATCCAGAATCTCACCGTTAATCGGCGCGCAGTAATGATTATCCCGCGGATTGAACAGAATCAGATCCCCTGCCGCTACGTCGTATTCCTTTCCCCGGCACCACAGATGCCGTTTTCCGCCTTCAATAAAACCCAGGACATAAAATTCATGAAAATGATTGGGAAACTTCTGAACAATCCCACCCAGATTGTACGCTTCAATTTCCAAATCGCGGTCATAATAAACATGCCGCTGTTCCTGTGTTGATGGCATTCCCTTCCCCCTTTTTTTCATTTAAATCTATTGTACGCTGTTTCCGGATTTTTTTCTTGAAGGATCTGACACTGAAAAACAGGAAAGGTTTTACTTTTAACGCTGCCTTTTCAAGCACAGCCAAAAAAGTCACCTCTGTCCTTAGACGAGATGACTAACTTCTTTTTTAGTTTTTCCGCTTTTCCCTGCATTCCTTTTGCAAGCTTGTTACTCGGTTTCTGCCGTGACTGTCGGTGCGCTTGTAGCATCCGGCGAAGTTGCGCCGGTCGTTGAATCCGCAGTCGGTGAAATGACTGCTTTCTCTCCAGGATGACCGTCATAAAAAGAATAATTGGTTGGCCGCATATGTTTGGAAGCCGCTGTCATTGCATCTTCACCTTCCGCAACTTTTCCGATGACGACAGCCGCAACCAGTTTCATATTGCCATCTACCGGAATATCTTTAATATCTTCCCCATAGCTGTGGACAAATCCCCAACCTCGTTTTAAACCTTTGCCATCGATATACCGCGTTGGATCCGTTTTCGCAGCTTCTCCATATAGACCGCCGAAAATATGGGTATTATAGCCTAATGCATGAGCGGCAAATTGCAGCCATCCCATCGCAATCCCTGTATCCAAATAGGCGTTAGTAACACTTTGACTGTAGAAATTACCGACTTCGCTTTCAAGTCCGGTGGTACTGTCAACGTAACTGCCGTAAGGCGTCGCATGTTCTTCCTGAGGCAGAATCTTATCCGCATAGAACAGAATTGTTGCCGTTCCCTCCGTAACACTTCTTCCTTTTGCGTTAAATAGCTGATCCCAATAATCCCCGATTACATCAAACTGATCCTGAACATCCTGCAGAACGACACAGAAAACCTCACTGAATTGAACCGCAAGCTGTGCCATCATTGCGACGTCGCACATCGTTGTCAATTCCTCCGTTGTGGGCTTATCTTCCGGTTTCTCTGACCAATATCCGTTATCTACCGACATCCAGCTTGTCGGATTGTCTTTCATATACTGGATCAAACCTTTCGGATCATAGGCTTGTTCCGTGGTGGTTTTAGGCTGTGGGTCAGAACTGCATCCGCTCAGCATTCCAAGGATGGCAGTGGAAAAAGCGGCAGCTGATCCTGCTTTTAAAAATTGTCTGCGTGAAATCTGATTCATTTTGTTTCCTCCTCTATCTGTTGTTTTAATCATACACAACCCTTGATTCCTTTGTGTTTTAAAAATTAAAGCAAACTTTTAAATATTCACATCTAGTCTTATTGCTTGTTTGTGATTTTACTGATAAGATGGAAATTAACGTTCTTCTTCCACTTCTTATCAGAAAGGAGAGTCTTATGAACACACGACAAATTCTATGCTTTTTACAATTAGCAGAAACAAAAAGTTTTTCGGCTGTCGCTGAAAAAATGTTTCTTTCAATTTCCACTGTTTCTTATCAGCTTCGGCATTTTGAAGAAGAATTAGGCTTTCCCTTATTCTTTCGGGATCAACATTCCGTTACGCTGACGCCTGCCGGTGCGGCCTATGCTGAAGAACTGCGAAAAATCTATGATATGCACCAGGACGCCATTGAGCGGGCAGCTCAAATTTATCGTGAAAGCCAGACATTGACTGTCGGCTTTACACCCGAAGTGATATTAAACTGTTATCCTGCCTTGCTTCTGAATTTTCAAAAATGCTGCCCGCAGATACACTTGGATTCCGTTCCCGTCAACATCAGCAGCGGCTGCGATCCATTGCGTTTTAAAACCGTAGATATGATGTTTACCTATGACTGCTGGGTCAAAAATAATCCTGATTATGAGTTTATTTCACTGAAACAATCCCAATTTTACTGTGTCGTCAATCATGAAGATCCACTTGCGGTTAAGTCAGAAATTGAACCCCAAGATCTCTCTGGAAAAACGATTATTATTACTACACATAATGATCAATGGATACGGGATATCGTTCAGGAAATTGATCAATGCACAGAAAATGTCAATTATTTAGAAATTGAATACTGCAACTTCGCGATTGGCTTTGTCAAGGCTAATGCTGGAGTTTCTATTTTCCCGTATAAGACCATTCCCGGTGAAAAGAATGACGTATTGTTTATCCCATTTAATCGCAAACGAAAAATCACCTTGGTTTTAGCTTGGCGAAAAGGGGAATTAAATGAAGTAGGCAAAGCTTTCATTCAGCTATGTCAAACAAAAATGAAAACAATTCAATTTTAAGCTGAGTCTTTCTTCTTCGATGAATTTATTCCGCCAACAAATTATTTTAACAGAATTCAGATAATCATTCTTTAAATAAAGATCTCATTCCTTGAAAGTCATTGAAATATGCAAATAATCATGAGTTCATTGAACGCTGTTTCCTGACTCTTTTCTTGTAGGATCTGACACTGAAAAACAGGAAAGGTTTTACTTTACTCCAGAAAAGCAGCTGTAAATATCTATAGAAAATAAAGGCACCCATTTAGGTGCTTTTGTGATTCACTAATCTATCCATATCCAAATTCCGTTTATAAAGAGTTAAAACAGGCTGATACCAGCTCTGTTCTACTATTTCCTTATATTCAACTTCAGCTAAACTCCTTTTCTTATTGATCCTCTGCATCATTATTCGCAAGGCAAAAAGCAGGAAGTTCTAAATCGGAATCGACTAATAGTTTTTGAAAGAAGGATTCCAAGTAACGATAATCATTCCATTCTTTCTCGTTGTCACTTGCCAAAACTAAAGCATCTCTGAAATATTTAGAATTGTTCTTAAATAAAGTATTATCCACACGGAAGCGATTTTGCCTGAGATATTTCAGAATATACACGGCCGTGGCTCGGGTATTCCCTTCCCGAAAGGGGTGTGTATTCCATATGTTAGACACAAACCTGGATAAAGCAGGAATATGATCTACCTGTTCATGAATTGTTCTTAAATTCTCACGATGAATATCATAATCCAAATTTTCCTCAATCTGACGATAATCAGAATAACGAACTGAAAGTCCGCCTAGAATTTCCTCTTCTTTTCGAATATTTACATCGCGAAAACGGCCGACATATTTTTCAAGACCCTGGGGAAAAATATCTTTGAACAGAAATTGATGAATCCGCAGTAATTCTCTTTTCGTGAGTCTGAAATTCGTATCGTTAAGAAGCTGCGCAATCCGTACGGAAACAAGATCCGCCTCACGAGTTCTGTAATTCGGCTTCTCCGAAGCAGCTGCATAGTATTCATGCAGGCTCTCTTCCACCTGAGCATAATTCTTTTTTCCCATCAGATGATCTTCAACTAATTCGTAAAGTTTAGGGCTTGGAAAAAGATTATCAACCTGCTGCAGTCCTATGGCTGTATCCCAATAGCTCTTTGCATTCTTTAAATCCACATATTCTCCATTTACGACCTGATAGCCATCGTTCATGTTCTCATCTCCTTGCCCAGTTTACACTATTATATCAGATTTATGCAGTCTTCGTCTTGGAATAAAGCGGTGTTCATCCGTTTCAAAGATGTCGATTCAGAATCGAGTTTAAAGAGTTAAAACACTGATTTCATCAAGAAAGTGATGCAAGCATCACTCTGAAAGTCTAAACCTTCAGAGCCCCTCTC